>ERZ772875.1913-NODE-1913-length-16891-cov-7.028213_pt1 | contig 16891 bp, 12 predicted proteins | sample MGYA00580585_ERZ772875 | MGnify/ENA primary metagenome ERZ772875 (study PRJEB29015, sample SAMEA2737736) | human gut metagenome | biome: human gut; feature: human-associated habitat; material: faeces | place: China | collected 2012 ... | reverse complement strand
CAACGGCGCCCCCTACGGCGTGCAGATCTTTGGCGAGGTGCCCGAGATCATGGGGCAGGCCGCTGCCGCCGTGGAACAGTACGCGTTCGATTTTCTGGACATCAACATGGGCTGTCCTGCCCCCAAGATCGTCTCGGGCGGGGCAGGCAGCAAGCTGATGCTTGACCCCGACCGCTGCGGCCGTATTGTGGAGGAAGTGGTCAGAAACACCTCCCGCCCCGTCACCGTGAAGATGCGCAAGGGCTGGGACGCAGAGCACATCACGGCCGTGGAGTGTGCCAAGGCCTGTGAGCAGGCGGGTGCGGCGCTCATCGCCGTCCACGCCCGCACCCGGGAACAGATGTACACCCCGGGCATCGACCCGTCCATCATTGCGGCGGTGAAGGATGCCGTCCACGTTCCCGTACTGGGAAACGGCGATATCCGCACCGCCGAGGATGCTGTGCGGATGGTGGAGGAGACCGGCTGCGACGGCGTGATGATCGCCCGGGCCGCTCTGGGCGACCCCTGGCTCTTTGAGCGGGTGAACGCCGCGCTGGAGGGCCTGCCCGCCCCCAAGGAGCCGAACCTGCAGGCCCGGATGAACGCCCTGCGCCGGCAGGTGGAGGAGATGGTGGAGCAGAAGGGCGAGTTCGTTGCCATGCCCCAGGCCCGGGCCCAGACCATGCACTATATGAAGGGCCTGAAGGGGGCCGCCAGCCTGCGGCGCTACTGCTGTGAGCTGAGCCGCCTTTCTGACCTCGACACCCTCATCGACGCGGTGTTCGAGCAGCAGCGCAGGGCCGCGCAGGACCCCGATGACACCCGCGAGGTGCCGTTCCCGTAAGCGGGAAATTTCCGATACTGAAAAGAGGACTGACGCATGACTGCATTTCATTCTTCGCCCCGGATGCTGGGACAGAAGCAGGATAAGTTCTGGCTCACCGTGGGGCTCTGCGCCCTGACAGCCGCCCTCATCTTCCTGCCGTTCTATCTGCTGGACGGCGGCTTTTTCCACTATGCAGGCGATTTCAACAGCCAGCAGATCAGCTTTTACCGCTACATGAACGGCTTTCTCAAGGGGGCAGGCTACCCCGCCGGATACGAAGGCGTGAAGAATACCTTTTCCTGGGCAACTGACCTGGGCAGCGGAACCATGAACGCCTATTCGTTCTACCTGTACGGCTCCCCCTTCTTCTGGTTTTCCCTGCTCTTCCCGCAGAACTGGCTCCCCTACCTCATGGTGCCGCTGCTGGTGCTCAAGTTCGCGGTGGCGGGCGGCGGCGCGTATCTGTACCTGCGCCGCTACGTCAAAGACCCGAACTTTGCGGTGCTGGGTGCGGCCCTCTACGCCTTTTCGGGCTGGGGGCTGTACAACATCTTCTTCAACCACTTCATTGATGTGCTGGCCCTCTTCCCCTGGATGCTCTGGGCACTGGATGAGACTATTTACGAGCACCGCCATGGATGGTTCGCCTTCTGGGTGGCGGTGAACCTGCTCAACAACTACTTTTTCTTTGTGGGGCAGGTGCTCTTCCTTGTCATCTACTTCGTCTGCAAGCTCTCCGCCGGGGAATTCCGGCTCACGCCCCGCCTCTTCGGTCAGCTGGCCTTTGAGAGCCTGCTGGGCGTGGCACTGGGCTTTGTGGTGCTCTGGCCCACTGTCCTCAGCGTGCTGCAGAACCCGCGCACCATCGATCTTTCCTCCGGCTGGGGCTTTCTGACCTATTCCAAGCCCCAGCAGTATCTGGCCATCCTGCTGAGCTGGGTGCTGCCCCCGGATTCCCCCTATATGACCTCCATCTGGTCTGAGGGCATCATCAAATGGACCAGCATGACAGCCTATCTGCCCCTGTGCAGTCTGGCCGGTGTGGTGGCCTACTGGCGTGCCCGGCAGGGCGACAGCAAAAAGCGGATCATTGCCGTCTGCATGGTATTTGCGCTGGTGCCCATCCTGAACAGCGCGTTCTATGCCCTCAATTCCAGCTACTATGCCCGGTGGTTCTACATGCCGGTGCTCATCCTTGCGGCCATGACGGTGAGCGCGTGGGAGGACCCCAGCCTCGACCTCGCCCGCCCCGCCCGGAGCATTGCCTTTGTGATGATCGCCACGCTGGCCTTTGCACTGGTGCCCGTGCAGGATGCCGCCACCAAGGAGTGGAGCCTGGGCGTGCTGCAGAATCCGGGCCAGTACTGCGCAGTGCTTGCCTTTGGTCTGGGCGGGCTGGCCGTCTACCATTGCATCTGCAGGCGCTGGCAGCAGCGCAGGGTCTTTGCCCGCCGCCTGCTGGCCGGCGTGCTGGCATTCAGCTGCCTGTTCGGCATCGTCCACATCGGCATTGGCAAGTTCGGCCAGTGGAACACCGACAGTGACCTTGTGGAGCAGTATATCAACGCGCTGGCCCTGAAGGAGGATCTGCCCGAGGGGGACTGGCGCATTGACACCTACAAGACCCACGACAATCTGGGCCTGTGGCTGGACAAGAGCTGCCTGCAGTATTTCGGCAGCACCGCCGCTCCCAGCATCCTCAGCTTCTACCCGGCACTGGGGGTCAAGCGGGATGTGCGCAGTCAGCCCGAACTCTCCAATTATGCTCTGCGCGGCCTGCTCAGCGTCAGATACCTGCTGACCACGCTCGCGCATCAGGAACAGTTCCACGCTGAGGCCGATGAGGGCTGGACGTATTACGACACCCTGGACGGCTATGTTCTCTACGAGAACCAGAACTACGTTCCCATGGGCTTCACCTACGATTACTATCTCACCGAGACCCAGTACGAGGACACCGTGACCCCCACCCGCTCCAACCTGCTCATGCGGGCACTGGTGCTCACTGAGGAGGATGCGGTGGCCTACGGGCAGTACCTCACGCCCCTGCCCACGGCAGAGCTCAACGACCTGACCTACACCCGCTACACTCAGGACTGCGCCGACCGCCGGGCCTCTGCCTGCACCACCTTTGAGATGAACAGTGCAGGCTTCCACGCCAAGGCCACGCTGGACAGGACCAACCTGATGTTCTTCTCCGTGCCCTACGATGACGGCTTCACGGCCTATGTGGACGGGCAGGAGACCGAGATCCTGCGGGTGGACGAGGGCCTGATGGCCGTCCTCTGCCCCGCCGGAACGGTCACCATCGACTTTGTCTATCAGCCGGACGGCATCCGCCTGAGCCGGACTGTCACCCTTGCCGCCCTGCCCGTGTTCCTGCTCTATACCGGGCACTTTGCCTGGGACGAAAAGAAAAGACGGAAGCATTAAAAAGCCGTCGCTCCAAGAAGCGACAGCTCAAAGAAAAGCTCAACTGAAAGAAGGTATCCTATGGGCCCCTGGTATTACGAGGTCGTCAGCTTTGACGGCGATTATGTCAACCTGCGCCGCACCGACATTGAAAGCGACGAGCTGAACCCCGTTGCGCTGGCCCTGCTGCCGCCCGAGATCGAGGTAGGCAGCAAGGTCAAGTGCGAATATTTTCAGTATGAGGTGATCGGCTGAACCTCTCCGTCATCCCGGCGGGATGCCGCCTCTCCTAATAGGAGAGGCAAGCCCCCTATTAGGGGAGCTGGTGCGAAGTGCCTGAGAGGTTCGCCAGCACCGCTGCCAGCAGCATTCCGATGGGCGCGCTGATCCAGCTGGACATCCAGAAGCCTGCAAAACCAATGCGGGGTACAAGGATCACACAGGCCAGCAGGTTCAAGGCGATCTGCCCCAGGTTGGAGGCCAGATACAGCCCCATCTTCTGGGCACCGCGCAGGCGGGCCTCGAACAGATGCTTCTGTGCCACAAACAGGTAGGTCACCGACTCAAAGGCCAGCATGGTGCAGCCATAGCTGGCTGCTGCCGGGTCGGTGGTAAAGAGCCGGAGCAGCGGCCCCCGCAGACCGATGCAGACCGCCATCACCCCAAGCGAATACACCAACAAGATCCGCCGCCCTTCCCGCAGGCCCTCTTTTACACGGCCCGGCTGGAGGGCGGCTGTGTTTTGCGCAATAAAGAACACCGTGGACTGCACAAAGCCGAACACCGGCATCATCAACAGGCTGGACAGCTTGCCTGCGCAGGAGAAACCCGCAATGGCTTCCACACCCAGACCGCCCAGCAGCCCCTGTTTGACCGTGGTGATGATGGTGCCGCTGGCCTGCTGAATACTGTTGGGGGCTGACAGCCGGAAAATATCCCTGGCATAGCGCGCCTTGAGCATCCGGAGCGAGAAAGCCGCATCCATCTGGGTGCGGCGCAGAAATGCCACCATGTAGACCGCGCCCGCCACCTGCGCCGCCGCTGTGGCAGCCGCTGCACCGGCTACCCCGAAGGGCCCCACCAGAACAAGGTCAAGCACAATGTTCATCGCACTGGTAGCCACAATGACCTTGAGCGGCGTTTTGGAATCGCCGCATCCCATGACACACTCCTTGCTCAGATCGTAGGGCATCAGAAATGGCAGCCCCATCAGATAGATGCGCCCGTAGAGCACAGCGGTATCCAGGATCTCCGCAGGCGTATTGATCAGCCGCAGCAGCGCAGGCAGGGTCACAAAGCCCACTGCCGTGGTCAACAGGGCGATGACCTCATCCACGAACAGCAGGTTGTACAGCAGCTCTGTCATCTCATGCTTTGTGGCAGTGGGCTTGCCCGCCGCCACCAGCAGACCGCCGCCCAGCTCCATGCCGCCGGAGATGAACAGGAAGATCATCAGCACCGTGGAAGCGTTGGACACTGCCGCCAGCGCATCGGCATCCAGCCGCAGGCCGATGATCATGGTATCGGCCACGGCGTAAAACTGTGTTGCCACCATGCTCAGGATAATGGGCAGCGCGTACCGCAGCAGCGCAGGCCGCACCGCCCCGGTCAGCAGAGAATTTTCTTCGTTCACACAAACACCCTCTTTTCACAAAAAAGAAAACCCGCAGGGAACCTGTCGCCCAGGCCCCCTGCGGGTTCTTTTTCAGTTGCGCCAGCAGGAGTCGAACCTACGATGGGGGAGTCAAAGTCCCCTGCCTTACCGCTTGGCGATGGCGCATCATACAAAATAGTATAGCATATTTTCCGCTGTTCCACAAGAGGTGCGCCGCATTTTTGCAGCTTTTTTCCGTGCGCTGTCTGCCGCGCTTGCGGCGGTTTGGGTCGGTTTTTGGGCTTTGCGGCCGGGATCCTGCGTTTTCCATATTCTTCCATGTTTTTACGAAAGGCAAGTTTTGCGGGATGCGTTTTTCAAAAAACACAGTCCGCAGGGGGCACAAGATTCATATTGCAAAGGTGAGATTTATTTTTTTCCTGATTTTTCTTATTATTTTCTCAAAAGACTGTATTTTTTGTTGCGGTTCTGGTACACTGGATGTGATAAAAATAAGTTGAAGAAACTACGCCGATGTCCGGGCTGTCCCCGGGCGGGGCAGTGTCTCCATCTTTGTGAAGGAAAGCGAGGGATCTCATGAAAAAATTCCTGAAAACGCTGGTGGTCGGGCTTTGCCTGTTCACGCTGCTGTGCTGCGCACTGCCGGCTGCATTTGCCGCCGACAAAACTTCAGGGAGCAAAAAGGAAGAGAACGTGTACGCCATTGGTATGGATGCCCAAGGCGGCATCTGCTCCACCGTGGTAACCTACACGAACCTGTCCGGCAAACTGGAGAGCACGCCCGAGCAGCCTACCATGACGGGCTACACCTTTGACGGCTGGTACACCGAGCCGGTGGGCGGCAGCAAGGTGACCACCTCCACCGTGTTCACCTCCGACGCCACCATCTACGCCCACTGGACTGCCAAGGTCGGTACTTCTACCGTGCCGCAGCCCACCACCCAGCCTGCCGCCCAGTGGCAGAAGTATGTAGGGCCTGCCCTTGTGGCCGGTGCCCTGCTTACCACCCTGCTGGTCGCCACCATGTTCTGAACACTGCTGTAAACGCAATGACACCATTGAAGAAAGGGATTTTACCATGACTACTTCTACCATGAAAATGCCCGCCAGCTATTCCGCTATCGAAGCCGAGGAGATGACCTATCTGGACGGCGGCGCCAGCAACGCTTATCAGTCCTTTCTGGACATCGGCAAGGTGTTCAACTACATTGCCCGCATCTTCTCCGGTGCAAGCTCCATCATCAACAACGTTAACGTCATCTACCAGTCCTTTGTATCGCTGAACAGCCTGCTGGGCAGCTTCGGCAAGTAAAAGCATCACCCCAAAGTTCAGATCCGGGAGCCGCGCTTTTTTCGAAAAGTGCGGCTCCCGTTTTTCGTACACGCTGTAATTCAGTGCATTACTGCGCAGCACTTCACGTTCCAGAATTGTGAACAAACTTTTTAAGCTTTTGGGGGGGTCAGTGGTCGTTTTTTGGGCTTTTTCTATATAAAAAGCAAAAAAATGCGATATTTTTTGGGCTTTATCTCTTGATTTTGTGTCTGATTTGTTATATTGTTGTTACATGGAATGTGCTAAAATAAGATAGTTTATAAAAGGTCTCTCCAGCTGCGCAAGTTGCGTGGCAACAAGTGAGTTTTCAGGCATTTCCTTTAAGTTGTTTCGGTTTTTTCGAAAAAAATTTCGTTATCTTTACATTCGGGAGTTTGTACGCAAATGGCAGATCGTGAACTGCGGCGGATGCACCGCGCTGAACTGATAGAGATCATCTATGCGCTGAAGCAGAGCGAGGACCAGCTCAAGGCGCAGAACGCCGCGCTTACCGCGCAGCTGCAGGACCGGCAGCTGCGGCTGGAAAGCGCCGGTTCCATCGCGCAGGCCGCGCTGGAGCTGAACAACGTGTTCGCCGCCGCGCAGGCCGCCGCCGATGACTATCTGCACTCGGTGCAGGCCAGTCTTGCGGACACCAACGCCACCGCCGCCAATACCCTTTCGCAGGCGCGCAGCGAGGCCAAGCGCATTCTGGAGCAGGCACAGGCAGACGCCGACAGCCTGAAAGCGCAGGCGCAGCAGGAATGCGACGCCATGACCGCGGCCGCCGCGCAAAAGCGCACCCAGACCGAGGCCGACTGCAAGGCCATGGTAGAGCGCGCCGAGCAGGAGGTGCAGCAGCGCTGGCAGGCATTTGACCACAAGGCCAACGAGCTGCTGGACCAATACCGCAGCACAGACGGCCTGCCTTCGGAGGAAACATGAAAAAACGCGATATCCGGTTCGCTTCCATCCCTTCCACCGAGGAAGTGGCCGCAGAACGTGAGCGTCTTGCGTACCAGAGCCGCTACCAGCGGGTGCTGCGCAGTACGATCTATATTTTGGTGGTGGTGGCCGCAGCAGCCGTGCTGCTGGCTACGCTGTTTCTGCCGGTGCTTCAGGTCTCCGGCGACAGCATGTACCCTACATTAAATGATAAAGACATTATCCTGCTGGTAAAATCCAACCACATTGAAAACGGCGAGCTGTGCGGGTTTTACTGGCAGAACAAGCTGCTGCTCAAGCGCATCATCGGGCAGCCCGGTGATGTGATCGATATGGACGTGAACGGCGTAGTCTCGGTAAACGGCGTGGCGCTGGACGAACCCTATGTGGACGCGCTGACCGTGGGCGAATGCGACATCCGGTTCCCCTATCAGGTGCCGGAAAACCGCTACTTCGTGCTGGGCGACCACCGTGCCACCTCCATCGACAGCCGCAGCAGCGTGATAGGCTGCGTTGAAAAAAGCCAGATCGTGGGCAGGGTTTTCCTAAGGGTATGGCCCTTGTCCAGCTTCTCGTTGATCCATTGACCCCGGGAGGAGGTATTTCGTTATGAACGACATTCTTAAAACGTACATGGAGCGGTTCCGTGAGAACCGGCACACCTTGCGGCGCTACACCGCATTTGTGCTGGCACTTGCCATGATCACCACCCTGTTCGTCAACTGGCAGCTGCATGGCGTGGGCATCTCGATGACCGCGCAGTACCAGTGCGGCGAGGAGGAGCACACCCACACCGCGGATTGCTACACCAAGGTGCTCACCTGCGGTTACGAGGAAGGCGAGCTTGAAAATGCGGACGAGGTGGCCGCCGCTGCTGCCACCAGCCAGCCCACCGTTGAGGCTGAGCCCGCGCCGCTGGCACTGGAGCCGCAGATCGAGTTTGTACCCCACGAGCACACCGAGGACTGCTACACCGAGGTGCAGACCCTGACCTGCATGGAGGAAGAGCACGTCCACGGTGACGACTGCTTCGACCCCGAGGACGGCACCCTGATCTGCGAGAAATTTGAGCATACCCACGATGAAAGCTGCTATACCACCGAGTACGAGCTGACCTGCGGACTGGAAGAGGGCGAGCTTGTGGAGCAGGTGGTGGAGCCCACCCAGAGCGCCGAGCTGGCGGCTATGGCTGTGGCCGAGCCTGTGGCACTGGAGCCGACGGTGGACACCGTGGAGCCCATCTACCACCACCACACTGACGCCTGCTACGAGGAAGTGCTTACCTGCCCCCTGCCGGAGCATCACCACACCGTAGCCTGCCTGAGCGACACCTCCGCCGACGTTGAGACCCCCGAGGAGTGGCAGGCCGCCAACGACGAGGCCGTGATGACCGGCAACTGGGACGAGGACCTGCTCAGCGTGGCAAAGACCCAGCTGGGCTACGAGCAGAGCGAGAAAAACTTTGAGATCGACCCCGCGGACGGCGTGACCCTGCGCTACTACTCCCGCTACGGCCAGTCTTACGGCAACCCCTACGGCGAGTGGGACGTGATGTTCCTCTCCTACTGCCTGAAGTACGCCGGTATCCCCCAGAGCGCCATCCCGCAGGAGGCCAGCGTGCTTTCCCTGCGCAGCTCCATGAGCGACATGGACTGGCTGCTGGACGGCGAGGACGGCAGCGCCGCCAATGTGGGCGACATCGTTATTTATAATAAGTACGTCACCCGCACCGTGGCTGTGGACAGCAGCGCCGATGGTGCAGCAGACGGTCTGGACGACCAGTTCAGCATGGACGCTGAGGGTGAGAACGGCGCAGAGCTTGAGGAATCCGGCGCTTCTGCGCTGGATACCGCCCCTGCCGCCGAGGATGCCCCCGCTGCCGACAGCGTGATCACCCCCGATCTCCCCGACACCGCCAACCCGGAGCAGCCCGCCGCAAAGCCGGTGGACAGCACCAGCACCTCTGCATCCGGCGCGGACACCCTTATCCCCAGCGTGGTGTCCCCCGCTGCCGAGCCGCAGACCACCACCGTGACTGACGCTCAGCCCGTGGAGACCGTGGGCATCGTGAGCGAGGCGGACGATGACACCCTGACCGTCATCTCCGGCGACGTGGACGGCAAGGTGGCCGAGGTCACCCTTTCCAGCGCCGAGGTACTGGCCGTGGTGGATGTTGCCGCCGCCCAGTACGCCGACGAGATGCTTACCACTGCCGTTGACGGCGCCCTGCAGGCCCCCAGTATGCTTATGCTGGCGGGTGAGCCCATGACTGCAAGCACCACGACCGTTGGCTCTGCCTTGGACGGTACTAATTATGTTACTGATTTCAAGATTCAGAAGCAGCAGGGCAGCCAATACGTTGATGTTGCCACCAGCGTTGTCACTGACCAAATGCACGGCTACCTTGAACTGAAGGATATTCCGGCTCAGGACATTGCAAGCCATGACTACAAGGTTAAAGTAGCTTTGCCGGAGGCTTTTGACTTGCAGAGCGTTGCTTCGGAAACTGGCGACTTGATCGATCCGAACTATACCGGTCCAAAGGGCAGCGTTTGTGGCACCTACCAGTTTGTAAAGGAAAACGGTAAGTGGTACGTCCTGTTCACCTATGACCGTGATTTTATTCATCAGGATCAGGTGTCGAATACCACCAAGGTCAGAAGTACAGTCAACTTTGATTTCCGGTGGGACCAAACCAAGGTCACGACCGGCGGGAGCAATGAGTTTAAGGTCAACGAAAAAGCAAAGGTCACCATTTATATTAAGCGCGAAGAAAGCACCACGCCCGGCGAGGAAAAGAAATTCAGTCTGGATAAACAATCTGCCGGGCTTAAGTACGACGGCAAGAATGCTTACGTTGATTACACTGTAAAACTTACCCTGAAGGAGGACAGAGCAGCCCCCCTGACGCTGACCGATACACTCACAAATCCGTCCGGGGTCACCTTCGACTATGTTGACACCTTCCTCCAAGTTACTGGCCCGGATGGTTCTGCGCCCGACATTTCTTGGGCAGATACCACAGGTAGTACGGGCAAAATGATCACCTTGGGCACTAGTGGTCAGACCCTGCAAAAGGGCACCTATACCATCACTTACCGCGTCAAGGCTGATAATTTTGGCAGCACAAGTTACAACGGGGACTATTTAAAAAACTTTATCAAATTTGGTGATGATGTAGAAGGTACTTCCACCTCTATCAAAACAAAGGATATTGAAAAATCGGGCAAGCTCAGCAAAGACGGCGAGATCATCACATGGACTGTCAAGATCAACAACGGTGACGTCATGCGTTATCTGCCTAGCAACGCTAAATTTACCGATACGATCGACACAGATCAGGAATTTGTTGCCGGTTCTTTCAAGGTCACAAAGACCGATGCAGACGGCAACAAGACCAAGCCCACAGCATCAGATGTCTACGACAGCACAAACAAGACCCTCACCTACCAGCTTGCGGAAGGCTTCAACAAGTATGAGATCACCTACCAGACAAGGGTCACAAAAGCTATCCCTCTGACCGGTCTGGATGTCAAAAACACCGGCAATCTGGAGGGCGATGGGCTGGACAGCAGCTCTGAAGGTACTGTCCACATCGACTCGGATGTTCTTACCAAAGAGGCAGTTGGCGAGCCGACCAATGATGGTACAACAGCCACCCTGCAGTGGAAGAGCACCATCAACGCGGAAAACGTCGACAGCTATATTTACTACGATTATAGCGGTACGTTCTGGGATAATAATGCCAAAAAAAACTACAAGGCACAGGAGATTGATCTTAGCTCTATCAAGGTAACAGACAAAGACGGCCACGACGTCACCAAGAGTGTGAAGATCACAGAATGGACTGATTCCGGCAAAAAAGATGACTATGGCAAAGATCTGGGTCTGTTTACGATCAACTTCAAAGGCTCCGGTGTGACCGGCCCGCTGACCATCACCTACGCAACAAAAGTCAAGATTGATTCCCTGCCCGGCAGCAGTGCAGCTGTAGAAAACATCTGCTACATCAACGACGGCAGCACTGTATCTGCTGAGCAGAAGGTCAACAAAACCTCCGACATGATTCAATACTTCTACAAGTATGCCGGTGAGTTTAATTGGAATAATGTTCAGAACGGCAACGGCAGCACTACCCTGCAGCCCGGCGCAAAGCTGCCTTGGACGATCGAGATCAACGAAAAAGGAATTCTCGAATGGATCGATGACGATGAATGGGTCATTACCGATACCATACCCAAGGGTCTGGTTCTGGACGAAAACAGCGTTAAAATCAACTGCAATGGCGCTTCCCCGTCCACTACCTCTTATACAGTTGCTGTAAACAAGTTGGCAGACGGCTCTACCAAGATGGTCATTACCATGACGCCGGAGGCATTCAGCTATACAGACAATTGTAAGAAAAAAATCCAAAGCCATATCTTTATCACCTACGACACCACGCTGGATACTACCTGTCATGACATCTGGGACGAGAACAATACCGCAAAGTTTACGAACCATGCAACGTTCGAGCGCAAAGGCGAAAAGATCGGCGATACCGAATTTACTGAAACTGTCACCCGCGATGTTGTTGGCAAGAGCGGTACCTTTGACGCAGCTACCGGTCTTTTGACCTATCAGGTCAAGGTTAACCCCTACGGTGCAACGCTGAACAATGGCACCGACATGGATCTGCAAGACGTCATGACCGTGCCCTCTGATTTGTGGGCTGATGGGTCTGGTACCAAGCGTGTAACGCTGGAAGGCATCTCTGTTTTTGATGCCAAGCTGCAGGCAGATGGTACGCTGGAAGCAACCACATGGCGTGCAGACCTTACCTGTGTAGCCGGAAATAACGTTGACACGTCCACCTACTATTTCAAGTACAGCAGCGATAACAGCCACCAGCTTAAGGCATGGACAAAGGTACCCGATAGCACCCCGCTTGTGCTGATTTTCCATTACCGAGTTAATACGGAAGGTCTGGTTAAAGGCATTACCTTCACCTTTGAGAACACTGCAGAACTGAATGGCAAGTGGAGCTATGAGGATTCGAACACCAAATTTACTTCCAGTTCGGGAGCTTCTGCCGGTATCGACTTCAACTCCAACCGCTTGACCATCGTCAAGTATTCCGGCACGCCAGACAAGGTTCTGCCCGGTGCAGAGTTCAGTCTGGAAAAGTATAACGGAACCTCTTGGGATAATGTCGGCAACTGCACGACCAGCACCAGCGGCAACGTAACGCTTGGCAGTCTGGACGTTAACACCTTCTATCGCTTGAAGGAAACACAAGCGCCTGATGGTTATCGGACACCGAATAATTACCATTATTTTGTAATTTCTGACAATAGTCACAGCTACACGGCCTCTGGCGTTCCCGACTTTAAGAGTACAGACACCTTTAGCGAGTACAAGTTGGCTGAAGGGCAGAAGTTTGGCAGCTTCTACTACTACTGCGAAAACACCCCCAATGACAACTCTGACTACGTCCTCCCCTCTACCGGCGGCACCGGTACACTCCCGTACACAGCCGTGGGCGGCACAATGATGCTGTCTGCGCTGGCATATAGTATTATCCACCGCAAGCGCAGACACGAAGGGAGGGCAGATGACTAAACTGCACTTCCCTGCCGGACGCCCGGGGCTGAGCCCCCGCCCGCCCAGCGCAAAGTTTACGCGATAGACCGAACAAAAACGACACCCCTACCCCCCCCCTGTGCAAAATGCAGGGGGCGGCAAGGGGCAGAAAAGAAAGGGGCTTTTTCCATGAAAAAAGCAATGAAAAAACTCATGGCTGCGCTGCTGGCAGTTGCTATGGTTTGCGCCATGGCCATTCCGGCGTTTGCAGCTGGTGGTGCTGGTGCTACCACTGGCGAGGGTAAGATCACCATTGATAACGCTGTTATAGGTCATACCTATAAGATCTACCGTATTCTGAATCTTCAGTACAATGATACTGCTAAGTCCTTCCGCTATGAAAAAAATGATAAGTGGGGAGCTTTTGTTGAGGAGCAGACGGCCTATTTATCTGTTGATTCCACGACCGGTGTTGTTACTTGGGCAAACTCTGATAACGCAGATAATGGCACTGCTATCAAGGCACTTGCAGTAGCTGCCGGTCAGTATGTTAAGGATCAGGGTACTGCCCTCACTGCTGACGACTTTAAAGAAGCAACCTCAAGCACTGTAATCTTCGATAACCTGCCCCTCGGCTGGTATCTGGTGGTTTCTGACCTGACCAGCGATGCGATCTGCTCCATTGATACCACTGCAAAAGAAGTGACCATCAAGGAAAAGAACGGTGTCCCCACTGTGACAAAGGAAGTTGAGTACGCTTCCGGCTCTTGGGGTCAGGGCAACGACGGCAACGTTGGCGATACCGTAAACTTCCAGACCACCATCTACGTGACCGATGGTAACCCCACCAACTACGTTCTGCACGATAAGATGTCCAATGGTTTGACCTTTAAGGAGGATTCCATTGCCGTAAAGGTAAATGACACCACTCCCATTACTAACTACACGGTAAAGTACACCAATACCGATAAGTGCACTTTTGAGATTTCTTTCCCCAATGGTACTCTGCATACCAACGATAAGGTGGTTGTAACCTACTCCGCTACCATTAACAGCAATGCTGTGGTTGGTACTGCCGGCAACGAGAACGAGACTTGGCTGAAGTATGGCAACAATGGCGAGACAACCCACGGAAAAACCAAGACCTATACTTGGAGCTTCAATATTTTCAAGTACTTCACCGATAGTAACAATGACATGCGGTATCTGGCTAATGTTGAGTTCGTGCTGTACCGCAAGAATGCCGACGATAAGGCTGAGTATGCAAAGTTCGATTCCAACAACAACAACAACAAACTGACCGGTTGGACTGAAACTAAGGATGACGCCACTAGGCTTACGACTAATGCAACCTCTACTGTTACCGTTGAAGGTCTGGACGAAGGCACCTACTTCCTGAAGGAAATCACAACTCCCGACGGCTTCAACGGCCTGACCTCTGATGTGGAAGTTCAGATTGACAGTAGCTGCAACACCCTCAATGGCGCTACTTACATGGTCCAGTATAAGATGGTCAATGAGGAAGGTTTTACGGATACCGATGATGAAGAAAAGGTTGTTCCCATTGAGAACAAACGCGGCACTACCCTGCCCGGCACCGGCGGCATCGGCACCACCATCTTCTACGTTGTCGGCGGCGGCCTGATGGTTGCAGCAGCGATCCTGCTCATTACCAAAAAGCGCATGGAGAACCACTAAGCTCTCCTTTACCCCAGCACAGGGCGGGGCTGCAAAGCCCCCTGCTCTGATCCTGAAACTATAACGTTAGGGAGTAGCCCATGAAAAAGAACAAAAGCACTATTATATTGATCCTCGTCTTTTTCGTGGGTCTATCCGTGATGTTATACCCCACTATCAGCGATTACGTCAACCAGCGCAACCAGTCCCGCGCGGTGGCAAACTACGCGCAGGACGTGGACAACATGACCGATGCGGATTACAGCGCCTATTTTGACGCCGCCGATGCCTTTAACGCACAGGTGGCCGCCAACGAAAACGCCCTCTTCCGCCCGGATCAGCTTACCGGCTACAACGAAACGCTGGATATTACCGGCACCGGCATTATGGGTTACATCACCATTTCCAAAATCGGCGTGGAGCTGCCCATCTACCACGGCACCAGCGACAGCGTGCTGCAGATCGCCGCAGGCCACTTGGAGGGCACCAGCCTGCCGGTGGGCGGCGCGTCCACCCACGCGGTCATCTCGGCGCACCGCGGCCTGCCCAGCGCAAAGCTGTTTACCAACCTCGACCAGCTGGAAGTGGGCGATACCTTTACCATCACCGTGCTGGACCGGGTGCTCACCTACGAGGTGGACAAAATCTCCATCGTGCTGCCCACCGAGACCGATGAGTTGAAGATCGCCGAAGGCAAGGACTACGTCACCCTGATGACCTGCACCCCCTACGGCATCAACACCCACCGCCTGCTGGTGCGCGGCCGCCGCGTAGAGACCCCGGATCAGTACAAGCACCTCCGCGTTACCGCCGAAGCGCTTAAAATTGAACCCATTATTGTTGCGCCCATTATGGCGCTGCCCATGCTGCTGATCTTGCTGATCGGTATGCTGATTTCCACACGCAAACCCAAGAAAACGAGAGGTGAAGAACATGAAAAGCATTGATCTGCGTCATCGTCTGGCGGCTGTGCTGCTGGCTATGTGCCTTGTGGTATGCTGCGCCCTGCCGGCGTTTGCCACCAGTGCCAACATTGTGCTGGGGCGTCTGGGCTCGCTCCACGTCCGTCTGTACGACACCCACAACGATGTGCCCCTGCGCGGCGGCGAGCTGACCCTGTATCAGGTGGCCTCCGTCAAGCGCACCAACGGCAACCTGTACTTTGACTATACCGGCGATTTTACGGGCTGCGGTGTCGTGCTGGGCGATCTTTCCGACAGCACGCTGGCAGACCAGCTGGTAAAGTATCTGCCCGCTGTGCCCGCCATTGCCGCCCAGCAGGACGTGAACGAAGAGGGCTATGCCAACATTACCAAGCTGCCGCAGGGTCTGTACTTGGTGGTGCAGACCGAGGCATCCCACGGCTACGAGGCCATCAAACCCTTCCTTGTGTCCATCCCCATGCCCGATGGCGACAACTGGATCTACGATGTGGACGCCACCCCCAAGGTAGGCGCTACCATCCCGGAAACGCCGGACACCCCCGACACCCCGGATGTGCCTGACACGCCGCCGGATACGCCCGACACACCGGACACCCCCGATCTCCCGGAGCAGCCGGACACCACGGATACGCCGGTGAGCCCCGGCACACCGGATAACCCGGTAAGTCCCGACAGCCCGGACAACCCGGTAAGCCCCGAGAATCCGGATAACCCGGTCTCCCCTTCCAACCCCGATAAGCCTGTTCTGCCCCAGACCGGCCAGTTGAACTGGCCCGTGCCGGTGCTGGCCTGCAGCGGCGTGTTGCTGTTTGCCGCAGGCTGGGTGTTGAACCGTCAGGGCAAAAAGGAAAACTGACTTTGCGCTCCTTTCTTTTCGGCACAGCGTGGCGTTGTGTACCGAATTTGCTCCCCCGCAAGGGGGAGCATTTTTTGTACCCTTTCCCCTGCCGGGCGCAGCACGATTTTGAATGCGCTCCGCGTTGCTCTGCGCATAATCAGCGGAAAATATATTTTTTAATTTGCAATTCTGGAAAATCTGCGGATTTTCCAGAATTGCCTTTTCACGGGAGGGGTCGTGGAGGAAAACGGCATGGGCCGCGTCTGCTTCCTTCGGGAAGCGGCGGCGCGCATTTAAAATCATCCCATGCAAAACAAAAGGCACCCACAACCGGATCGCTGCGGATGCCTTTTTGTATACAGGTTTTAGTGGATAGAGGTACGCACCAGTGCGCGCTTGAGACGCGCCTGAGCCAGCTCGTAGTCCCGCTGAGCGAGGTTCTTCTGCGCAAGGATCTCCTCCGCGCGCTTCTTGGAAGCCTCGGCGCGGGCCTGATCGATCTCCTCGGCCCCCTCCCATGTGGTGGCGACCAGACGCACTTCGCCATCCAGCACGCTCAGCAGCCCGCCCATGCAGGCGGCGCGGCGGCGCTGGCCCTCGGCATCCACGATATGGGCTTCGCCCATGCCCAGCGCGGTGCAGTAATCCCCGTGTTTGGCAAGGATGGCCAGATCGCCGTCAATGGCGCGGCAGACGATGCGCTCGGCCTGCCCGTCAAAGGCGCAGCCGTCCGGCGTGACCACCGTCAGATGAAAGGTCGTCATGGTTTACCCTTTCT
>ERZ772875.1907-NODE-1907-length-16951-cov-12.027995_pt1 | contig 16951 bp, 17 predicted proteins | sample MGYA00580585_ERZ772875 | MGnify/ENA primary metagenome ERZ772875 (study PRJEB29015, sample SAMEA2737736) | human gut metagenome | biome: human gut; feature: human-associated habitat; material: faeces | place: China | collected 2012 ... | reverse complement strand
CGCCGTGGTAGAGTTGTTGGCAATACCGGTGAAGTTGTAGCGGACAAGCTGCCCCGGCATGACCTCCACGTAGCCGGTTTTCTTGATCGACACATTCGTGTACAGGCTCTTATTGGTCATGGCTGCCTTGACGATCTGACCGGCGTGTTCGATCTCCACTTCAATGGGTGTCTTATCCAGCCCATAAAACTCCGCCGCCTTGGATTCTACGATTTTGTACCGCGCCAGAGGCAGAGGCTTACTGACCGCAAGCCCGTTTTTATCCGTCTTGATGGTATCCACCAGACGGTTGGTGCGGGCATTGTAAACTTCAAAGACGGTGTTGGGGATCGGCGTTCCGGCGGGCCAGCCGTTCATAGAGTTGTAGTCGGCGCTGACCTTCGTCACTTGGAGCTGACCGGTGATGGGCGTATTCTTCCATTCGATTTCTGTGGTTTCGCCGGACTTTACATACACGGTCTTTTTCTGCGTGTCGGGAATATATCCCTCATTTTCCAATTCACGCAGATAGTAGCGACCAGCTGTCAGGTTTTCAAAACGGACATAACCGCGGTCATCGCTTGTTTCCTGCGCAATGGGATTATTTCCGCTGTCGTAGAGAATGAAGGAAACGCCGTAGATGCCCTCGCCGGTGGTGCTGTCGATCTTGTGAATGAGGATACCAGAAACAGCTTTGTTAGTCACCGTCTTGGTTGTGGTTCGTCCATCCACAATAGTGAAATAGATGGGGGTATTATCAAGCTGGTATCCCTTGCCTGCCTCAGTCTCCACGGCGTAATAGCTGTCACTTGCCAAGGGCACATACAAGCGGCCGTCCGTTCCGGTGGTGACGGTGTCCACCAGACCGCCATCGCTGACACGGCGGATCTCGAAGGTGGTGTTGGGGATACGCTGGGTTTTGTCCGCCGCATTCACTTTCACCAGCTCCAGCCCACCGATGGGAGCATTATAAAAATAGAGGGACTGCGTGTCATTGGGGTTGACCACCACGGTCTGCGTGCGGGTCTTCTCATCGATGGTGTAACCGGAGATGGATTTTTCCTCTGTTACCACCAGTGTGCCGGTGACGCCCTTGAGAATGATCTGCCCGTTTTCGTCGGTATAGTACAGACCGTTGGAGCTGATTTTTCCGTTTTCGTCGGGGACGAACTCGCCGGTAGCCGTAGTGATCTTGAAGGTAACGCCCTCCAGCGGCGTCTTGCGGTCCAGAGAGGACAGCTTGTTGATGATGAGCGCGCCCTGTCGCTCATTCCAGAAGGTCATGCGCTGGGGAGACTGGCTCTGGTCGATCTTAATGCTCTGCGGTGTCCCGTCCAACACGAATCCATCCACAGATTTGACCTCTTTTGCGGTAACAGTCATGCCGTCGGTCAGCCCCTCAATGACGATCTGGCCTGCAGCGTCGGTGGTATAGTAGCCGTTGTTGGGTCCAACTACCGCGCCGGAGGAGTCCGTCACAAGAAACTGTACCCCGGCAAGCGGTTCATTTTTCGTGCCGGAAATGTATTTCTGGAGAATCAATGTTGTAGTGGGTTTGTTGTAAAAGGTCAGCGTCTGCGTGTCGTTGGGATTGACTACCACCGTCTGTGTGCGGGTCGCTTCATCAATGGTGAAGCCCGGAATCGTCTTGGTTTCCGTTGCTACCACGGTGCCGACGACGCCGGAGATGCGAATTTCACCGGATTTATTGGTGTAATAAATGCCGTTGCTGGACAGTTCGCCGTTGGCGTCGGGAACGAAGCTGCCATCCGCGTAGGTGATCTTAAACTCTACGCCCTCCAGCGGCTCCCCGTTGGGGCCGGAGCTGACCTTGCGGATGATGAGATTACCGGCAGGCTGGTTCAGAAACTGCAAATGCGCCGTTTCGCCGCTCTTGATGAGCGCGTGCTGGGGGCTGTCATCCAGCAGGTAGCCCGTTTTTGCTCTGACTTCACGGGCAATGACCGTCATGCCGGGTTCCAGACCATCCACCAGAATTTCACCTGCGGCATTGGTGGTGAAGCGGCCGTTGTCGTTGCCGAGATAATGGCCGCTGCTGTCGGTCAAAAGGAACTCTACGCCGGAGAGCGGTTCGTGCTTGCTGTCATCGCTCAGCTTTGTAATGAGCAAACTTCCCAGCGGCGCATTGCCGAAGCGGAGCGTCACCACATCCTGATCCTCGCCGGAGATCCACACCGTCTGGGGTTCGCGGTCGATGATGTGATTTCCGTCGCTTTCGAGTTCCTGACAGACATAAGTGCCTTTTTTAAGGTTTGTCACGGTGAATGCCCCGTTGGGGCCGGTCACATAAGTCCCGATGACTGTGCCGCCAGTGCCGGAAGTGCCGCCGCCTAAATATCTCAGTTCAAATCGGCAGCCCTCCAGTCCCTTTCCGGTTTTGGCGTCATATTTGTACACAACAAGGGCACTGTGAGGAACATTGTCCACGGTCACGGTCTTGGAGGTGTTGGCTTCCAGATAGAACTCGGTCGCGCCGCTGCCCTGAATGCCGAAGCCCTTGGGAGCGGACTCCTCCACCAGCTTGTACCAGCCACGGTTTACATCGGTGAGGGTAATTTTACCATCGGAGGCCGTTGTGAATACACCGAGGTCGTTGATCTCGCCGGTGGTGGTATTGTCTGAGCCGTAATAGATATGGAACTTGGCGTTGGCAAGATAATCTCCGGTGATGCTGTTGCGCTTCAGGATCGTCAGGGAGGGTTTGACCGCGTTGAAAAAAGTCACCGTGCGGGTGCAGCCTGCTTCCAGATGGATCTCCTGGGGGATCTCAGAGAGAATGACATGGGAAGGCACATTTTTCTCCGTGATGCGATAGCTGCCCACGGGGATGGAATCGAGGAAGATGCGCCCCGCGCCGTCCGTCGTGGTGCTGGTAGAAAAGCTGCCGTCGATCTGCTCGATACGGTAGGTCACGCCCTCGATAGGCTCCCCGGTGGCGATGTTTTTCTTCAAAATTTCCAGACCGGGCTTCTGGTAATCCTGAAAGCGCACCTCGCTGGTTTTACCGGGACGCAGCGCTACGGTCTGCTCGGTGTGAGACAACACATAAGGCTCCGGCACGGATTCCTCGCGCACGACATAGACACCGGCAGGAATGGCCGAGAGCGTTGCGGAACCGTCCACGCCAGTCGTGACGGAGGTGGAATAATTGCCGGTGACGGACTTAATGGAAAACACCGTGCCGGCAATCGGTTTGCCGCTCATGGCATCCCGCTTGGTGATCTTCATATCGGGCAGCGCATGGTTTTCGGCGGTCACGGTGTACTGCTTGTCACCATCGGTTGTGTCAACATAGACGCTGTGGGAAGTGGGGGTCAGGGCGTAGCCCTCCGGGGCCTCCACCTCCACGAACGTCCATAAGCCCTTGGTGACATCGTTGACCTCGATGATGCCGCCATTACGAGTTACATCGCTGCCTACAATCTGGCCGTCGCGGTAAATATTGAATTTCGCGCCATCCAAACCTTGGGTCGTTCCTGCGGCAACTTTCTTCAAGGTAATGTCGGCATCGCCGGCAGGAGGATTATCCGGATCAGGTTTTGGCGTGTTGACAGCAAGTTTCCTTGGCGCATAATAATTAAAAAAAGACTGGTTCTTGCGATTGCTTGACAAGGCAAATACCGCCCATTTGAGACTATCGTCTTCCACAATGGTTGCTACTATGCCCTGTGCAGCATACGCTTCGATCTGACGCTGAAATTCGGCATCCTCCTGCGCCTTCTGCGCAAGCATGGAGTCGATGAGGCTCAGATACAGGTCATAGGTGTCCGCGTTGGCATAACCACCCGCATCTCCGGTACCATCTCCCGCGCCCTTATGGCTTTGATGGTCCCAAATATAAGTCTGCACCGCCATAAAGAGCTGCCCTATATTGGATGCTTTGCTGTCGTTGATGTAGGTCATGAGCCACTTGACATTTGCGAGCGTCGCCGCGTCCATCTCGCCAAGACCGCTGTTGGCAACAGCGGTTTTGAGAACGGCATCGGCGTCTGCATTGGTAGCCGAGGTATAGGTAAAAGAATCGCAGTATGACGGCGTAGCGTTGTGGTAGCCGAGTCCGCTGTCGAGGCAGTAGAGAAGCCGCCCCGCCGCCTCCGGCGGGCGGTAGCTGTACGGTGTGCCGTTGGCCAGTATGCGCGTGGACCAGTACACTTGATTGGTCGTGATCGTAATACCCTTGCCCGTACCGGTCGCGGCAAAGGCCGTGGTGGGCAGCAGGCTGAGCAGCGTCATGACAACTAGGAGTGTCGAAATGAGCCTTGTTTTGAGCGTTTTCAATGTGATACCTCCTACAATTTTTGCATAAGAAAAGCAGACCGAGAGGTCTGCTTTGTTTGATAATATAATCGTTTTGTTTTGGCTGCGAGGATCACAGCCGGTCAATTTGTCTCGATGATTGCACGGATAATGTCGATCGCCTCTGCCAGGATATCACCGGGTGCCTTTTCTTCAAAGGCTGCTCTCCGACTGCTCAGATCCAACATACGAACTTGATCGCACATTACGATGCCATCCGTTTTTGTCCTGCTGTCCAGATGGATATGGAACGGGCTTCCGCGGTCTGTGTGGGTGATGGGGCAAACCATCGTCAGGCTGTTGACACGATTGAAGAGGTCATTGCTGATGACCAATGCTGGACGGCGCCCCCTTTGTTCATGCCCTGCCTGTGGATCAAAGTCCATATAAACAATATCACCTTGTTCAAACACAGTTACCATGCCTCACTGCCCTCTGCCTTGCCCCACTCCATTTCCTCAGATGGAATGCGGCCAATCTGTTCAATCGGCTTCCCGTAAAACGCGGTCAAGCGTTCCTCTAAGGTCTTGTGCGACACGGGGCTTGCCTTTTTAATCGTGATCGCATCAGCACTCTGGATCAGCTCCACACGATCATTTTCCTTGAGTCCGATGGCGTCCAGCAGCGCCTTTGGAAAGCGCAGGCCATTGCTGTTGCCCCATTTCTGAATCGTTGCGTACATGATGCTCGCCTCCTTTTTCTACACCAAGTATATACAAAGTATAAACAGAAGTCAACTAAAATATGCAAGCGGAGTCCTCCTGCACTGTTTGCAGGAGGACTCCGCTTGTGTAATGGTGTGTACCTCCTACAATTTTTGCATGAGAAAAGCAGGCCGAGAGGTATCTCGGTCTGCTTCGCTTGGCTATGAAGTTTTTGTCAAAGTTGCCTACTTATATCTCTGCGGCTATAGATGATACGGCGCACTTCCATCGTGTCTCCGATCACCACATAGAAAATCGTGTGGTTTTTCACCTGAATGCGGTAATAAGGATATCTGCGCTCTCTTTCGGAATGATACGGCTCAAATGCTTCCGCACAGGAAAGACGCTCGCGGATCGCTGTTTCTACGGCAGCAACAAAGTCCTCCGCCGCAATGGGATTCTGAAGGCGAATGCAGAGATAGTCCACGATCTCATTGAGATCATCCTCAAAGAGCGGCAAAATGCTCAGCTCATAGTGCTTTCCGTCCATGAATCCGTCCTCTTGCTCGCTTGAATACCTCATCTCCAGAATAGCGAACATCCGAAGAATCCGCCGCCCGGTCGGCCTCGTCCAGCTTCAGCTCGATATCATCCGTCAGCGCCGAATACTGCTCGATGCTCATGACCACCATGGAGCCATAGCCGTTCTTGGTCAGATAGACGGGCTCGCCTGTTCTCAGCACGGTTTCCTCGATTTCAGGGAATTTGTTTCGCAAATCGGAAACAGGTCTAATATTTATCATAGTAATTCCTCCATGATTCCGTTCCGTTTTTATCATTATATTATCAGAACTTTATCATGAAATCAACTGTTATTTTCTGGAGCGGTGTGTTACCCCTTTGCCGGCGTATCCACCCATGTGATATGGTATCCATCCCGGAGGAATAGCTGGACACAGTACCAGCACTCGAGGCCGTTGCCATCAATTCCTCGCGCAAGCCCCACACCGATTGAGGCATAGCTTGCATTGATCATATTCTCCATGTGCCCTGCGGACTTTGACCATGAATGCACAACGGTTTCCGCAAGCTCTCCCTTTTGCTGTTCCAGATATAGCAATGGGATTTGGTGGATGTTCTCCCCGACATATTTGCAGTCCGTGACCGTGGTATATTTCCTCCCGTCTGGGCGGGTATGGGAGTAGACGGTGTTTGCCGCCATCTCATCCGCGCGCACCTGCGCCGCCTGCATGAGCTTGTCGTTGGCGGTTAGGGCAGCGATGCCGTTTTCCTTTCGGAGTGCGTTGGTGCGGTCCACGATGTCCTGTTTCATGGCATCTACATCGGCGGCGGGAGCTGTAACCTCCGGCTGCGGTACCGGCTTGTCAGTTTCCACCTTTGCGGGTGCTTCACCGGTGTAGGGACGATTTGTTTCGATCTGCACCGTTCCGTCCTCGGCATTCCAATAAACATTGAAGCCGACCGCCTTGCCGATGTCACGGAGCTTGAAGTAGTTGTGTCCGTTGATGTTGTACGCTTCGATCTCAACGGGAGCACCGTTGAGGAGAATAGGCGAGGTGCAGCGCTGTGCGAAGATACCCTCAATGGCCTGTGCCGCAGGCGAACCAAGGGCAAAGCCTAACGCAAGCCCGATAAACAAATACAAAATCTTTTTCATTGTATCACGCTCCCTTCCGATAAAACGTGGTGGTCACGCTGGCAGTCATACGGCGAGTGTCGGGATCATAAATGCACCGCTCAAACTCGTAAATGCCAAGCTGCTCAGCCTGTTCAGCTACTTCTGCAGGAAGGTCAACGGTGATGTCCATTTTTACTCTGATCTCATCGTCCTTCCTCTTTGGTCTGAATTGCTGTATCAATCTGATACTTCCTTTATGATTTTATTCTCCGGAGTGGTTTGAGCATAATACAGAAGTAATGACTTGTCAAAGGTTTATTTTAAATGCTTACGCCGCTAAAAAAAGTTGCACAAAAATATCACGTTGCTCCGATTTCATCGGCTTACTTCCACGGCCTGAACGCACACTCTCTTGGAGGGCTGGTTGGCAAGACAGGTCGTGATGGTGATGCGGTTATCAGCGGTCGCCTGCAAATAGCTCCAGTCGGAATCCGAGATCGTCTTTACCAAAATGACCGCATAGGTTCGTGTTCCGTAAACCGTCGAATAGGTAATGGTATCGCCGATCTCCAGATTTCTGATGCTGCCAATATTGTATTTTGCGCCACGGTTATGCCCGCAGATGCCGACGTTGCCGTCCCATCCGGAGGTGGAGCTATAGTGTCCCAGTCCCTTTGCCATACTGGCGTTGGTCTCACCCTCCCATACTTTCATATTGATGTTCAAAGATGAGATCTTCAACGTGCCAATGCTGCCATCCTTGCGTTCCATACCGTCAACGCTGGTATAGGCCAGCACGCTTGGCTTAACCGAAGATATAGAGCCGGATGGGACATCATAGAACCCGCCGGAAAGTCCGTAATCGCCAGAAATGGAAGCACCGGCATTTTGCTGTAAGCTGGGCAAATGCTCCTTCTCCATAATGCCGATCTGCGTCGTGCTGGACACGCCGTAGGGCAATTCAGGGATCTGATAGTCCACGGGATTTGGACCGCCGTAATTATACGCGGCACCATAGGTATCCGCGTAAGAAGTCGCAGGATAATATTCTGTTCCTGCCCCTGTCTCAAAGCTGTAATCTGCCGCAAAGGTGCCAACCGATAGCGCTGCCATCGTTATGATCGTCAATGCCAATTCGGCCAATCGTCTAATATGCTTCATTCCGTTTCCTCCTCTGAAAAGCTCGCGCCGTCGTCGTCCGCCTCGGCATGAGCAACTCTCTGCCGGCGCACATACGATGCATATACGATGCCGAAGATCACAGCAGCTCCAATTGCGGCGCCGACAATAAGTACAAGCCAGTTCGCCGCAAAGAAGCCGCCCACATTGGATAGCACATGAGCGATACCGACCTTTGTTCCCAGGTAAGTCAGTACATAGGTGATGCTCTCGACGCCCTCGCGCGTGATCTCGCCGGTATATTCCGCGGTCGTGATGTATCCAGTAGCCGCCTGATAGGTCGCCTTTGCGGAATAGGTGGCGACGGCCTGATAAGACGATGGCACCAGCGCCTCACCAACAAGGTCGGTTCCCGTGACCTGCCATTCCACATTGGCAAGGCTCAAGGTGCGGCCATTTTTTACGGTAGTAGACGGGACATAGGACATATCGTTACGGTCAAGCTGCCCTATGGTCTTGACCTCGCTCACGGTATAGCTTTTCGGAACATAGCCGGACGCCTCGGTGTTGATGGTCGTGTGGTCAAGGGCGAGTGTACCTCTGAACACACCGTCGTCATATTCCACGGTTGGCTTTAACTGCTGCAAAATCAGGGCAAGGTCATTTTTACCCATTTCCACGGTGATGATCTCGGTGTGGGGTCTGGATTCCTCTACGGCATTTTCCGTTTTGACAATATTCGTAAAGCTGTAGAGATAGCCCTCCAGCTCAAAGGGCTGTTCGATCAGGCTCTGCGGGTCCTGATCTGCCGGGATCGTAAAGGTTTTGATGACCTGCTGACTACCATTCAGGTTTTGTACCACGGTATCCGACGGTACCTCCAATGCAAACGCCGAGACCGACATGGACAGCGTCAGCAGTACACAGAGAATTGCTTTTTTCATGTTGTGGGAACCTCCTAATGTAGAAATTGGTTATGGTCTGCTATTTTCGCGGCATCAAAGGATGTGCGGTCGTCTCATGATCCCTCCTCCCTGACCTTGTATTCTACGGCGCGCTCCGGGTGTTCCCGCAGCGCGTCCAGTATTCTTAGTGACTGCTCTAATGCCTGCATCGTGTCCCGCTTCTGGCGCTTGACGAACGCATAAAGGAGCATAGTATCTCCGTTGGCGCATAGGTAAAAGATAACGCGAACGCAGAGCTTGGTTTTCACCCGCAGCTCGCATAGGCTCCGATACCGCTCAAGTGAAAAACGCTTGAAATGCGGTTCCTTCATTTCCGGCTTCTGCGGCAGCGTCAATCGGTATAGCTGACGAATGATCTTTTCTCTCAGCCGCGGCTCTAGATCCTCTATAAAGGCAGCGACCTGCGAGGCTCTGCCCGGAGGCTGATATACCAAAATCCCCTTCACCGCACTACCTCCTCGCAGCCGCTCAATTTCTTTAAGTGCCGGATAAAGTGTTCTGCAAATTCGCCCGCGATCTCAGGTGTCCCACTGATCCACCAAATGGGATCAGGAAGGACTTGGGATAGGCGGTCATATTGCAGGCAGAGCAGCAGAAATTTCTGCCTCGGCTCTGCACGATCCACAGCGTCAAACAGCTGCTGCAATTCGGTTTGGACACCGGAATAGTCTTGACTGGCATCGCACAAATCGTCAAACAGCAATCCGGCGAAGGTATGAGCCAGCGCAGTCAAGGCCGACGCCTCGATGCTCCCCGTCTCGGTAAGCAGCCCCATGCGCCGCAAACGCTCCCTCGCACCGTCGTCAAACGGATTATGAGCACGGGATGCTCGGCAGTTATTTGTTGTCTCTTTCATTTCTCTCACCTCGGAGTCATAGGAAAAGGCCCGGCACCTTACGGTGTCGAGCCTTTCAGCATTTCTTGTTTCAGTTTGTATTTGTCTGCACTGAAATAATATTTTCCTGATGTCAGGAAAACGTTATTTGGCTTTCGCTTCGTCTTGACGGTCAAGCACTTGCGCCGACGCTTCGATCATTTCTGTAACCACCGCATTTAGCTGTGCGGCATTCTGTGCTGTGATGACGGGAAGGCCGGTTTCCGCCTCAAGCTGCTGCCGTGCAACATTTGCAACATTACCGCCACGTTTGGCCACCTTCACATTCTCGGCAAAACCATCCGGTTTTGTCGCTTTGGAAATATCCCGCGTTGATGCCTCCGCCAGCATGGTCAGCACGAGCTCGGTATCGCTCATATTATCGCGCAGGTTCTCCTTTTTGAGCCCCTTGAGGTTTTTATACTGCCGCGTGGTCATGCCGGACCATGCCTTTGAGATCTCATCGGTCAGGATCGCAAATTCGCGCCCCTTTTCCACGCCGCGCTGCTGCCACTCATTCGTCAGCTCATTCCGGATGCGGATGGAAAGCAGCCTTTGATGTACCCAGTCGGGATCGTATCCCTTTTTCAGATAGGTTTCCAAGGCTCGGTCAATGGCCTGTTCAGGGTCAATGGTTTCTTCAATTCTCTCCCGACCGACTTCTGCAAGCCAGAGCCTAAACGGTTCAGCTTTTGGTGATGGGATAGACTGGATGATACGCAGAAGTTGCTCTGTCGTGGCAACATCCGTTGCGCGGTGCTTTCCGTCTGAGGCAATCATTTTCAACTGCTGACAATTTGTCAGCAGTTCATCCGCCCCTTCCTCTTTCAAACGCTGCTTGAGTTTGGCCCAGTAGTTGCTTGCCCCGCGTGCGGTAGGCTGTTCTGTTAAAACAGCAATGACATCGGTAACAGAAAAATACCATACTTCTTTCTCTGTATCCCATGCAGTACGAATTTTCTGATTCTCAAAAAGCTGTATCTTATCCTGTTCGCTCATAGCGTTAAGCCCTCTCTTTCTTTTCTGTGATTATACATCAGTTGACCCGCTGCCGCAAGAACTCCAAAAACAGCTCTTCAATTTCCTTATCACTGCCCAACCTCTCAAGGTAGGGGGCAAATTTTCTGCGGTCAAAGCTGATTTTCTTCGGCGGTGCAGCACGTCTCTGTGTCTCCCTTGCGCGTGCCTGCCGCCACGTGGCGAAAAGGTCCTGATGCTTTGCAGATGGAGGCGGACAGGTATGGACGATGCTTTGCATAGCAGCCTTATTGAGCGTGTAGTCCTCGATAGAACACATCTCCACAAATGCCTGCTGCGTAGCCGCGTCATAGTCAGCGATCAGCTCGGCACAGGCAATCGGCAGCTTGCGCGGACTGTTCTCTAAGATGTCGGCGAGAGGCGGAACCAAGCCCGCCAGCTTGATGGCTTTACGGATCTCGTACTCGGTCACGCCGAAGAAATCGGCAACAAGTTTGCGGGCGTTGTACCTTTGGCGATTTTCGCCAAAGGTTTCATCGTCGATCACTTGCCCCAGCTTTTGGCGAGAATCGCCAAAAGTTGTTGAGGTCTGTGCTGCGTTCCGCTGGCCGTGGCGATTATTCTCTTCGAGCAAGGCCCGATATGCCTTGCCGCGCTCTATAATGGTAAGGTCCTGCCGCCGCAGAAGGTTCGTGGCAACAGCAATGGAGACTGCTCTCGCATCATCGGCGTTCACGACTTCAGCAGGGATCGTTGCGTGTTCTGTCAGCCGCCACGCCTCAGTGCGGTTATGCCCTGCGAGGATCTCATAGTCCTCGCTTTCGGGAATGGGGCGCACAATGATCCTCTCATAGATGCCCTGCTCTGCAAGCTGCTGTGAAAACGCCTTGAGCTTCTCTTGCGGATATGGGTGAAAACCAATATCCGCAGTGAAAAATGGACGGAGCCTGTCCAGCGGCAGATCACAAAATTTTGAGGCGGACGATGCCAGCTTGTCTTGGAACAGCACCTCATAGGCTTCATCGCCTACTGTGACCTCCGCCGCTTGCTGTGTCGCGCTCATGCGCCGTTTCAGCAGGTCGTTCATATCGCGTTTAGCCAAGCTGAAGCACCTCCTGCGCGAGACTGCGATAGGATTCCGCCGCCGGATTTCGCGGTGCATAATCAAGAATGCTCATGCCTGCCGCGGGACACTCCGCGACCTTGATGGTCTGCTCGATGGGCCGCTCAAACACCCGTAGGCTGTCACCATACAGCTCTGCGACCGCGGCGCGGACGCTCTGGCAGAGCTGTGGCCGGGACTGATACATGGTAAGAAGAATGCCCGCAACCTCTAACCTCGAATTGAAGCGGCTCTGCACATTTCTAATCAGCTCCAGCACATCGGGGATGCCCTCGCTGGCAAGGAAGTGTGCCTGCACGGGAATGATGCAGTAATCCGCCGCAGCAAGCGCGTTGACGGTCAGCAGCTCATGCTTCAAGCCACAATCAATGACGATATAATCATATTGTTCACGGAAAGCATCCAACAGCTTGTCCATCATCATTTCGCAGGATGTCTCTGCCGCTTCCGCCATGTTGTACTGCGAAAGCTGCATGACCTGCAAGCGAGCTGCGGCATCTGCCAAGCGTTTATTGGCGGGGATTAGGTCAATGCCGGTCTCTGTATGTATCGCGGTACGGGGAAGGTGAAGCTCCAGATCCTCCGGCGAGTCGATCTGAACAAGCAGCAGCTTTGCCAGCGTGTTCTTCTGCTCGCCGGGCGTGTAGCCCAAAGCCGAGGTAAGGTTCCCCTGCGGATCGTTGTCGATCAGCAAGACTTTCTTGCCTGCGGCATTGAGGGCAGCACCGAGATTCAGCGCGGTCGTGGTCTTCCCTACGCCGCCCTTAAAATTGGTAATTGTAATAATCATGATTCTGTTCTCCTCGTTATTACTTGAACGGAAACAGTAAGGCAAAATCCTCGTTTGCAATAGATTTGCAAAAGGAATAAAATTATTTGGCTTTTGCAAAAAAAGCTATCATTAGATAACAAAATCCGGGCTATTTGCAATTTGAGCCTGCAATGCCTCTTGGTAAAGGCTTTACAACAAAAAACCTCCGGATTATGAGCTTCTTTGTTAGAAACTCATAACCCGGAGGTCGGAGGTTCAAGTCCTCCTCCCGCAACCATCTTGAGTGACCAAAATAGATACACTCACCTGAAACCCCTGAGAAATCAGGGGTTTCAGCGTTTTTATGCCCTGTTTTTTCAAAGCGTGTTTTATAGATATACAAGGACATTTCAGAGCGTTAGGCAGGACTTGAACTAAATTCTCGGCTGATTTGGCCTGCTTTATGGCGGCCTTTACGCTCTCGGTTACTTTTTATTGCTCGTCTTTCCTAAATAATTTGAAACTTTCTATTGAAGAGATTGGTATCCTATTTTGATACCAACCTCTTTTCAGTTTATCAAATCCTTAGGGCAGAGATGAGCATCCAATGAACACAGAAGCTGTAATCTGTCCCCTTTGCGGCGCAATCAACAAAGACCTCTAAGGCCGGATGCATATCGGTAAGATGGTCAGCGCACAATGGAGTAGAGAATCATCGCAGACACGCCGCTCTTAATGTCTTTATTTATTGACAATTATAGATGTATCGTCTATAATAACAAGCACAAAGATGATGTAGAGGTGGTGTGCAGAATGGGACGAAAGAGTGTTGCTGTGCTGCCGCAGACGCAGGCGATTTTAGAACAGCTGGGAGAACAGATCAAACTTGCCAGATTACGGCGGCATCTGTCTGCCGAATTGGTCGCGGAAAGAGCCGGCGTAAGCCGAGCCACAGTGTGGAATGTTGAAAAGGGAAACCCCTCTGTCGCGATCGGGATCTATGCCGCAGTTCTGCATGCACTGAACAATATGGATAAAGACCTTCTGCTCGTTGCAAAGGATGATGAGCTGGGGCGTAAACTCCAAGACCTTGAACTTACCACGCGCAAGAGAGCACCACGAAACGGAGGTGATTGACCGTGGCGTCAAACCAAAAAGTAATTTATGTCTATGAGAGCTTCAGATCTACAACGCCAAACTTCCTGGGGACTCTCTTCGTGGAGAATGTTCGCGGCCGGGAGAGCTACTCCTTGAGTATGATGCTGACTGGTTAAAAAGCAGCGCAAACTACATGTGTCGGTGCTGCTCTTTATGGCAGCCGCTCTCGTCACGCTGGAGAAAAGCGCCAAGGGCGGCATGCAGAAATTCTTCAAGTACGTTCCTGCGGTCGTTCTCTGCTACCTCATCGCCATGCTCCTGTGCACGCTGGGCGTGTGGGATATGGCCGAGACCAAGCCCATCACCTTCCAGAGTCTGATCCTCCTGCTCGGCTCCGCGTTCCTTGTCAGCGCCATCGCCACCAACGTCGGCAACAAGCTCTATGCGCTGACCAACTTCTCCGATAAAGCGACCTGGACCGTTCTGTTCGTCACCGTCGTCGCCCTGATCGCCGCCGTCACCCCGCTCGGCACGGTCGCCGGCTCCGGCGAGGTCTCCAGCCTCCTGCTCTACGCCGTCATCGGCCTGCTGGCCTCCCGCGCGAGCCTGCTCGAGCTCGGTGAGGCTCCCGCCTGGATCGCCACCGGCTTCATTGTCCTCGGCATCCACGCGGTGCTGATGCTCATCATCTGCAAGCTCCTCAAGCTCGACCTCTTCACCGCGGACGTGGCCTCTCTCGCCAACATCGGCGGTACAGCCTCCGCGCCGGTCCTCGCCGGCTCCCACTCCGGTTCTCTCGCTCCCGTCGGCATCCTGATGGCCCTCATGGGCTATGTGGTCGGCACACCGCTGGCGGTCGTCTGCGCGCACATCATGGAGTCTCTGGCCTGAGAACCCTGACGCTGCGGCGTTTCCGCGCCGCGCCATGACTGCTTCGACTGTGCAGGTGAACGCCGTTTCACCTGCACAGTTGCCCTAAGAACCCATTTGAAGGAGTAACGCTATGCCTGTTTTATCCGATCTTGAGCCGCGCGAGGTATTTGCCTGGTTTGAACGCCTGTGTGCCATCCCTCACGGCTCGCACCACGCAAAAGCGATCAGCGACTATCTAGTCGCGTTCGCCCGCGAACGCGGTCTTGCCTGCCGGCAGGACGCTGCCAACAATGTCGTCATCCGCAAGGCAGCCTCCGCCGGATACGAAAACGCGCCGGTCGTCATGCTGCAGGGCCATATCGACATGGTCTGCGAAAAGGACGCGGACTGCGGCAAGGATATGGAAACGGAGGGGCTCGACCTCTTCGTGGACGGCGACGTGATCGGCGCGCGGGGCACGACGCTCGGCGGCGACGACGGCATCGCCGTCGCGATGGCGCTCGCCGTCCTGGACGCCGACGATATCCCCCACGGCCCGCTGGAGTGCGTCTTCACGGCGGACGAGGAGGTCGGCATGATCGGCGCCCGCGCGCTCGACGCGAGCGACCTGAAGGCAAAGTACCTCATCAACATCGACTCGGAGGAGGAGGGCGTCCTCACGTTCAGCTGCGCCGGCGCCTGCCGCATGGCGTGCACGCTGCCGGTCACGCGCGCGCCCTTTGACGGACAGACGCTCCGCGTCAGGATCAGCGGCCTTGCCGGCGGGCACTCCGGCGAGGAGATCCACAAGGGCCGTGCCAACGCCAATCTTCTGCTCGGCCGCGCGCTCGACGAAATGAGCCGTGCGGGCGCGCTGCGTCTCATCCGCGTCTCGGGCGGCGCCAAGGACAACGCCATCCCGCGCGAGGCCGAGGCCGTCGTCCGCACCGGCGACGCCGCCGCCCTTCGCCGTGCGGCGGAAGCGCTCGCCGCCGCGCTGCGCGCGGAATATCACGCCGCCGACGGGCATATCACCGTAACGGTCACCGAGACCGACGACGGGCTTACGCCCATGGACGCCGCCAGCACGGAGCGCGCCATCACGCTGCTGCTCTGCGCGCCGAACGGCGTGGTGGAGATGAGCATGGACGTGCCGGGTCTTGTGCAGACCTCGCTCAACCTCGGTCGGCTCACCTCCGATGAAGCAAACCTCCGCGCCAGCTTTATGATCCGCTCAAGCATCAATTCCCAGAAGAATGCCGTGGCCTCGCGTCTCGCGCGGCTGGCGGAGGCGCTGAGCGGGCAGACAGAGCTGGACTCCGACTACAGCGCCTGGCCGTACCGCCCCGAATCGCCCCTGCGCGACCGCGTCGCGGAGGTCTTTTACGAGCAGTACGGCGAAAAGCCGCGCATCGCCGCGCTTCACGCCGGACTGGAGTGCGGCATCCTCTCCGGCAAGCTGCCGGAGCTGGACTGCATCTCCCTCGGCCCTGACCTGACCGACATCCACACCCCGCGCGAGCGCCTGCACATTGCCTCCACCGAACGGACGTGGCGGCTGCTGCTCGGAACGCTCAAGCGGCTGGATGCGTGAGCCCTCTTATGGCAGAAAATGAAAAAAGGAGCATGACCCCATGAACAGCTATGGATTGATCGACCTGCATTGCGACACGCTGGCAGAATACTGGAAATACGCGCACACCGGCAATCCCGATACGCTGGACGACCCCGGCCGCGTGCTGTCGCTGTCCAATATGCCGAAGGATGTCCACTGGGCGCAGTTCTACGCCGTGTTCATCCCCGACGAGGAGCGCGGGCAGGCCGCCATCGACTACTTTGAAAAGAACCGCGCGAATTTCTACCGCCAGATGGAGAAGTTCGGCGACCGCGTCGCCCCCTGCCGCAACGCCGACGATATGGAGAAGGCTTGGGCGGCGGGCAAGACCGCCGCGTTCCTGACCATTGAGAACGGCAGCGCGCTCGCCGGCGACCTTTCCCGCGTCCACACGCTCGCCGAGCAGGGCGTGCGTGCCATCACTCTGACCTGGAACGGCGAGAACGAGCTCGGCTCGGGCCACACCACGGACCACGGGCTGTCCGCCTTCGGAAAAGCGGTGATCCCAGAGCTGGAGCGATGCGGCATCCTGGTGGACGTGTCTCACCTCAACGACCCGGGCTTCTATGATCTGCTAGAGGTGGCCCAAAAGCCCTTTCTGGCCACCCATTCCAACGCCAGGGCGGTGTGCGGCCACAGACGCAACCTCACAGACGAGATGATTCGGGAGATGGTGGACCGGGACTGTCTGATCGGCCTGAACTACTTTGTGAAATTCCTGCGGGACGAGGGCAGGGTGGAGAGCTTGGATGACCTGTACCGCCATGTGTCCCACTTCCTGGAGCTGGGGGCGGCCAAAAACCTGGCCCTGGGCTCCGACTTTGACGGGGCCGACCTGCCGGACTACCTGAACATCGGCTTGCAATGATTTGGGCCGGCGCCGGCGCATTTGCTCTGGCTGCTTTTTTCCAGTCGACCCCGTCCGGCATCTATGATCAGACCGGGTGGACTTGGGCCTATCTCATAATGGCCGCTTCTATTAGCGTTGGTTTAGCAA
>ERZ772875.1904-NODE-1904-length-16975-cov-2.982565_pt1 | contig 16975 bp, 11 predicted proteins | sample MGYA00580585_ERZ772875 | MGnify/ENA primary metagenome ERZ772875 (study PRJEB29015, sample SAMEA2737736) | human gut metagenome | biome: human gut; feature: human-associated habitat; material: faeces | place: China | collected 2012 ... | reverse complement strand
GGTCGCTCCGGCGGGGGAACGCCCCCTTCCTTCTTGGATGAGCCGTTTCTGCAGAGGGCTCATCCTTCACCGGATAAGATAGCGAAAGGGGGTGGCCGAGGGTTGGCGGCCATCCCCCACGAAGGAACATTACGCCAAGGAGGAAGCAATCATGCTGCGCCTGTCTCCGTTCATCACCGTTTACTGCTGCGCGGTGGCGGCCCTGCTGGGCGCCTGTACGGGCAGCTTTTTGGCCTGTCTGGCGTGGCGCACCGTCCACGGGGAGTCCGTTCTCCGGGGGCGCTCCCACTGCGACGTTTGCGGCCATGTGCTGGGCGTCCGGGATCTGGTGCCGGTGTTCAGCTATCTGCTCTCCGGCGGTAAGTGCCGCTACTGCGGTGCAAAGTTCTCCGCCCGCCATGTGTGGGGGGAGCTGATCTCCGCGGTGGTGTTCGTGAGCCTGCTGCTCCAATATGATATTTCGCTCCAAACCCTCGAAGGGTGGCTGCTGGCCTGTGTGCTGCTGGCCTGCGCCTTCGCGGATCTGGAGGGGTACATCATTCCCGACCGCTTTATCGCGGCGGGCGTTGTGCTGTTCATCGCCACCTTATTTTGGGAGCCGGAACCGCTCCGCCGGGCGCTGGACGGCGCACTGGGCGGCGTGACCGTGGCCGGCGGCCTGCTGCTGCTGTCCCTTTATATGGACAAGCGCATGAAGCGGGAGACGCTGGGCGGCGGCGACATCAAGCTGCTGTTTCTGACGGGGCTCTTTTTCGGCTGGAAAGGGAACCTGCTGTGTCTGGTCCTTGCCTGCGTGGTGGGGATCGTGTGGGGCCTTGCCGGAAAGTGGCGGGGCGAGGCCATCCCGTGGGGACCCTCCATCGCCGTCGGCGCGTGGATCACCGCTCTGGCGGGACAGCCGTTTATCAACTGGTATCTGGGTTTTTTTGCCTGAGTCTTTTTATCGAGAAAGCGAGGACATGACATGGGGAAGATCGTAGGCTTTGAAATTGGCGATCACAGTGTCAAGCTGGCGTATTTTGCCGGTAATGAATTGAAAAAGGCGGTGTGCGCGGAGCTGCCGGACGCCATGGTGTCCCACGGACGCATCCTGTCCATGGACGCTATGGCGGATTTCCTGCGGGATACCGCCCGGGCCAACGGCATTCCGCGGGCGGGGGCGGCGGTGTCCCTGTCCTTGGCGGATGCCTATACCCGGGATGTGACCATGCCTGCCATGACGGAGCAGCAGCTATCCTACAATCTGCCCTTTGAATTCCACGATTTCCTGACGGAGGAGAAGAGCAAGTATTTCTTCGACTATTCCGTGCGGGAGGTTCGCAGAGATCCGGACGGCTATCCCTTGGAGATGGATCTGTTCGCCTGTGCCATGCTGAAGGAGCGGGTGGAGGCCTACCGGGCCATGTTCCGCCGGGCTGGCTTCAAGCTGAAGGTGCTGACACCTCTGGAATGTGCCTACGGCGCGCTGATGGCGGAGCACATCCGCCGTACCGGCGCACCGGAGATCGGCCGCTGCGTGGTGAATCTGGGCCATCGGGTGACCCGGATGCACTTCCTGCAGGGCGGCGAGTGCGTGGGCGTCCGGGAGATCGACATGGGTCTGGCGGATCTGGACCGGATCATTGCCGACAAGCTGGACGTGGAGATCCATGTGGCCCATGAGTATAAGCAGAGCAATTTCAACGGTGTACTGGAAACGGACTACGCCAGGGAATTTTACAGCCGTCTGGCGGTGGAGATCATGAAGGCCGTCAATTTCTACCACTACAACAACCGGGACCGGGAATTGAAGGAGCTGTATCTCTGCGGCGGCGGCGCGGCCATCATGGTCCTGCGGGAGACCGTGGCCGACACGGTGAACCTGACGGTCCGGGGCGGCGAGGAGCTGTTGGACGAGGGGATGCGCCCGGCCGAGGAGCCGTGGCTGTATCTGCGGGCCATCGGCAGCGTCTGTGAGGGAGGATTGAAATGATTCTGGAAAAAGAGCGGGAGGAGGTCTCCGTTCCGGCGCAGCAGCCGGCGGAAGCCATCCCCTATGAGCCTGCCCCCAGCGGGGCTGCCCCCCGGAAAATGATCAAATGCCCCAGCAAGACGGGCATCAATATGAACAAGCGGGAAAAGCGCACCGGAGAAATGCTGACCTTGGTGATCGGCCTGGCGGTGATCCTGCTGATGGCGGGTCTGGTGGCCCGGTTCGGCGTGATGGAGCAGTACCGGCGTCTGTCCGAGGCCCAGAGCGCTTACGGAAAGGTCCACAGCCAGCTCACCGCCTGTCAGGAGCAGCTGACGGACTACGAGCAGGTGCTGGCGGAGTACCGGAGCAGCTCTCTGGACGGCATGGCGGACAGCGAGGGCAAGCTGGTCACCGTCCCCCGGCGGGACGTGCTGGATCTGGTGGAGGACCTGATGATGCCCCGCGGCAAGGTGCTCTCCGTCGAGATCCTGGATGACGCTGCCGAGGTGGAGATGTCCGATATGCGGCTGGACCAGATCTCCGAGATGTTCGCCGTGATGGAGGAGCAGCCCATCGTGCAGAGCGTGGAGCTGAATGTGGCTTCCACGGAGGAAAACAGGGCGGCTTCCGTTTTGAGCTTCTCCGTGAGGATCTATCTGCGGCCGGAAACGGAGGTGGCGGAATGAACCGGGAACTGACAAGACGGGAAACGGTCCTGCTGCTGATTTTGGTGGTTCTGGTCATTTTCCTGGGCTACTTCAAGCTGATCTTTGAGCCGATTCAGGATCAGGTGGCCCAGTATCAGGACACGACCTCTCAGGAGCAGAGCGAGCTGGAGCAGGATCTGATCCTGCTGACGCGGAAGCAGGAAATGCAGCGCAAGATCGAGGAGGTCCGGGCCTCCGGCGAGGAGCGGACGATCCCTCAGTATGACAACAGCAGAAGGCTCATGCTGGACCTTCACCGCATTCTGGATTCTGCGGTGGACTACTCTCTGGACTTTTCCCAGAGCACCACGCAGGACAGCTACATCGTTCTGCGGCCGGTGACCATGAGCTTCCAGACCCATACCTATGCGCAGGCGCGGGCCATTGTGGACGCCCTGAGCGAAAGCGAGAATATGAACCAGATCTCCGATCTGAGTATCCGGACCAATCAGGGCCAGGACCGGGATCTGGTGCAGACGGATCTGGTGATCACGTATTTTGAGGTGGCCTCCTGACGGAAGGCCGGAGGAGAAAGGGACCCCCATGAAAAACAAGGCGACACGGAACAATATGCGCGGCTTTTCGCTGATGGAGATGCTGGTGACGGTATTGATCCTGGTGATCCTGTTTGCCTTGGCCATGATCCCGATCTCCAAAATTCAGAAAAACCTCCGGCAGACGGAGTTGGATAGCCGGGCGGAGATGATCTTCTCCGCCGTGCAGAACCGGATGACCCGGCTTCAGGCTGCCGGTCAGGACAGCTATTATCAGCCTACCAGCGGAGTAGGCGTTAAAAAGCTGGACATGATCCCCAAGGACGCAGATAAGGATAATAACTACGAGCCGACCACGCTGGCCTACGTGACCTCTGACGACAAGGATAACCCGAATTCCGCCGCTTCCTGGATCTATCCGGAGACGGAAGCCGAGGCGGACCTGTGGGACGGCAACTGGGTGGTGGAGTTCGATCCTTCCAGCGGCAGTGTTTACGCGGTGTTTTTCAGTCGGGAGGACATGAACTACACGCCGGAAAGCTTCGACAAACTGCAACTGCGCGACCGCGACAAGCGTCTGGAGAATGGCGCTAAGGTCGGCTACTACGGCGGCGATTCCGTGGGCGCGGCGGCGACCGAAAGTCTGGACCTTACGGTGGATGTCATCAATAAGGACCAGCTGCTGGTGGTGGCCTCCTGCAAGGTCAACCTCAGGAATAAGCCGCAATTTTATGCCGTCATAAAGGATGAGTTCGGCCATACCGTTCAGGAATTTGAAATTAAAAACGATACCAATACGGGGGACACCGTAGAAACGGATAAAGGCACGGCAACGCTGGTGCTGGATAATCTCAGCGAGGGGAAGCGGTTTGGCCAGCAGGATCGCTTTAAAGACCTGATCCCCGGCGAAAACCTGACGGTGACGATCCGGGTAAAGGATGCAAATAACAACCAGATCCAGGGAACCTCCAAGACCGTTACCACCAACAGCCTGTTTGCGGAGGTCCGGGATGATGCCAGCGGGATCGGCGGAACCGACGGCCGGACGGCGGGGATCAAGTACGGACGGCATCTGCAAAATCTGGAGGAGAACTCCGGCTTAAACCGAGGAACCGACAGCAAGACGCCCGCAATCACCGCCGCGGTGCAGGAGCGGGATATCCAATTCAAGAGCGATGAAAGCGATAGTTGGGGTGTTCTCTATCCGAAGCGGAACTTTGTGCCTCTTGTAAATTCTAAAATCAAGAGCTATCGCAGTAAGATCGGAAGCTATTGCCCGGTGATCTATGACCTGACGGTCAATACAACCGGTGACGCGGGCCTGTTCAAGACCTTTGCCGGCGAACTGAAAAACATCCGTCTGGCCGGCGCCCAGATCACCGGAAAACAGACCGTTAGCACCAAATTTAATCGAGATGGAAATGTTGGCGGTCTGGTGGGAAAACTGACCGGCGAGACAACGATCGATGGCTGTCAGGTGTACCTGAGCCGCGCCAAGGGCCAGTTGAACGGAAAAAAAGAAACAGACATTTGGATCGACGGCGCTGTGTCCGGCGGTCTGGTTGGTGATGCAGGGAATAATAATCTGACAGTCGAAAACAGCCTGGCTGCTACGGTTATCAACGGAACAGAGAAGGTGGGCGGCCTGATCGGCTACGTCGCAGATAATATCTGGCTTGTTGATATTCAGAATTCTTATGCGGATTGCTACCTTTCCAGCAACCTGACAAATGGTTGCACGGGTGGCCTGATTGGTGATAGCGATACTTCTGTCGGTGTTGCGACGAGACCAATCAATCTGCTGAACTGCTATGCCGCTGGATTCCTGAAGGGCAAGACCACAGCAGGATTCTCTACCGGTACGCTGTATAATATAGAGAATTGTTATAGTGCTTGCGTTCCACTGGACGCAGACAAGTTAACGTATGAAACGTCATCTAACAGTGGTATTGGGAATGGAGCAAAGGTAGAACGTGTGTATTACCTCGGTGAAACGGAAAACCCTGCCACTACCATCGGTACACCGATAAATTATAGTAAGCTGAACGCCCCGAACGCGGATACGCTGTTCGCTTCTGGCTCTTCCAATGCCTTCACCAGACAGAACAGCGATACCTATGCCTACAACCTGATGAAAGGTCTGGGCCTGACGCTGTACTCCTATCCCAAGCTGAATAACCTGCCCCATTACGGCGACTGGAAGGCGGAGTTTGAAGAGGGCGCACTGGTGTACTACGAGCGGTACAACGATGACAGCTACGGCTTCTTCGGCGCCAACGTTGAGGCGCTGTCCGACAAACCGGTGACAGGCGACGGCTACGGCGTAGTCTATGAGAAGAACTTGCCTGATAACAATGTAACCGTGACGGTCGGCAGTACAGTGTATACTTTGGACAAAAACACCAAAATCACCATCACGGTCACCGGCAAGGACAGCACACCGAAGACCTACTATCTGCTGCCCCTGCCTGCGGATCTGGTGCAGAAGGTCGAAACGGTCCCGACCGGCTTCTACACGAAGCTGATGGTAGGCGGCACGGCGGGCAAGGCCTACTACTACAACCCCCATTTTGCCAAGACCGCGCTGGCGGCCGAAGCCGGAAAGCCGGAATTCGTCAGCATCCGCACGGCGCGGCAGCTCAATAACCTGAGTGCATATTACGACAAATACGCCGACGAGAAGGTTCTGCACAAAGATGCCGCCTTCCAGCAGGAGCGGGACATTGATTACGCGGCCTATGACTGGGTTGCTTACGGCAAGGGCAAGACGCCGGTGAAGGAGCAGGCTCCCATCGGACAGAAAGAAGACGCCCCCTTTAAGCACCGCTATGACGGCGGCAGCCATATCATCACCGGCGTTTCCTTTGCCAGCGGGGAGGACGGCCATGCCGTCGGCCTGTTCGGCTTTACAACAGGAACGCTGGAGAACATCGTCGTGACAACGGTGAAACCGCTGGAAAACGCCCCCACCTCCAAATTGGGCGGCAATGTCCAGTGGAAAACGGTGTATACAGGCGTATTGGCCGGTAAAAACAGCGGCACGATCAAAAACTGCGCCGTTTCCGGCTATCGGCTGTCCGGAAACGCCTACAGCGGCAGCACCTACTACCTCGGCGGTCTGGTGGGCTTCAATGAGGGCCTGATCCAGGCATGCAGCGCCGATATTCCCAGCATCACCGGCACCAGCACCTATGCCCGGAGCTATTGTGCCGGCGGTCTGGTGGGTATGAACGACGGCAGCGGCCAGATCCGTCAGAGTTATGCTATTGGTAGTATCAAGCTGACGGAGATCCGCGGCAGCGCTGTGATCTCCGGCTTTGTGGGCGACAATCAGGGCACCATCCGCAACAGCTACTGCGCCACGGCCTTGAGCGCCGTGACGGGCGCGGACGTCAACGGCTTTACGTCGGATCACGGCAGCGTTTCCGACTGCTATTACCTCAGCGGCGGCACCTATACCTTCGCGGGGACGGTGCGCCTGTACGATTACAAGGCGGGCACCAACGGTGCGAAGGCACGGGATCATGAGCAGATGCAAAAGCTGGCTTCGGAATTGGACGGCTTTGCCAAGGTTGATGATGCAGGGCACAGCTTCAACCACCAGAATACGGACCCCTCTGAAACGGTGTATCCCTATCCCAGCAGCGTCACCGCCGGATCGGCCAAGACGCCCGTCCACTACGGCGACTGGGTCACCGACGCGGACATGGGAACCATCGGCATGGTTTATTGGGAAAAGGAGGAGGGCGGCGCCAACAGCGGCTATCACTTCTCCTACATCGGCTTCACCGAAAATACCCGCAAGGCGGGCAGCAGCCTTTGCACCGCCCACGATGACGGCGGCAAGATCACCGATTTCGGCTACGGCTACTATCAGAAAAAGGATACCGGGGAGGTCACGCTAAAAAAGGCTTCTATGGAAAATGGCACCTTCCAGTTGGGCGATGTGAAAAAGGACGTGGCGGATGCGCTTACCAAGCAGGTGACCGGCTATACCTTCACCTGCTATCAAACCGGTGAGGCGGGCCTGCGGCTGGAATCCTCCACTGACGCTAACGGCACATGGACACTGACGCAGAATGAGAAGACGCATACCTACGCCGTCTGCCCCTTCTTCGCGGATTCCTTCTGCACAGTCGGCACGGGTCAGGATGTGACCGACGCAAAAGAACTTGGCAAGCCGTCTGCGAAAAAGCAGTACCAGATCCGCTCCGTGAAGCAGCTCCAATTCATCAACTGGAGCTATTCCAGCGGCGTCACAGGCAGCGTGAACACCAACGTCACGGAGGCTACTTATAAAACCTTCCCCTATCTGCAATACACCACTGTCACACGCAAGGGGGAACAGAAACGAGCCGACGCGGAGGATGCTCGCCCCCAACGGAGCTGGACCCAGACGCATGACCTCAATGGTATGGCACTGAACGCTCCGGCGGATGGCGCAGAGAATACTGTGTTCTATCCCATTGCCGGCGCGGTAGACAATCATACAGGTAGCGACTACAATGTTGTGCTGTATACGTGGTTCGGCGGGAAGTATGACGGCAGGAACTACTACATCAAGAACATCGCCATCAAGTCCAACTGCTACAATGTGGGCGTATTCGGTACCACGGCAGGCGCAACGATCGAAAACATCATGCTCTACAGCGACAACAATGGTGTGATCCAGCGCAGCACAGGCTACACGCCGAAGGGCACAAGTACACGGAATGAAGACCAGTATCAGTGCGCCTATGCTCTGGGCGGTTTGGTGGGCATCGCTTATGATTATCAAGACAATCTTGGCAAAAGTACCATCCAGAACTGCGCCATCGCAGGCTATACCGTTGCTGACAACAGCAAGAATAAACAGCAGCTTGGTGAGGCGGTAGTCGGCGGTTTGATCGGTGTTTCCAACGTTAACCTGATGAAATGCACCGCAGTGGTGGACATTCAGATTAACTGCACCCACCGTGATAACAATGAAAACGGCGCCTTGAACGCGCCGCAATGGGGCACATTTGTCCGCGTGGGCGGTATAGCTGGCGGCGTGCGCTACAGCGTGACGGACTGCTACTCCGGCGGTACGATCACTGTGGGGAATGAAACGCTCCGCGAGCGCGTGAAATATGGGGACGGAACTAACACGCGGCTTCTGGACAAGAATGACCTGCAGTTTTCGGACAGCAACATGTTCAAGATGCTCAAAAATGACAAGAACGAGCCAGCAACCTATATCTTTATCGGCGGCATCGGCGGCAGCGGTTTCTCCTCCAACTTCGTGAACTTTACCGGCAGCACCAGTGTGATTGACGGTCAGCCGACCTATAAGAACTGCTACACCTATGTGACCTTCCCGAAGCTGCAGGGTACGATTGAAGCAATCAGCCTCATCGGCAGCGTAGCGGACCGACTGGGGCAGGAGAGTGCCGGCATCACGATTGAAAACTGTTACTATCTCGACAGCAGTGCGCAGATCGATTTCTCCAATGCCTTGAAGGCAAGGGGCCATAACAATAAGGATAACTCCACGGTCTCACTCGCAGCGATTTACGGCTCCTCGGACTCGCTGACGGGTACGCAGGAGAAAGCGCGGGCGGATATGCTCAGCGGCCATGTCGATGCGCTCAGAAAAAATATGTGGGGTAACAAATCAGCAAAGTATAACATCAAGGACCTGACCCCCCTGACCTACGCCCAGATGTCGAACCGGAACGACAAGACAGCCAACAACTTCCAGAAAAAGCTGGGCGCTGAATTCGGCTGGGTCACCAATGAGGAAAACGGCTCCACGATCCACGGCAAGTACAGCTTCCCCGGCAGCGATGCGGCTCTGCAAGGGCAGGATTATCCCTTCCCCACGGTGCTGACGCAGAAGAACAGCCTCGGCGAAACGGTCAACCTGCACTACGGCGCGTGGCCCAAGGAGGGTATGTTCTGGAGCGAGGGCATTGTCTCCATGGACCTGATCGCGGACTATGTGCCGCCCTCCGGGGCCACGAAGGAACTGGAACTGAATCTGATCAATGTACCCGAGGGGACAGGGACGAAAACGCTGGAATTCACTTACAGCCCCGAGGGCGTGGTCACGGCAGAGGCTACCAAAATCAAAACGGGAGACCATGCGGGCGACTTTGCGGTCAAGCTGAAGGGCGTAGGGACCGGCGCGACCGAGGTGATCGCGAAGTACGGCGACTACACCGCCAGGCTGATGGTCACGGTCACAGCTGATCTGAAGGTGAAATTGAAAGCGGAAAGCGTTGAACTGAACGCAGAAGAAGCAAAGACCGTCCAGCTCACGGCTGTTGACAAGAAGGACAAAGAGCCTACAGCCACCACCTGGACAGTCACCAGTGATGACCCGGCGGTGGCAGAGGTTACCGAGCCTGCTGACGGCAAGATCACGGTCAAGGGCGTTGCCGCGGGAGAAACGCAGCTCCGCATCACAGCGACCTGCACAGTGGGCGGCGAGAAATACACCGCCGCGGCGATCCTGCCGGTATCGGTCAAGGGGGATAGTACCCCGATTACACCCGATCCGGGCAGTGGAGGCTGAACAAACACAATGGGACGGCGTTTACCGTCGGAATTTCCGGGAAAATGAGAAGAAAGGAGGGCGATCCGGATGAAAAAGTTAAAAAACAACAGCGGCGCTACGATCCTGATGGCCCTCCTGCTCATTTTGCTGGCCATGGCGGTGGGCGCGGCGATCCTGACGGCTGCCGTCAGCGCCGCCCACCACATGAAAAGTGACCGGGAAGCCCAGCAGAACTACCTGACGGTCAGCTCCGCCGCGGAACTGATCCGGGACAGCATTGCGGGGGACACGTATGAGCGGACCATGACGGAGACCCATACCGCGCACACAGATGCGGAGGGGAATACAACATATACGGTCTTACGCGAAGCTAAGGTAACAGACCCCCCAAAGGGGATCATGGGTCAATGGCTGTCCGCCTGCATTGAGAATGGCAGCGATAATAACGAATATGCCAGTCTCAAGGATTTCCGCGATACCATCGAAGTGGATCTGAAGATCGACGATAACACCAGCCTCCGGACGGTGACAGCCGTCTTTTCCGCACAGAAGGATGGCAAAATTCAGGTGGAGCTGTCTTTGAAACCGGAAGAGGGTAAGACGAATGACTGCCGCATGACCCTGACCATGCAGGGAACGCTGACAAAGGCGGACCCGGAATACCGCTCCGCCGGAGATGACTACTGGTATACATACAAGACCACGGTCAAATGGGAGCCGCAGAGGATCACCAAAGGGATCGAGGTGACAGGCCCATGAACAAGCTGAGAAATAACCGGGGCGAAACGCTGGTGGAGTCCCTGGTCTCCATCCTGATCGCCGTGCTGGCCTTTGGCATTCTGGCCACGTCTGTGGTCACGGCGGAAAAGATCAACGCCAAGACTCGGAACACGGATGTTATGTTCCGGTATGCAACAGCACCGACAGAACCGACAGATCCGAAAAATCCTCCGACAGTCACGCTGACCGGAAAGAACGGCAAAAGCGGCTCCGGTACGGTGTCGCTCTACGAAAACAACGGCTATTACTATTACAGCCACGATAAAGCGGGGGCCGGGTCATGAAAAAACTGCGGAATCAAAACGGCCTGACCCTGACGGAGATGCTCTGCACGGTGATCATCGTGCTGCTGTTCAGCAGCCTTGTGGCGGTGGGAGCTAATGCTGCGGTGCGGAGCTTCCGCATTTCCATGGCGGACTCTCAGGCCCAGGAGCTTTGCTCCACGCTGACCACCGCCATCAGCGACAAGCTGCGCTACTGCACGGTGGAGACCGACGCGGTGTTTATTCAGGGCGTGGGCTATGTGTACCGCCCGGCTAACGAAATTTTTACCGTGAAGTCTGACAGCGGTCAGGTGTATCTGGGAGGGGAAAAATTCCTGGGTGCATATGCCTATCCGGAGGGCTTGAAGGTCCAAGAATTTTCCGTAACCTACAAGGAGAATGTCTTCACCGTTAAATTCCAAATCAAGGACCGGCGGGACACCAAGCTGGCCGAGGCCGATTTTCAGGTGAAGCAGATCAATCAGGAGACGAATTAGACAGCATTGTAACCACCGGTTATGCCGGTGGTTACAATGTTGCATTCATAAAATTGCTGACAGCAGATATGGGGGCACAAAAATGACGATCAAGCAGTGTTATCAGGCGATGGGCGCGGATTTTGAGGAGATTTCCCAGCGAATTCCCAGCGAAGCCATGATCCGGAAGTTCGCCGTGAAATTCCCGGAGGACAAGAGCTTCGCGGAGCTGACGAAAGCACTGGAACAGGGCGACGTGGAAACGGCGTTCCGGGCGGCGCATACCATCAAGGGTCTGTGCCTGACGTTGGGCTTTTCCCATCTGACCGCCCCGGCCAGCGAGCTGACGGAGCTGCTGCGGGCCGGACGGCTGGACGGCAGCGAAGTGCTTTACGGCCAGCTGGCGCAGGCGTACAACAGAACGGTGGAGCTTCTCCGGGCAGTGGACTGACCGGGAGAGGGAAGCAGGCCGTCGCCGCGGTGCATTGCGGCGGCGAAGGTCTGTCGCGCATAAATATACGAAAACAAAAAGCGGACGTTGACACGCTTTTTTGCAAGCGGAAGCAGGAGGGGATGGCTGTATGGAACGACAGACGGTCTTGATCGTTGACGATTCGGAACTGAATCGCATGATGCTGATGGAGATCCTGGGGGAGCAGTATCACTATATTGAGGCTTCGGACGGGCGGGAAGCTGTCCGGCTGATGGAAAAGAAGCTGACGGTGGATCTGATGCTGCTGGACATCAATATGCCGGAGATGAACGGCTTTCAGGTGCTGGAGCAGATGAACCGCTTCCGGTGGATCGACGAGATCCCGGTCATCATGATCTCCGCCGATGAGACCAATCAGGCCATTCAGCAGGCATACGCCATGGGCGTTACGGACTATATCCGCCGCCCCTTCGACACCTTTATCGTGCGCCACCGCGTGGAAAATACCCTGAAGCTCTATGCCAACCAGAAGCGGCTGATGTATCTGGTTTCCGACCAGATCCGGGAAAAAGAGGAAAACAGCAACCTGATGGTGGGAATTCTCAGTCATGTGGTGGAGTTCCGCAACCATGAGGGCGGCGACCATATCCGCAACATCCGCAGCATAACGGAGCTGCTGCTCCGCCAGCTGGTAAAGAAGACGAAGGACTACCATCTCTCCGAGGAGGACATCGCCCTGATCAAAACGGCTTCCGCCCTCCATGATATCGGCAAGATCACCATTCCGGAGGAGATTTTGAATAAGCCGGGGAAGCTGACCTCGGAGGAATTCGCCGTGATGAAGACCCACGCGGCAGCCGGCGCGGTGATCCTGGAGCAGATGACCTTCGGACAGGAAAAGCCGCTGTTCCGTTACGCTTTGGAGATCTGCCGCTGGCACCATGAGCGGTGGGACGGACACGGCTACCCGGACGGGCTGCGGGGAGAACGGATCCCCATCGCCGCGCAGGTGGTGGCACTGGCAGATGTCTACAACGCGCTGACCAGCGAGCGGTGCTACAAAAAAGCCTTTGACCACGATACGGCCATCGCCATGATCCTGGGGGGAGAGTGCGGCGCCTTCAATCCGCTGCTGCTGGAATGTCTGGCGGACGTATCGCCCCGGCTCCGCATCACGTCCCATGTCCCGCTGGACGGAGACCCCTACCGGCTGGAGGTGAACCGGCTGTCCGATGAGCTTCTGGCCCGGGCCGATCTGCCGCGGAATGACCGGGTGCAGCGGATACTGGAGTCCTTGCAGGAGCGCATCGACTTCTTCGCATCCTGCAGCGGCGGGATCCAGTTTGAGTTCGACGCGCTTTCCGGTCTGGCGGACATCACCAATTGGGATGAACCGCCCCAGTACCGCCATACAGTGAAGAACGCTGCTCACCCGGAGTGCTTCCACCGCCTGAGTCAGAAGGATTTCCGCCGGCTGCAGGAGGCGATGGATGCCACGACCAAGGAGACGCCGGAATTTTCCGTGAGCCTGCTGCTGCCCTGCGGCACGGAGCATCACTGGTGCGATCTGCGGGTGCGGACGCTGTGGTCCGACCGGCAGCCGGAGCACTATGTGGGTGCCGTGGGTCAACTGGTGGACCCGCAGCTCTCCGTCAAAAAGCCGCTGCTGCTGTCGGCCGCAGACGTGAATACGGAGGACGGCACGCAGGCCCTCGCGGCGGAGATGCACCGTCTGAGAATGGTGTTCGATGTTGTTCGCCTCGTAGACCCCACTACCAATTCCGTGCTGGAATTGGACGAGCAGGGCGTTCTCCATCCCAACGGCAGCCACTGCGCGGCCTTCTGGGACAACGGCCGCAGCTGCGCCAACTGCATTTCCTCCCGGGCACTCGCCCAGAAAACGACCCTGAACAAGCTGGAATTTACCAATACGGATATGTACTTCGTCATTTCCAAATACCTGTGCCTGAATGGGATGCCCTGTGTGCTGGAAATGCTGTCCAAGCTGAGTGAGGGCCGCTGGATCGACGCCAACGGCACCCGGCTCCTGCTGGATCACAGCCGGGCCGAGAACATGGAGCTGTTCATGGACCCGCTCACGAACACCTATGCCCGGCGGTATTTTGAGTCCTACCGCTCCCATCTGGAGGGCATGGAGCATGTGGCGATCATCGACGTGGACAGCTTCAAGCAGGTAAATGACGCCTACGGCCACCAGACCGGAGACACCGTCCTGCGGGACATTGCCGCCGCGATCCACTCTTGCATCCGCAGTACGGATACGCTGATCCGCTACGGCGGCGACGAATTTTTACTGCTGTTCCCGAAAATGGACAAGCATATTTTTACGCGGAAGCAGAACGAGATCCGGGAGGCGGTCCGCCGGATCGTCATTCCGGAGCATCCGGAGCTGCACCTGTCCGTCAGCATCGGCGGCGTCAGCGGCGTGCATCCCCTTGCGGAGGCCATCCGTCAGGCGGACTACCTGATGTATGAAAATAAAGAGAAATATTATACAGAAGGGGAACATATCACCCCCCCCCGAAAATGGAAGAAAATATAAAAATCCGCGATAAATAAGCATGAATATTCAATCGAAACAGGAAGGTGGAGACTGCGGTGCAGAATTGCGGAAAAGAAGTCCTAATCACCATGTTCAAAGACAGCTCCCTGCCTTTTGGCATTGTTCGCGTGGAGTTGGATGAGACCGGCCGTCCGGCAGACTGGATCTTTCTCTGCTGCAATCAGGCGTTGGAAGCGCTGACGGGGCGGACCCGGGCAGAGCTGGTGAGCAACAGCTTCCTGACGCTGCGCCCGGATGGCGCAAGCGAGTGGATGGGACCGTTTTATACGGCGGCCTTTGAAAAATGCCCCGCAAGGCTGGAGGTACAGGACGAGGCGCGGAAATTTCATCTGTATATCGACTGCCTGCCCATCGACGAGGCAGGCGAGTGCGCCCTGCTTCTGCGGAACTCCTGGAAGGAGGACACCTATCGGAAAAAGCTGGAGGAGCAGATCGTCTCCTTCCGGAATATCCACAAGTCCATGTCCTCCGGCGCCTGGCACCTGACGTTCAATGACCGGTGGGAGCAGGTCTCCGTGGAATGGTCCGACACGCTGCGGCAGATGCTGGGCTTCCACTCGGAAAAGGAGTTTCCCAATGCCTTTGAAGCGTGGACCAGACAGCTCCACCCGGAGGATGAGGCGCGGGTCCTGAGCGCTTACGAAGCGGTGGTGGAGGATACCACGGGGGAGCAGCCCTTTGACGTGGAATACCGTCTGCGCCATAAGGACGGCACCTACCACTGGTTCCACACCACCGGCGGCCTGTCCCGCCGGGCGGACGGGTCCCCGGAGTTTTTTGACGGGATCTTCGTCAACACCGATGAAAAGCATGAGACACGGGAGCGCTTCCAGCGGGCTCTGCGGGAGGCGCAGACCGCCCGGCAGGAGGCGGAGCTGGACCACGAGATCATCTCCTCTGTGAGCCGGCTGTATTTCTCCATTTTCCGGATCGATCTGAAAGAGGACTTCTATGAGGAGATCTCCAGCGACAACTCCGTACATCGCCTGACGGGACACCGGGGCATGGCCCAGCAGAAGCTGAACGAGCTGTGCAGCACCTTTGTGGACCCGGAGTACCGGATGGCGGTCCGGCAGTTCTTCGACCTGTCCACGGTGCCGGACCGGCTGGCGGATACCGATACGGTGGGGATGGACTATTTAGCCACCAACGGCAACTGGTACATGGCCCGGTTTATCGAAAAGCGGCGGGATGAAGCCGGACAGGTCACCAACATCCTCTATGTGACCAGAAACGTCACCAAGGAAAAGCGGCAGGAGCTGGAACGCCAAAAGCTGAAGATCGCCTATCAGGCGACGGAAAAGGCCAACGAGGCCAAGACCGCCTTCCTGCTGAATATGTCCCATGACATCCGTACGCCCATGAACGCCATTCTGGGCTACGCGCACCTGATGCGGAAGGAACTGACGGACCCCAAGCTGCTCCACTATCAGGAGATGATCGAGGAGTCCGGCAGCCTGCTGCTGTCCATCATCAACAACGTGCTGGACATGGCGAAGATCGAGAGCGGGCGGCTGGAACTGAATGAAGACTACAACCGCGTGGGAGATGTCGTCGGCAAGATCGTGGCCGTTTTCCAGGGGGAGGCCCGGAAAAAGAATCTGACACTGACCAGAGTGCAGAAGGCGACGAAGCTGGATATTCTATGCGACGTTACAAAGCTGCAGGAGCTCTTTACAAACCTGATCAGCAACGCCGTCAAGTACACCCCGCCCGGCGGGACCGTCACGGTCACCACCGAGGAGTTGCCCTGCGCTCAGCCGGGACATGTGACGCTGCGTACCGAGGTGGCCGATACCGGCATCGGCATCAGCCGGGAGTTTCTGCCTCATCTGTTTGAGCCCTTCTCCAGAGAGCGGAACACCACTGCGGGCAAAGTGCTGGGAACCGGACTGGGTATGCCCATCGTCAAGAGCCTCGTGGAACTGATGGGCGGCACGATCACCGTGGAAAGCGAGCAGGGGAAGGGATCGAAATTCACCGTGACGCTGACCCATAAGCTGGCGGATCAGACGCACTGTGAGAAGAAGCCCGCCGGGACGGAGGAGCAGACTGACCACTGCTTTACCGGGAAGCGGCTGCTGCTGGCGGAGGACAATGACCTAAACGCGGAGATCGCCACCGCATTTTTGCAGGATATGGGCTTTACGGTGGATCGGGCCGTAGACGGCGCCGACTGCGTGGACCGGTATCAGCATGAGGCGGCCGGGACCTACGGCCTGATCCTGATGGACATTCAGATGTCCAATATGGACGGCTATCAGGCGACGCTGGCGATCCGCGGCCTGCCGGATAAGGAAAAAGCCGGGATCCCCATTGTGGCCATGACGGCCAACGCCTTTGCCGAGGACCGGCAGAAGGCCTTCAACGTGGGAATGAACGGCCATATTGCCAAGCCCATCAATACGGAGATCCTGCGGGAAACGCTGCGGGAATTGCTTTGAAACTGAGGAAAACGAGATACATGAAACGCATCACAGCACTTTTTTTGACCTGTCTGCTGTCCGTGGGGCTGCTCTGCGGCTGCGGCGCACAGCAGCCGGAACCCGCACTCCCCGAGATCATCATCGGCAGTGATACCTACCCGCCCTACGTCTATCTGGACGATAACGGCGACCCCACCGGCATCGATGTGGAGATCGCTACGGAGGCCTTCCGGCGGATGGGGTATCAGGCGGTGTTCACCACCATCGACTGGGAACAGAAGAAAACACTGGTGGACAGCGGCGAGATCGACTGCATCTGGGGCTGCTTTTCCATGAGC
>ERZ772875.1903-NODE-1903-length-16987-cov-3.592192_pt1 | contig 16987 bp, 9 predicted proteins | sample MGYA00580585_ERZ772875 | MGnify/ENA primary metagenome ERZ772875 (study PRJEB29015, sample SAMEA2737736) | human gut metagenome | biome: human gut; feature: human-associated habitat; material: faeces | place: China | collected 2012 ... | reverse complement strand
GGATGAGGCGCTTGAGGCGGTTGTTGCGGTTGATAACGCGGCGGTAGAGGTCATTGAGGTCGGACGTTGCGAAACGGCCGCCGTCGAGCTGGACCATCGGGCGGATGTCCGGCGGGATGACCGGCAGGACATTCATGATCATCCACTCGGGCTTGTTGCCGGAAGCGCGGAAGGCCTCGGCGACCTCGAGCCGCTTGATGATGCGCAGCTTCTTCTGGCCGCTGGCGTTGACGAGCTCGCTGCGGAGCTGGCTGCACAGGGCCTCGAGATCGATCTCGGCCAGCAGCTTCTGCACGGACTCGGCGCCCATACCGGCCTCGAAATCGTTCTCATACTTTTCGCGCATGTCGCGGTATTCTTTTTCCGTCAGGATCTGGCACTTGCTCAGGGGCGTGTCGCCAGGATCCGTGACGATATAGTTGGCAAAATACAGGACCTTCTCCAGAATGCGCGGGCTGATGTCCAGCAGCAGGCCCATGCGGGAGGGGATGCCCTTGAAATACCAGATGTGGCTGCACGGCGCGGCCAGCTCGATGTGGCCCATGCGCTCGCGGCGCACCTTGCTCCGGGTGACCTCGACGCCGCAGCGATCGCAGATCTTGCCCTTGAAGCGGATCTTCTTATACTTGCCGCAGTGGCACTCCCAGTCCTTCGTCGGTCCGAAGATGCGCTCGCAGTACAGGCCGTCGCGCTCGGGCTTCAGGGTGCGGTAGTTGATGGTCTCCGGCTTTTTGACCTCGCCGTAAGACCAGTCGCGGATCATTTCCGGAGAAGCAATGCCGATTTTGATCGCGCTGAAGGTTTTATTGCTCATCGTCTGCCTCCTCCTTATTCTTCGTCCTCGGGCGCATCGGAGATGTCATACGGGCACTCCGGCTCGGGGTCTTCCTCTTCCTCGTCATCGTCGATGCCGATGATCTTTTCCAGAGCGTCGAGGCCCTGCTTCGCCTCGCTGTCGGCATCGATGCCGTAGCCGGAGGAGAGCACCTCGTTCTCATCGGTGACCAGATTCTCGCGGCCGGAGTCGGTGTAGACGATCTCATCATCATCGTCATCCTCCCGCAGCTCGATCTCCTCACCCTGATCGTCGAGCACGCGAACGTCGAGGCACAGGGCCTGCAGCTCCTTGACAAGGACCTTGAAGGACTCCGGAACACCGGGCTTCGGCACGTTGTGGCCCTTGACGATGGCTTCGTACGTCTTGACACGGCCGGTCACGTCGTCGGACTTCACGGTCAGGATCTCCTGCAGCGTGTGGGCTGCACCGTAGGCCTCGAGGGCCCAGACTTCCATTTCGCCGAAGCGCTGGCCGCCGAACTGTGCCTTGCCGCCGAGCGGCTGCTGCGTGACCATGCTGTACGGGCCGGTGGAACGGGCATGGATCTTATCATCGACCAGATGATGGAGCTTGAGGTAATACGGATAGCCGACCGTGACAAGGTTGTCGAACGGCTCGCCGGTGCGGCCGTCATACAGGACCGTCTTGCCGTCCTCGCGGAGGCCTGCCAGCTTCAGAGTCTCGCGGATGTCCTTCTCGTTCGCGCCGTCGAAGATCGGCGTTGCGACCTTCCAGCCGAGGGCGTGGGCGGCGTAGCCGAGGTGGACCTCCAGAACCTGTCCGATGTTCATACGGGACGGCACGCCCAGCGGGTTCAGAACGATATCCAGCGGCGTACCATCCGGCAGGAACGGCATATCCTCCTGCGGCAGAATGCGGGAGACAACACCCTTGTTGCCGTGACGGCCCGCCATCTTATCGCCAACGGAAATTTTCCGCTTCTGCGCGATGTAAACGCGGACGACCTTGTTGACGCCGGGAGCGAGCTCGTCGCCGTTTTCTCTCGTGAAGACCTTCACGTCGACAATGATGCCGGCCTCGCCGTGCGGAACCTTCAAAGACGAATCGCGGACCTCTCTTGCCTTCTCGCCGAAGATGGCACGCAGCAGCCGCTCTTCAGCGGTGAGCTCGGTTTCGCCCTTTGGCGTGACCTTGCCGACCAGATAGTCGCCCGAGGTGACCTCCGCGCCGATGCGGATGATGCCGTTTTCGTCGAGATCCTTGAGGGTGTCCTCGCCGACGTTCGGGATATCTCTTGTAATTTCCTCCGGTCCGAGCTTGGTGTCTCTCGACTCGGTTTCGTATTCTTCAATGTGGATGGAGGTGAACACGTCCTCGCGCACGAGGCGTTCGTTCAGCAAAATCGCGTCCTCGTAGTTGTAGCCTTCCCACGTCATGAAGCCGATGAGCACGTTCTTGCCGAGCGCAATCTCACCCTGCGAGCAGGCGGGGCCGTCTGCAATGACCTGACCGGCTTCCACACGTTCGCCGGCCGCAACGATCGGGCGCTGGTTGATGCAGGTGCCCTGATTGGAGCGGGCAAACTTTGTAAGCGTATAGTCTGCGACGTTACCATCGTCATAGCGGACAGACAGGCTGTCGGCAGAGACTCTTGTCACAACGCCGGGTCCCTTGGCCGTGATGCAGACCTCGGAGTCGACGGCGCACTTGTGCTCGATGCCGGTTGCAACGATCGGCGCTTCCGTGACCATCAGCGGCACGGCCTGACGCTGCATGTTCGCGCCCATCAGCGCGCGGTTTGCGTCGTCGTTCTCAAGGAACGGGATGAACGCGGTCGCGATGGAGGTCATCATGTTGGGGGCCACGTCGACATAGTCGATAAGCTCGCGCTCGACGGAGATGATCTCATCTCTGTGACGGCAGGTGACACGGGCATTGACAAACTTGCCTTCCTCGTCCAGCGGCTCTGCTGCCTGTGCGACGTAGTAATCGTCCTCCACGTCCGCAGTCATGTACTCGACCTCGTTCGTGACCTTGCCGGTGGCTTTGTCGACCTTGCGGAACGGCGCTTCGATGAAGCCGTACTCGTTGATCTTCGCGTAGGACGCGAGGTAGTTGATCAGGCCGATGTTCGGGCCTTCAGGGGTCTCAATCGGGCACATACGGCCGTAGTGTGTGTAGTGAATATCACGGACATCGAACGATGCGCGCTCTCTCGACAGACCGCCGGGGCCAAGCGCGGACAGACGGCGCTTGTGCGTCAGCTCTGCCAGAGGGTTATTCTGGTCCATGAACTGCGACAGCGGCGAGGAGCCGAAGAACTCCTTGATGACCGCAGTCACGGGGCGAATGTTAATTAAGCTCTGCGGCGTGACCACGTCGAGATCCTGAATGGTCATGCGCTCGCGAATCACGCGCTCGAGACGGGTAAAGCCGACGCGGAACTGGTTCTGAAGCAGCTCGCCCACGCAGCGAAGACGGCGGTTTCCAAGATGGTCAATGTCGTCCTTCGTGCCCGCGCCCTGCACCATGGTGCAGAGGTAGTTGATGGAGGCGAGGATGTCGTCTTTCGTGATGTGCTTCGGGATAAGGTCCTCGCGGCGCTCGTTGATGGCCTCTTCCCAGCCATCCGCCGGAACGGTCTGGAGCATCTCGCGCAGAACGGAGAAGCAGACCTTTTCCTTGATGCCGTACTGCTTGGGGTCGAAATCGACGAACTTGGACATGTCGACCATGCCGTTGGAGAAGACCTTGACCTCCCGGCCGTCGACGCTGATGATTGCTTCATTGACGCCGCGGTCGGAGATCTCATGTGCCTTGTCTCTCGAGATGACCTCGTCCGGCATGGCGATAATTTCGCCCGTCATGGGGTCGGTCACGGGCTTGGCAAGCGTCTGGCCCGAAAGGCGGCTCCAGATGTCCATCTTCTTATTGAACTTATAGCGGCCAACCTTGGAAACGTCATAGCGCCGCGCGTCGAAGAACAGCGCGTCCAGATAGCTCTCTGCGCTTTCGACTGTGGGCGGCTCGCCCGGACGGAGCTTGCGGTAGATTTCGAGAAGAGACTCCTCGCGCGTGCGGCAGCTGCTCCGGCTCCCAGACTGCTCTCTTTTTCCTCCTCCATCGGCTTCTGATCGGCTTCATCCCGGTTATTGACTGAATACGAGGCATCCGAACTTCCTGCCACCTGTGCGCGTGTTTCCGCCTGTCCGTCGTTTTCTTCTAAACGGTTCTGCGGCATCTCTTCCGCCAGGATTCCCTCCGTCTGCGGCACATCCAGATACGGATTTCTTCCATCCTGCGCATTATCTTTTCGAATTTTTACGGTTCCTGCTGCGGCTACGATTGTCAGCAGACCAAGCACTGTCATTACCAGAACAAGTTTGTCCCTGAATAACTGTCTTACTTTATTTTTCACGTTTATCACCTCGGTATTAGTCTTGCCGAAGTGAATCGTTTTATTCAGAAACGATTTGAATATTTTTAAAATAATGCTTTAAAATTTCTTCCGCGCTGCTCCCATTCTCCGCCATGAGTCCCGCCCCGTACTGCGACAACCCGTAACCATGCCCGCGCCCATAAGTAACACAGCGGATTTCGTCCCCGTCTTCCTCGAGGGAAAAAGCTGGCGACGGCACGCCTAACGCATAGCGCACCGCGTCCCCGCTGTATGTCTCCGCCCCAATCTGCACGGTTTCCACATAACCGGCGCTGTCCCGTTTCACGATCTGAATTTCCTCCAGAATCCGCTCTTCTTCCAAATTTTCCAGATCCGGGTGTTCTCCCAATGCATTCAGTCCTTCTTCCAGACGTTTTTTCAGTTCTTCCCGTGTCATGCCCTGCCGCGTCAGGTAGCCACCAGCGCCCTCATCCTCCTTTGCCGCAACCGACGCCAGATACGGATGCGCCTCATCCCCTTCGCGCGTCCGCCCCGCGCTCACTGCATGAAACAGCGGCTCAATATAATTCCCATCCCAGATCGCCGTCTGTCCTGCGCTCTCCCGCACTGCCCCACAGATCGTCTGGTAATATTCCGGCATTCCAGCCGCCTCAAACCGGCTCTCGATCTGCTCCGGCTCCAGATAATCCATATCTAACGCCGATTCCTCGATCGAATCCGCCCCGTCCATCTCCCGGTACAGCGCCGTCCGCGCCAGAATTGCCTGCGCCTTGACTGCCTCCTTCGGATAGCCGTCCGGAATCTGCACTGCAGTCAGACCGATCAGATATTCTTCCAGTGGGACAGCATACCCGGTTCCGTTGTTGCGGACGCCATCCTCCCGATCCAGAAGGATCTGCCGACCATCCGTCTGACTTCCCCCTCCAGATGTTCTATCTGAATTTCCTCTGATTTTTCCTCCATCCGCCCCCTGCACACGCCCGGAAACTGCCAGTGTTGTGATATATGGGATCAAAAAAGCCGCCAGTACGGCGGCAGTCCTCTTCTTCATTTCGGTTCTCCTGTTTTGACTGTTCCAGTACGGTTTCACGCATTTTCTGTTTTGCCATACCAGTAAACTTATGGTTTCAATGCCTTACAAACCTGCTTCTTTTCTCTGCCTTCCTTATCTTATGACAGGCACTCAAAAAATATCACAAGTCTACGCTCCGGCTTCTCCTCCGCCGCCCTTTGCAGTCTCTTCCAGTTTCCCCTCTATCATTCTTTTACTCCCCCAGCGTCACACCATCCAGCAGCCAGCGGAACCATCCCTTTTTCTTCATCACCACAGTTCCATGAAAGTCCATCGTCTTCTCCGGTGCCAGCACCTCATCGCCTTTTTCCAGGCAGAAACGCACCGAAACCGTGTAGTCATACGTCCGCGCCTTCTTCTCCCGCCCCGTCTCGCTCAGCTGACAGTTCGTCACATACACGCGTTCCACCGGTGCGGAAAACTGCGATAATAAAAGAACATACGGAAGCCCCGTCTGCTCCAGCGCCTCGCAACCAGCCTCGGTTGCCGTCTTTCCATACTCTTTCGCGTAGATCGCCGTCAGACCGTCCTGATACACCTCATCCAGATCAAACGCCCGGTTCGCCGTATAAAGCGAATAGATTTCCTTTTTCGCCTGCTGATAGGCGCTGTTTTTATAAGAAGCAAACAAAAACAGCGAAATGATAAAAAAGAGGGAAGCACCCACAAGAGGAACCGAAAATCCTTGTGTCCCCGGTCTTTTTCTGTATCCTCTCATAGTGTGTCCTCCCTCTTTTACTCCTTTTACAGTGCCTTTACATCATCATCGTCCACACGGATCTTCTCCAGATGCCAGATGTCGCGCACATACTCCTCGATGGTACGGTCAGAGGAGAATTTACCAGCGCTTGCTGTGTTGAGCATGGCTGCTCTCGCCCACCAGTTCTCGTCACGGTAAGCTGCCTCGACGCGTTTCTGTGCTTCCGCATAGGAACGGAAATCTTTCAGGATGAAGTAGGTATCTGCCTTGGCACTGTTCTTTGTATTTAACAGAGAATTGTAAATATCGCGGAACAGCTCCGGATCCTGCGGTGAATAGTAGCCGTTGATGAGCTGCATCAGCACGCGACGGATATCCTGGTCGGTGTTGAAGATCTCCTCCGGATTGTAACCGCCGTTGTTCTCATAATTGATAACCTCGTCAGCGCTCAGACCGAAGATAAATGCGTTCTCCTTGCCTACCTCCTCGACGATCTCCACGTTCGCACCATCCATCGTGCCCAGCGTCAGCGCACCGTTCAGCATGAACTTCATGTTGCCGGTACCGGACGCCTCCTTGCTGGCGGTGGAAATCTGCTCGCTGACATCCGCTGCCGCAAAAATCAGTTCCGCGTTGGAAACGCGGTAATCTTCGATAAACACAACTTTCAGCTTACCATTGATGGATTTATCATTGTTGATAACATCTGCTACGGAGTTAATCAGTTTGATCGTCTTCTTGGCAATCTGGTAACCTGCCGCTGCTTTCGCACCAAAGATAAAGGTTCTCGGAACCATATCCATGTTTGGATTGTCTTTGAGCTGGTTATACAGGTACATTACATGAAGAATATTTAAAAGCTGTCTCTTGTACTCATGGAGACGTTTTACCTGTACATCGAAAATGGAACGCGGATCAACGTCGATTCCGTTGTGCTCCTTGATGTATTTTGCCAGGCGCAGTTTATTCTGGTACTTGATGTTCATAAATTCCTGCTGGAATTTCGGATCATCGACGTATACTTTTAATTTTGCCAGGTGCGGAAGATCTGTAATCCACTCGTCGCCAATCTGCTCCGTGATCCAGTCTGCCAGAAGCGGGTTGCCATGCAGCAGGAAACGACGCTGGGTGATACCGTTTGTCTTATTGTTAAATTTCTCCGGCATCATCTCGTAGAAATCTTTCAGCTCCTGATTTTTCAGAATCTCGGTGTGAAGTTTTGCCACACCGTTGACGGAATATCCGGCTACGATCGCCAGATGCGCCATCTTGACCTGACCGTCAAAGATGATCGCCATCTTTTTAACTTTCTCGTAGTTATTCGGGTACTTATTCTGTACCTCGATCAGAAAACGGCGGTTGATCTCTTCCACAATCTGGTATACACGCGGAAGCAGGCGGGAGAACAGCTCGATCGGCCATTTTTCCAGCGCCTCTGCCATGATAGTGTGGTTGGTGTATGCACAACATTTTGTTGTGATACCCCACGCCTCATCCCAGTTTAAGCCTTCCTGATCCAGGAGCAGGCGCATCAGCTCAGCAACTGCCACGGTCGGATGCGTATCGTTCATCTGGAATACGATCTTCTCCGGCAGTTTGTGAATATCATCGTTTGTCTCTTTGAATTTCTTCAGAGCAACCTGTAAGCTGGCAGAAATGAAGAAATACTGCTGTTTAAGACGCAGCTCTTTACCCGCATAGTGGTTGTCGTTCGGATAAAGGACCTCAACCAGGTTCTTCGCCAGATTCTCCTGCTCGACCGCCTTCTGGTAATCACCCTTGTCAAATGCAGAAAGGCTGAACGTGTCGATCGGCTGTGCATCCCAGATACGCAGGGTGTTGACTACGTTGTTGCCGTAGCCGACAATCGGCATATCATACGGAACTGCCAGAACAGACTGATAACCTTCCTGTACAAAATGGTTGCGCTCACCGTCCCACTCGGTCTTGACATAACCGCCAAATTTAACCTCGGTCGCATACTCCGGGCGGCGAAGCTCGAACGGATAACCGTTTTTCAGCCACTCATCCGGCACCTCCACCTGGTAGCCGTCTTTAATTTTCTGCTTGAACATACCGTAGTGGTAACGGATGCCGCAGCCGTAAGCCGGATAACCAAGCGTCGCCAGGGAATCCAGAAAACATGCTGCCAGACGCCCCAGACCGCCGTTTCCAAGTGCCGGATCCGGCTCCTGATCCTCAATCGCATTGAGGTCAAAACCCAGCTCTTCCAGTGCTTCCTTCACTGCTTTTTTCGCACCCAAGTTGATGATATTGTTACCAAGCGCACGTCCCATCAGAAACTCCATAGAAAGGTAATATACCTTCTTTGCGCCTGTCTCGTCAAACTGCTTCTGGGTTGCAATCCAGTCGTCGATAATCACATCCTTGATCGCATAGGACACAGCCTGGAATATCTGCTGCGGTGTCGCCTCGTCGATCGTTCTGCGGTACTGGTTCTTTACATTTTCGATAATACTCTTTTTAAACTCTTCTTTGCTGATCTCGCGCATCCTGTCCTCCTAATATTCGTAGTATCACGGTTTCCCGCCAGGCACATCAGTCAGTCGTTTTCTCAACACCAAACATACCTTTTTCGCCATTGATATCCCACTCTTTTGTGTATCCGCTCATGGTGCCAATCAGGATATTATCAGCCAGAACCTCTTTCTTGATTTCCTCTGTATGCTTCTTTAAAATTTCTGCAAGTTTATCATTTCCGTCCTGGAAGACGTTGATATGGTTCATTACCTCAAAACCGGCTTCCTTACGCATCGTCTGAATCTTACTGATGATCTCGCGGACAAAGCCCTCTTCGATGAGTTCCGGTGTCAGATTAGTATCCAGAACAACGGTAACGAAATTGTCACCCTCAGATACAAAGCCCGGTACCTGTGCCATGTCAATCAGAAGATCTTCTTTTGCCAGCTCTACCTTTGTACCGTCCTGCGTCTCAAAGCTTAAAAGGTCGGTTTCATTTAAGGTATCCATCGCCTGATTTCCGTCCAGACCTGCAAGAATCTCTTTGATCTCGTTTACATACTTGCCATACTTGCGTCCAACGGTACGAAGCTGCGGCTTGAAGCTGTAGGAGGTAAATGCGCGGACATCATCCGTGAACTCTACCTTCTTCACATTCAGCTCATCCTGGATGATTTCCTGATAGAACTCCGGCAGAGCGGTCTCTGCCTTCACGAACATACGTCCGATCGGCTGACGGTTCTTGATGTTAGCAGTATTTCTTGCTGCACGGCCCAGAACGACAACCTTCAGGACTTCTTCCATCTTCGCTTCCAGATCCTTGTCGATGTGCGCCTCATTTGCAACCGGGAAGTCGCACAGATGGATGCTCTCCGGTGCCTCTTTATCCAGACTGCGAACCAGATTCTGGTAAATGTCTTCGGTCATGAACGGAATCATCGGAGCCGCTACCTTCGCTACAGTTACCAGTGCGGTGTAGAGTGTCATGTACGCATTGATCTTATCCTGCTCCATGCCCTTCGCCCAGAAACGCTCACGGCTTCTTCTGACATACCAGTTACTCATATCATCGACGAAATCCTGGAGCGCTCTTGCAGCCTCCGGAATTCGGTAGTTGCCCAGATCGTCGTCTACCTCTTTGATGAGGCTGTTTAACTTAGACAGCAGCCATTTGTCCATAACCGGAAGTTTATCGTATTCCAGCGTATATTTGGTTGCGTCAAAATTATCAATATTCGCATAGAGTACAAAGAATGCATAGGTATTCCAGAGAGTACCCATGAAACGTCTCTGTCCCTCGATAACGGCTTTTCCGTGGAAACGGTTCGGCAGCCACGGTGCACTGTTAATGTAGAAATACCAGCGGATCGCGTCAGCGCCGTAAGTCTGCAGTGCATCGAACGGGTCAACCGCGTTGCCCTTGGACTTACTCATCTTCTGTCCGTTCTCATCCTGGACATGCCCCAGAACGATAACATTCTTGTACGGCGCCTTGTTAAAGATCAGGGTCGAGATAGCTAACAGGGAGTAGAACCATCCACGCGTCTGATCAACCGCCTCGGAGATGAAATCTGCCGGGAACTGCTGCTCAAACAGTTCTTTATTTTCAAATGGATAATGATGCTGTGCAAATGGCATGGAACCGGAATCAAACCAGCAGTCGATAACCTCCGGTACACGGTGCATCTGTTTGCCACACTTCGGGCAGGTGATCGTCACATCATCGATGAATGGGCGGTGAAGCTCAACCTCTCCATTTGCCTCCTGATCCATCTCTTTTGCATATTTTTTCACAACGTCCGTGTAGTTCGGGCTCATAGATTTTAATTCTGCCTGGCTTCCGATCGCGTGCTGGCAGCCGCACTCGCACTCCCAGATATTTAATGGAGTACCCCAGTAACGGTTACGGCTCACGCCCCAGTCCTGGACATTCTCCAGCCAGTCGCCGAAACGCCCTTTACCGATGCTCTCCGGAATCCAGTTGATCGTGTTGTTGTTGCGGATCAGGTCATCCTTGACTGCGGTCATCTTGATGAACCAGGATTCACGTGCATAGTAGATAAGTGGTGTATCGCAGCGCCAGCAGTGCGGGTAGCTATGCTCAAATACCGGTGCAGAGAACAGAAGTCCGCTTTCTCTTAATGCTTTCAGAACCTCCGGATCGGCTTTCTTGCAGAACATACCAGCCCACGGAGTCTCCTTCGTCATCTCGCCCTTGCCGTCTACCAACTGTACGAACGGAAGGTCATATTTTCTGCCGACCTTGGAGTCATCCTCACCAAATGCCGGCGCGATGTGTACGACACCGGTACCATCGGTCAGTGTTACATAATTATCGCAGACAATGTAGAATGCTTTCTTATGCTGTTTTTCACAGGTTGCTACGGCATAGTCAAATAATGGCTCATACTCTTTATATTCCAGATCTTTTCCGACAAAGGTTTCCAGGACATCGTAAGTGCCCTCGCCCAGAACGGTATCACACAGCGCCTGCGCCATATAATAAACCGTGCCATCCTCTTTCATTTTTACCTTTACATATGTCTCGTCCGGATTTACACAGAGCGCCACGTTGGACGGAAGTGTCCACGGGGTGGTCGTCCATGCAAGAATGTATGCATCTTCGCCCTTTACCGGGAATTTAGCAATCGCAGAACGCTCTTTGACGTCCTTATATCCCTGTGCCACCTCATGGCTGGACAGCGGGGTGCCGCAGCGCGGGCAGTACGGTACGATCTTGAAGCCCTTATAAAGAAGTCCCTTATTCCAGATTTCTTTTAATGCCCACCACTCAGACTCAATGAAGCTGTTGTGGTAGGTAACATACGGATGCTCCATGTCTGCCCAGAAACCAACGGTGTTGGAGAATTTTTCCCACATTCCTTTGTATTTCCAGACACTCTCTTTACAGTGCTCGATGAACGGCTCCAGACCATACTGCTCAATCTGCTCCTTGCCGTCCAGTCCCAGCATCTTCTCTACTTCCAGCTCAACCGGAAGACCGTGGGTATCCCATCCAGCCTTTCTCGGAACCATGTAGCCCTTCATCGCGCGGTATCTCGGAATCATATCCTTGATAACACGGGTCAGCACGTGTCCGATGTGCGGCTTGCCGTTTGCGGTAGGCGGTCCGTCATAGAATGTATAGGTCGGTCCCTGCTTACGGCTGTCGATACTCTTCTTAAAAATCTGCTCATCTTCCCAGAACTTCTCAATGTTCTTTTCACGTTCCACGAAATTCATGTTTGCCGGAACTTTGTTGTACATGATAAATTCCTCCTAAAAATATGAAATAAAGTTTTTATTTCATAGAATGTCTTTTTCTATGAAATAAAAATGGACCCATCCTGTAACAGGACAAGGGTCCACTTGCTTTTAACCACCTATTACTGCATACCTTTATATGCGCTCCCTATAACGGAGGAAACCGTCGGTACTTACTGAATTTTCCTTCCGGGCGCTGTCAGAAACGGCGCTCAGACTTCCAAAAATGGTTCAGCCCGAAGCTCCGGAGTGATCTTCGCATCCGCCTTACTCACAGCAGGCTCTCACCGTCCCTGCCTCGCTCCCGCTTTCCGTGCGGCGCTACTGTCTCCATCATTGCTTTTCCTATCATAATTAGTAATCAAATCACTAACATGGACATTGTATCTTTTTTCCAGATGGTTGTCAAGGAATGTTTCGGATATGATTCACATGTTATAAAATTATCATTATTTTGCCATTCCCCTGATTTTATGGTATAGTATATAAAATATGTCTGTATTTACTTTAAAAAATAGACACAGACATTCATTGCAAATATAAACAATGAAGTATACTATATATAAAAAGAAGGGCGTGCCCGCAGCCGTCTTTCGCAACAAAGGAGAATATTATGGAGCCAAGAAACCTTACCCTATTGACCGACCTGTATGAACTGACGATGATGCAGGGCTATTTCCGGGAGAAAGATGCCAACGAAACCGTCATTTTTGATGCGTTCTACCGCACAAACCCGGATGGAAATGCGTTTTCCATCTGCGCCGGCTTAGAGCAGGTCATTGACTATGTGAAAAATCTTCACTTCGATGATGCCGACATCGAATACTTACGTGGACTCGGCATTTTTGATGAAGATTTCCTCGAATATCTTCACAATTTCAAATTTTCGGGTGACATCTACGCAATCCCGGAAGGCACCGTTGTCTTCCCGCGTGAGCCTCTCGTCAAGGTCATCGCGCCGATCATGGAAGCACAGCTGGTTGAGACTGCCATCTTAAATATCATCAACCACCAGAGCCTGATCGCGACCAAAACCTCCCGTATCGTCTTCGCCGCACGCGGGGACGGAATCATGGAGTTCGGGCTTCGCCGCGCGCAGGGTGCTGACGCCGGTACCTATGGCGCCCGCGCTGCCATGATCGCCGGCTGTATCGGCACTTCCAATGTACTGGCCGGAAAACTATTTGACGTTCCGGTCAAGGGAACCCACGCACACAGCTGGATCATGAGTTTTCCAGATGAGCTGACTGCATTCCGCGCTTATGCAAAGCTCTATCCGAGTGCCTGCATCCTGTTAGCCGATACCTATGATACCCTGGGTTCCGGTGTTCCGAACGCGATCCGTGTCTTCCAGGAGATGCGCGACGCCGGTATCCCGCTGACTTTCTACGGCATCCGCCTCGACAGCGGCGACCTTGCATATATTTCCAAGAAAGCCCGCAAGATGCTGGATGACGCCGGATTCCCGGATGCAGTCATCTCCGCCTCCAACGATCTGGATGAATATCTGATCGACAGCCTGAAGATTCAGGGCGCTGCCATCACGTCCTGGGGTGTCGGCACAAACCTCATTACCTCCAAGGACTGTCCTTCCTTCGGCGGCGTTTATAAGCTGGCTGCCATCATGGACCGTCACACAGGCAAATTTATCCCGAAGATCAAGCTTTCGGAAAATACAGAAAAGGTTACCAATCCGGGCAACAAGACCATCCAGCGAATCTATGACAAGGAGACTGGCAAGATTATCGCAGATCTGATCTGTCTCGTGGATGAAGAGTTCGATGAGAAGAATTCCCTTCTGCTCTTCGATCCGATCGAGACATGGAAAAAGACACACCTCGCGCCGGGCACCTACACCATGCGCGAACTTCTCGTTCCAATCTTCAAAAACGGCGAATGCGTTTACGAGTCTCCAAAGGTTATGGACATCCGCGAATACTGCAAGAAAGAACAGGAGACGCTGTGGGATGAATCCCGCCGTCTGGTAAACCCGCATGAAATTCATGTGGATCTCTCCAACGAGCTGTGGCATATGAAGGCACAGCTGTTAGACAGCTATCATTATACAAGCAACTAGTAGATAAAATACGAGTAAATACCATGTTCAGGCAAGTTTATTGCTGCCGGACATGGTATTTTTTTCTTTAACGCTTCCATAAAATTTGCAAAATAAAAACGAATGTGTCTCCAAGGAAATTCCTATTACACAAAAACTGCCGCCAAATACATCCGGCTGCCAGCCCTCTTCTTTGAAAAGTCCAGCCCGCCATTGTATTCCAGCGACAGTTTTTATATGAATCGTATCTTTATTTTTTTAAATCTATATCAAATATGATATTAATTACTCATCCCAGTTATGGTAAGTAGCCTGTACGTCATCATCCTCATCCAGAAGATCCAGGATTCTCTGCATCTTTTTGATGGATTCCTCATCGGTAAGCTCTACCCAGTTCTGCGGAATCATGGTAACGTCTGCTTCCATCATCGGAACGCCAGCCTTCTCCAGCGCCTCGCGGACTGCAGAGAAATCTTCCGGTGCGGTGATCACTTCGTAGCTGTCCTCCTCCTCGGAGAAATCCTCAGCTCCTGCATCCAGTGCAAGCATCATCAGCTCATCCGGATCCATCTCGCACTCTTCTTTGTCGATGATGATCTGACCTTTTTTATCAAACATGAAAGACACGCTGCCCGGAGTACCTACGTTTCCGCCGCCCTTGGTAAATGCGCTGCGGACATTCGCTGCGGTACGGTTCTTGTTGTCGGTCAGGGTATCTACGATGATAGCGACGCCATTCGGACCATATCCCTCATATGTAAGATTCTCGTAATTGACAGAGTTTGCATCTCCGGCTGCTTTCTTGATACCACGATCGATGGTATCGTTCGGCATATTGTTCGCTTTTGCTTTTGCAATCACATCACGCAGACGGCTGTTGTTTGCCGGATCCGAACCACCTTCCTTAACAGCTACGGCAATCTCACGACCGATAACGGTAAAGATTTTTCCCTTTGCTGCGTCGTTTCTCTCTTTTTTGTGCTTAATATTGGCGAACTTTGAATGTCCTGACATAAAATAACACTCCTCTTTCTATCTTCTTTGTTGTATCTTTTCGCTCATCAGCTTTTATATCACGCCGATTTCGGCACTAAAAAGCTGCATCTTAACTATTTTAACACCATTCTGTATGCTTGACAAGGGGTTCGCGGCTGATTTTATGTATCCAGTTCCAGACTGACCTTCAGCGCACGGTCCACTTCCTGTAAAAGCGCCCCGTCGATATGACAGATTTTCTCTTTCAGCCGCTGCTTATCGATCGTGCGGAGTTGTTCCAGTAAAATAACCGAATCCCTCACCATCGCACAGCGGCGCGTGTTTAATTCCACATGCGTCGGCAGCTTGGCTTTGTTCATCTTTGATGTGATCGCCGCGCAGATCACGGTCGGGCTGTGCTTGTTGCCGATATCATTCTGGATGACCAGCACCGGGCGGACGCCGCCCTGCTCTGAGCCGATGACCGGTCTTAAATCTGCGTAATAAATATCTCCTCGTCTGATAACCACTCGATTCACACTCCGTCCAAACTATTTTAAGATATAAATAACTGCTTTGTACTTTCACAGCTCCACAGTCCGTTTATACCGTTAGTATGGACAGATTTACACCGCCTATACGCGGGTCGTCCCACAAATGCATCCGGCAGTCCAGGTTCCCGGCTTTGCCGAAGCTATCTACTTTATCTTATGAATCCTTTTTCTAAATGGTTCAAACACCGGCTTTACTCCATAAAATCCTCATACCGATCATCATTATAATCCTTTTTCCCGACGATCTTTCCACCTCTCACGTACACGCGCGGCACACGTTTTCCAAGCACGCATGGGATCTCATAGTGGAAACCGCCACTCCATTCCGCCAGCTCTTCCATCGTGATCTCGTCGTCCCCGTCGCGTCCGACCAGCGTTACCCGCGTGTCCTCAGCAGCCTCCGGGATATCGGTCACATCGATCATGCACTGATCCATGCAGACGCGTCCCAGAATCGGTGCGCGGTGTCCATGAATCAGGACATAACCCTTTCCAGAGAGATTTCTCGGATAGCCATCGCCGTATCCGGCGCCAATCGTCGCGATCCGCATCGGACGGTCCGTCACAAAGGTTCCGCCGTAGCTGATCGGCGTGCCCGGCTCCACTTCCGCAGTGTCGTCGTGGGGGACCTCCGTTGTGCCGCCGCTCCCGCCGCCTGCGGGCGCGGGCCGGTTCACGGTCACAGAGACGCTGGTTCCGCCCTGTGTGAGGGTATACACATTGCTGCCCTCTGCCACGTCCACCAGCACGCCGAAGGTTCCGCCCGGGCCGCAGCTCTCCACGGGTGTGCCGTTCAGCAGCAGCTCCTGCGCCGGGTCTGACGTGCCCATCACAAAGCAGGCTGAGGTGTAGACGGCCGCACCGTCCGCCGGATAGGATACCGCCAGTGTCCCGCCGGGCGTATACTCCAGCAGCGCAGGCCGCGCCGCACTGCCGTCCAGCGCGCTGGCCAGCACGCTGAAGGCCTCCGGCTGCGCCCGGCACCGCGCATAATCGAATACGGCGCCGTGGAAGCCGTCTGTGTCCAGCGAAGCAAGGAACAGGGACGACGGATCGTTGAAGGCGGCCTCGTCCGCGTAGAATACCGCCTGCCGGGAAATACTGTCGAACAGGGCGCTGCCTTCGACATACAGGCCTGCAACGGCATATTTTTTCTGCATGCGCGCCAGCGCTGCCTCCCAATCCGCATTGCCGGAGAGCTCGGGCGTCACAGCGTACACGGCCAGCCCCGCCTGGGACGCCTGCTCACACAGTGCGCGCAGCGGGTCGTATTTGTGAAACAGGCTGTCGTCTGCCGCCGCGCCGGGCCAGGTCTCATAAGCGCGGTCGCGGAAAGCGATGCTGGACAATTCGGCGTCCGCAACGTCCAGAAACAGCGCGTTCAGCCCATGGGCCTGGGCATAGGCCGCCGCGTCTGCGAACAGCGTATCCAGAACCTCCGGCCCGCCGGAGGAGAGCCCGCCCGCAGCCGTTGGATAGCTCCACGAGAGCCGCAGCCCCCGCAGCGTGCCCTGGGGCGCCGCCGCACTGGGCATATCCCGGCGCATGGCACGGGGCCACAGCAGCCACATGCCGGTTCCCAGCGCGGCCAGCAGCACCGGGGAAAAGCCCTCGGTCTGCTGGCGGCTGTTTTTAACAGAGACGATCTCCGCAAGAATGGAAAGTGCGATCTCCTGTGCGGTTTTT
>ERZ772875.1872-NODE-1872-length-17254-cov-3.312460_pt1 | contig 17254 bp, 27 predicted proteins | sample MGYA00580585_ERZ772875 | MGnify/ENA primary metagenome ERZ772875 (study PRJEB29015, sample SAMEA2737736) | human gut metagenome | biome: human gut; feature: human-associated habitat; material: faeces | place: China | collected 2012 ... | reverse complement strand
AAAGTCTTATGAGATTACAAGTCTTTTGAAAGCACCCGGTGTTAAATTTGCACTTCTTCGATGTCTTCGTCATCATCTGCAAGCTGTCCTTCATCGTCCAGTGTCATTTGACCTTCAATCTGTTCTGATGCTGCCTTTTCTTCCTGCTGCTTCTTGATCTCTTTAACCTCTTTGAAAGTCAATCCGTTTTCCTGATAGCGTTCCAGCATTTCTGCCTGTGCTTCTTCATTCATTCCGCTGATCTCATAGGCAGCAGAAAATGTCAGACGACCTTCTTTCAGTTCTTCAGCAAATTCAGTGATCAAGTGCTTGTTGATACTCTCAATCTGTGCGATCTTTGTCGCTGGCATTTGAAGCATCTTCGCGATAACATCACGAAGGCGACCGCTGTCAAGTTTATAGCCTTTGACTGTCTTTCCTTCCTGTTTCATTCGCTGCAATATGTCTTTCAGCTGCTTTTCTTCTTCCAGAATGTCTGCGACTGTCTTGTTTCGATAATCATTCGCAATGATCAGGCGCAGCATTTCTTCATCTGCTGACGCTGGTGTCTGAATCTGACACGTTACCATTTCAAAATCTGTATAGCCTTGTTTCACAAGTAGCTTCAGTGCGCGCCATCTTCTTTCGCCTGCTGTGATCCTATATTCGCCGCGATCGCAAGGATCGTGAACAACTTCAAGATTTTCAATCAGCCCGACAAGTAAAATCTTCTGTGCAAGCGGTTCAATGTCTGTGACCGAATAGAAGTTCTTGTCGTTGCTGTACAGCTTTTTGATGTTGATGTCTTTCGTCCTGAATCTTGCCTTCGGTGTTTCATCGCCGACTGCTGCCTTCTGTGCGTTTTTGTTTAGCTGCTCCATTACATTCCACGCCATCTTCAGTCCTCCTTCTCTTTGAAGCATATTTCTATTGCATCCAGTTCATTGTCTGTCGTGTTCTTCAGGTCAATGTGTGAATCATCGTCTTTGTATGCCTTTTTGTTTATTAATGCCCTGATCTGCTTCTTCAGCTTGTCTGTATCAATCACGATCTTCAGTGTCTTTCTGGCTTCGCTTATTGCTTTTCCGATCTGCCTGTCCGACATGTTCGGTGTGCTGTCAATCTCTTTTATATGCTTCCAGAAGTCTGTGTCGTCCAGTTCATAGAATTGTGTCATCCTGTCCCTGAACGCTTCCAGCTGGTTTTCTGCATATTCCTTCGCGTCTGCTGCCGCCTTCAGCTTTTCAAAGTCGTCAATGCTGATTGTGACCTGTCCTTTGACTTCCATGTTCTTCATACCTCCTTCATAAGTTCATACGTTGCCGCACGATAGTCCTGCGTCACGATGCAGTTCTTTGAAAACTTCGGAAGTGGTACTTGTGCGACTGTTGACTTCTCTGCGATTATTGAACGCCTGATTGCTGTTGTGAAGCAGTCATGTCCTGACTGTGTCTTCAGCCATTCTTCAACCTGAAGTGTTGTCTGATTCTTCTGGCGCATCGTCATCAACACCTTCATGCGAATGTCGGGATTGACGCTTCTGAACGATGCCAGCTGACTGTCCATGTTCGATGCTGCTTCAATCTCAAACCCTCCGATCTTGACAGGCACGATCACAAGGTCTGCTGCAATCATCACATTTGTGACTGTCATGTCCATAAGCAATCCACAGTCAACAATGCAATAGTCATATACTGTTCTGACTTCGTTCATTGCCGCCGCGAATCGAAGGATCTGATCTTCTCCATCTTCCTGAAGCAGCAACATATTTGTTCGCATCAAATATCCGTTCGCTGGTATGATGTCGATGTTCCCATATGGTGTCGTCTGGATCAGGTCTGTTGTCGAATATTCGCCGCCTGCTGCCTGATGATTTTCAAGCAGTTCCGACATTCCCTGTCCTTCAGGATCGAATCTGTCATATAAAAGTGACGCGTTCCCCTGCTGGTCTGCATCGCAGATCAATACTTTCTTTCCTTTTTCTTCGCCCATGATGTAGGCGATTGATGCAGCGGTCATTGTCTTTCCGATGCCGCCCTTTTGATTCATTACTGCTATTATTTTCATTGATGCGCTTTCCTCCTGTTCATTCTTTTCATGTGGCTTCTTAACCTTCTCGCGTGTTCGTCCGTCACAATGTATTTGTCACAATCTCGAAGCCACCTGTCTGTTTCTGTTCGCCCAGCTGATCACTGCTTCTGCTGCTCTGTTGTACAAGTCTGCATCGTCCGCTTCTTCAACCTTGATGACTTTCTGTCTGTTTTCGCCTTCGCCTTTGAATATCTTGATCCAGCCGTCATCGTATATTGATGTATGGCTGTACATCTTCAGTCCGTATCTTTTCGCAATCGGTCTATATACTTCATAAAACCTTCTGACTGCTACCCTGTATTCATTCATCGCTTCACGCTTTCAGTGGCTTCACACTGCCTTCTTTCCACACGCTGTTGTTCTGAACTGACATCATCGCTTTATTTTCGCCCTGAATAAACATTGATCTGATTCCGCTTCCGTCAATTAGGTTGACATATTCTTCAATGACTTTGATTGCTTCTTCTGCTGTGTAACATGTTGCGACATAGTGTCCTGCTGCCGCCATATCGGTCAAGAACTCTTTCTGTGACGGCTGGTGTCTGCCCTTGTCATACTTCATTTCGATGTACAGTCCGCAATATATTCCTTTTGGGTACGGAAGGCATAAGTCCGACACGCCTGACTTCACGCCCATCTGCTTCAGCTTTACTGCTTCGGCTCTGTTCCTGCTGCCGCCGTTCGGGATATGATGCAGCCATTTCAGTTCAGGATATTTTCCTTCTTGCCAAGCCGCCCAGCTGATCACATTGATCTGTTCGGTGTCTTCGGACCTTCTTGCATATTTCATGTTCATTCGTCCGTTTCTCCCTTCCAGATAAATCGCTGACCGCATTCGCTACAATAATTTGATTTATATTCTTTTTCCTGTGTAAATTCCTGACCACAATTCGCGCAGCAGTATGTCACTTCAACGTTATCTTCGTCAATGATTTTCGGCGTTTCGTCTTTTTCATCCATTTCCGCTTCGTCTTCGTCAAATGGTCTTTCGTCTTCCACATTAAATATGAATACTGGCTGTTCTAAGTCTGTGATAGCTCCGAAACTTCCGATATATCCTTTTCGGTTCTTTACATCTACCACAATCATGCTGACTGGTGCATCGTCCTTGAATATTTTCAAATATTCCTTAACATCTTTATTTGTCAATTCTCTTGTCATGCTCTGTTCTTCCTTTCCGTTGCCACTAGCTTCTCCATGTCTTCCACAATGTTTCCTGTGAATCCGAACTTCTGCATCTTTCTGAACGCTTTCAGGTCTTCCATGTGCGTTTCTCCGATGATCCATCGCTGAAGCAGCGCTTTGTTCTTCTTGTACATGTCGCGCACTTCTTCTTTGTGGTGCACCAGCAAGTCCGCTGTCCTTGCAATTATGATCTTGTAGTCGGTTGTTCCTTCCTTGATGCCTGACGCTTCCAGTCTTGTCTTGATCACATTCACTGCATATATTTCAGCGTTCGTTATAACCGCGTTCAGGTTCAATCTGTCAGTGTTATTCACTTCTGTTCCTCCTTCTTTGCTTTCTCTGTCTTCAGCTGCGCTGCTCTTTCCATGATCTCTGCATTGTATGTGTATTTGAACACGCCATGATCGAATAGATTTTCTTTTGCTCCCTTTGCTCCGTAGTTGTATATTGCCAGCGTGTAATATGAGCGCACATCTTCTGGAATATCCTGCAAGCTGTCCTGAATCTCTTTCAAGTAGTCGATGCCGACTGTCACATTCTGATATGGATTTGTCAGATCAGTGCAGTTCAGGCGTTCCATTCTCTCTGCGTGCCACTTCTTCGCTATCTGCATATAGCCCCATGATGTTCCTCCATCGCCCGAAGCGTTCCATCTGCATTCGCTTTCCCTCTCGATCAGGGCGAACACCATTTCATAGTCAACGCCATAATTTTCACAGACGATGTATGTATATATCTGCGCCATGATCGGGAATGTGCCGCCTGCTGCCTTGCATTCGTCAGTGATTTCGTGATAGCAGAAGCCTTCCATGTCTTCGCCACTCCAATCCTGTGACATTGTATTGAATGGATATTCAACCGCATTCAGGTCACTTTCTGTCGGTTCTGCTGCTTGTGTTGTTTCTGTATGTTCCGTCACTGTGTCGTCCTTCGTCATCATCCCCCTGAATGCAAGCACTTCCATCACTGCCACATATAGGATCAGGAATGCAATCAGGATTGCTGCTGACAGCTTTGGTTTTCTGCTGATCAGCGCGCCCAGTCTTCGGAATATTCCCTTGATGCCCTGAACGGCTTCAACTGCTGCATTGATCAGCTGTCTTCTTCGTCTGCGTCTTCTTCTTTGTCTTCGGTTTAGCTTTATTTTTCTGCTTGCCACTCTTTTTTTGTCCTCCTTCCTCTGGCTTGTACATCTTTGCGTATATGTAAAATCTGCCATTCATGTTGTTATATCTGACTTCATACGATGTCAGCTTGTATCCGTCTGCTGCATACCATTTCTTCAGCTTGTCTTCAAGATCGCAACGACCTGTCACAACTTCGTCAATGTCCTTCTGCTTGAACTTATAGTGATTTTTATGTACTTCTGGCTTTTTCAATCCTTTGCTGGCTTTCCATGCCTTTTGATACTTCCCGACTGGCTTTGGCTCTTTTCCCTTCTTGTCAGGGTGCTTCTGCTTCGTGATGTAGTTCGCCATTCCTGACAGTCCGTTTTCGTCCTTCTGAAGTCTGCGCACCTGATTCCTGCGCCCCTTCTTCCACTTTTCTTCAACCGCTTCCAGTCCCATGTCGCCATCGCACACAAAATGATGATGCCAGCGCCCTTTGTCTGAACACTCTGTCACATACACATAACGCAGCTTTGCAAGCCCCTTCTTCCTTCGCTCATAGTTCAAGCGTCCTATGTACAGCGTCATATCGTGCTGCGCTTCCTTCATGCTGTTCGGCATGTTGTCGTCTGTATATGTCAGTGTTCCCCAGATGTCATCATCTGTGAAGTTCGCATTGATCGTCCTTTCACATTCCTTCCTGCTGTTTTTCTCATTCAGGTTTCTTTGTGCCTGCCTTTGCTTCTTCAGCTTTGCTTCGTCTGGTATCTGCTCTCTCTGTCCTCTTCTGAACTCTGGATATATTTCAACATCCATCTGCTCTGCTGCCTTTATCTCCTTAGTGGCATATATTGATCTGACTCTGCCTTCATTCAGCATCCTGCACATGTTGTCTTCTTCCAAGTCAGTCAACATCTTCTGGTATGCTGCTTCATAGTCATAATCTATATACACAGCCTTCTTCCTTCTCTTCATGTCCTTCTTTGCTCCTGTTATAGATATTTATATATTTCTTTGATTTGTTACTATCTATTACAAGGACGCGAAGCCTTTTGAAAGTCCCTGATTTATTGACTTTTTCGGAAGTCTGCTGTATAATTTTTTATAGATGTGCAGACCTTAAAAAGTCACAATCTGGATCGCCTTCGGAAGCCGCCAAGCTAGTCCGAAGGCTTTCTTTTTTGCCCTTCAAGATGCTTTCGCTGCCTTTGTCTTAACCTCCGACAGCTGCACCCTGACACCATCATTCCTGTTTGACAGGATCATTGCTATTGCTTCAAATATTCTTCTTGCATCTGGTGTATTCATGCGTTTTCCTCCTTGTATCTGTTTTCCCAGAATGGACAGTCTTCTGTTTCTCCGAATCTCTCCGCTTCTTCCTCTGTCATTTCATCTTCTTTGTCGCAACCTCCGAACATTGTTGCTGTTGTGCTTCCGTATGGTACAGAATCCCAGCAAGCGTTCTTGCAGTCATAACATGTCTTTGTCGGTCTGCTCATGCTTTTTTCCCCCTACATTCCAGCACCCCTGAATATAACTACCATCGAAGGGAATGGGGCTGCCTGTTTACTGTTTCCGAACTTCAGGCGACCTTTAACAAACCTGACTTCTGATCTGTGCTGTATAAAGTCGTGGAAGTATCGTGTGTCTGTTCTTGCTGGTATAAGCATAACAACGATTGTGTTGTCTTTCGTTCCTTCCCTGAAGGACTTTTCCACCCAGTCTGTGATCGCTCTGCCGTATGGTGGATTACAAAAGACGCGATGCCCACCCCAGTCCTGTTTCAGTCCGTTTTGCTCTTTCGTGAAATAATGTTCACACTTGTGATTTGTTTCGTCAGCGCATGGATCAAGGTCAAAATGAAATTCTTTGTCAAGTTCTTCAAAGAAGTCTTCAGGTGTCGCCCACTGATCTGTCTTGCTGCTGTACATGACATCTATATTCGCCATCGTGTTTCCTCCTATGCCGTTTCATTCAATATAATTTTCCTGAAGATACTTTCAAATATTGGAACTGCGATGCTGTTTCCTGCCTGTTTGTACAACGCTGTATAGTATCGTCCAGCCCTTTCATGTACCGCTTTCGCTCTTTTGAAGTCTTCGTCTGTGTACCCTTGCAACCGCCAGCATTCCAGTTCGGTCAAATATCTGAACCGACCGCCGCCGCAGTCAATGACCTGTGTCGGTGTCCTGTCCTGCCTTGTTGTGATTGTAAAAGCACAATCTTTGATAACAGTCGCCCTTCTGATTCCCTTCTTCCCGATTGCGCTTCTGACAGAAGGCTGCGTCACATCGTACACTTCAGGCACACTGTCGTTGTCTTCCAGAAAGTTCCTGATGTCCTGCATTGGTGTCCTGATTAAATCATCGAAGTTGAATTTTTCGCCATTCAAGCAGCTGACTGTGAAAACTCTTTCCCTTGCCTGTGGAAGTCCAAATTCTCGCGCATCCAACACTTCATAATTGTTTGTATATCCCATTCGTTCAAGTTCCTTCTGATACCTGACGAAGTTTGCAATCATGTGTTTGCTTTTCACATTCTTCACATTTTCCCAGATCACATACTGCGGCTTCCATTCTCCCATCTGATCAATGATGTGAACTGTTTCCCACATCAATGACGACCTTGTTTCGCTGCCTTCGTCTGCGCCTTTTCCTCTGTTGATCCTTCCGTCTTCTGCTTTCGCCTTTCCCTGATGTCCTGCAATGCTCATGTCCTGACACGGACTCCCATGAATCAGGATGTCTGGTTTCAAATTCCAACCGACAACCGACTGTGTCTTGTACGGCATTTCTTCAGAAAACATATTGTTGTATGATCTGACTGCCTTTTCGTCTATCTCGACATAGTCAATCGCCTTTGTTGGTATTCCCAGATTGCGCAAGGCACATCGTGGGCTTCCTATTCCTCCGAACAGTTCCAGTATTTGCACTGGTTTTTCTTCTGTTGCTATCATCTTCTATCCCTCAATTCTCTGTGTCATGCTCTTGTCTTTCATTGCTGACATAGCCATCTGCATCCGCATCGCATCTTCGTCAGACATTTCAACATCGTCTTGCGGTCTTATTATCATTTCTTCTTTGGTTGGGAAAATCTTGTGTTTCTGTACGAAGCACTTGAAGAAGAAGTCGTGTTCTTCTTTCCATGTTTCACAGTAAAATTCATATTCAATCCCGATCTGAATTGCCTGCGCTTTTGTACACTGTACGCCCTGAATAGTTTTCTTTCCTTTTCCTGAACTGTAGTGATACATCTGATTCAATCCATCTTTTCCTAAGACTTTGTATATTGTCTGTTTCAGCAAGCGCAATTCAAAGTCGTTGTGATATTTCCATTCATGGTCTTCCAGCTTGTCATCTGATAGATCGCTTTCTTCAATGTCGTATTTTTTCATAAGCTGCTGCAATTTCTTCTGTGCGCCTTCTTTTTCGCCGCCCACTCCACGTTCCGCAAGTCTTTGCAGCTTCTTCATCAATTCAACTTTCTTTTCATCAATCATCGTTTGTTCTCCTTCACATACTGCTGCACCGCCCTTCTTAATATCTGCTTGACGCATACCAGAACACACTTCGCATCGTACTTTTCAGGTCAAGTGTGTCTTCCAGTTCGTATGTGATGTTGCTGTCCCATTCGTCATATACGCTGAACACTTCATTAGCTTCGTCATATTCAATCCTGAAGCCTTCCTGTCCACTGCCTTCCAGAAGTTCCCACCACAGCAACAAACTATGCTGTTTTATTTTTCTTGCTTCCCACTTCCAGTCCTTGTCTTCCTTGCTGATCTCTCTGGCTACTTCTTCAATAAACTGAATGTTGTCTGTCTTTGTAAAATCAATCTTTCCTTTTGTGTTCATGTTGTACTTTCCTTTCATTTACTCCCCGACATTTCTGTCGGGGACATCCTATGCTCTTTTAGGCTGTTTTCACTGGTCTGTTTTCTCCTGCCGCCCACATCATCATCCCTTTGATGACCATTCTGTCGCTGTCAGACATCTGCTTCAGCAGCATAATAAATTCGCTGACATCTTCAGTCTGGCTGTTCAGGTTCTTCTTTTCGTTCGTAACTGCTGCCATGTTGTTTCCTCCCTTCGTTCTGTGATGTTTATATGATCCCTTTGGTTCTTGCAAGGTTCATCGCGTTTTCAAGGTCTTTCAATGCGTGCATCTGAATGATGATGTCGTCCCATTCCTTCTGATATGCTTCATCCTGTTCCTTCGTCCAGTTCCAGCAACCAGCCTGTCTGTCACAGTAATAGTTGTATTTCTGTCTTTCGTGAAGTTCTGCTGACTTTCTTTTGTCGCTCACATACTGAAGCAGCTTGTCGAAGTTGTCCTTGATCTCTGCTTCTCGATCCACTGTTTCGTCCGCTTTTTCAAGTGCTGGCTTTGTTTCATATTCTGAAATATTGATCCTGATTGTTTCTGCTCCCATATTCAATTCAAGTGCTGCGTTCAGGTCTGATATGTGGAAGCCTTTGTATTTGCTGTCTGTTGATGTTGTGTTAAATATTGGATAGCCAGCGCGAAGGCTGTCAGGTTCGTTTCTGCTGTAATCTGTTGGGAAAAGTTTGTCTGCAAGCTGCCACGCTTTTTCCTTTGTTGCTACTGTCGCGATCATGTTCATGTTTTCTGCTCCCTTCTTGTCCTTTTTTGTGTAAGAAACAAAAGTGCTGTGTCATCTCGCGCGATTGATTCTTCCGCTTAACATCTTCTTGTTTTAGGGGTAAAGTGTTGTTTGGCTCAACCTGTCCGCTTTCTTCAAATAGTGCGGTACACTGTGCTTTCTTGCCCTGATGTTCCTGCTTTCTTCAACTACTTTGACGGATCATGTTTATTCTGCACACGCTCTGTCTGTTATCCTACAGCCTGACCGCCATGTCACTTGCGTGCCGCCCTCTCGCTTCATCCGTGTCCTTCCTGCTTGCTTTTGTATCTTACAGACACATAATAGCATCTTCAAGACACTCTGTCAACTATTATTTGTGTCTTAATTCAACTTTTTTATTGACCTTTGCATTCTGACGTGCTATTCTACAATCAGAAAACAACTATCAAGAAAGGTGGAATGAATATGACACAAGGCGAACGTGTTAATCAGATTCGCAAAACACTAGACTTGACACTTGAAAAATTCGGGGAAAAGTTAGGTGTTCAAAAATCTTCTATTTCTAAAATAGAAAAGGATCGCGTTGCATTAAGTGATCAGATGGCGAAGTCAATCTGTCGCGAATACAATGTGAATTATGATTATTTAATGTATGGCGAAGGGGAAATGTTTGACGATCTTCCGCAGACAATCGTTGATGAATTGTGCGCGCAGTATGATTTGAACGATTTTGACAAGGCACTTGTTGAAATGTATGTGTCTTTACCAGCTGGAAGCCGTGAGCGAATCAAAGAATATATGAAGCAGCTAGTCAAGAAGGTTGGTTGGGATAAAACTGAATAAAGGAAGTGATCTATTGAACATTATTTGTCTTGATGCAGAAACAACGGGACTGAATCTCTATGACGATGAAATTCTTCAGCTTTCTATTATTGACGGCTCTGGTGCAATCCTTTTCAGCGAATATGTGAAGCCTGTTCGTCACGAACGCTGGACTGATGCTGAAAAAGTAAACCACATAAGTCCTTCGATGGTAAAAGACTGCAAGCCGCTTTTATATTATGCGCATACTATTCAACACATTTTAGAAAATGCAGACATGATTGTCGGTTATAACATTCACGGCTTCGATTTGCCTTTTATATTTAATTCTGGCATTGAATATCATGCAAAAGAAAATTCTATTGTCGTTGATGTAATGCTTGCATTTGCTGAAATTTATGGACAAAAGCGTTACAACGAATATAAATGGCAAAAGCTGAAGACATGTGCAGAATTTTATTCATATAGCGAAGACAGCTGGCACAATGCGCTTGACGATGCAAAAGCAACACTATTCTGCTTTTATAAAATCTTCGGCGATGTTCCTGAAGTTCCTGTGTATGCGACTGGCGTTTATCGTTCGGTTGATAATATTATTAAGCATGAAGAGCAAAAGCCTGTTGAAGTTGTTCCAATTCCTAAAAGCGGAAATATTCTGATCGGCTTCGGTATTTTTATGCTGTTAGGTTTCTTCGTTGCTTTCAATCCTGTGTGTGTTGTGATTGCTGCGTTGCTTTTATATTTTGGTTCCAAGCGTCATAAAGCATATAAAGAATTTAAGCAAAGCAAAAGGAAGCAGTGACCTGACCAGTCCTACTTCCTTTTGCTTTATCCGTGTATGTATACATACTTTATGTATTTATATATGCGCTTCAGCTGTGCATCCGACAACTTATTCAGAAGCGTGTTGATTCTCTTTCGGATCATCTGCTTCCCTCCCTTCTCTTGTCGGGATTGTATCATGGAAATTATTGGAATGAAAGACCGCTTCCAGTTATTTCCATATATCAGGAAATAAGCGTCAGAAGCATTGTCGGCGCACAGTTTATCATTTATATTCAGAATCAAACAGATCAGTGATCTTGACATCAAGTGCAGCTGCTATCGCTTCAAGCTGGCGCAGTGTTGGCGATGTGATGCCGTTTTCAATCGTGTTCAGCGTTGACTTGCTGATTCCTGTCAGGGCTTCCAACTGCTTCAAGGTCAAGTGTCTGTCTGTTCGTGCCTGCCACGTTAGGATTTCCATTGCGTCATCCTCCTAGTTTTGATTATGTACACGCTTCAGGCACTCTATACAAATAAAAAAGGAAGCCGTGACCAGCGACTTCCCTTGCGAAACATTGAAACAAAATATATCGCGGAAGACCGCCCACGATGATATTATGTCCTTTTACATTCTATCATATCAAGCCTTCTTTCGCTACCAGAAAGAAGGTTTTTATATGTCTTTTTTTACTCCAAACCCACAACTTTTCGGGCTTCGTGTAGTTAAATATATCAGATGCAGCCACGATGATCAGGTGCTTCATGGCGATACGCTTGAAGCGCAAGACTTAATTCTTGAAGATTTCATCAAAGTGAATCGGATGATACTTGTTGACACATTCATTGACGAAGCCCTGACAGCAAGAAAGAAGTTCAACAAACGAAAAGAGTTTGTCAGGCTTCTGGATGGTGTGAAGGCTCATGCTTTCGACCTGATCATATTCACTAAGCTTGACCGATGGTTCAGGAATATCGGCGATTATCATAAAATTCAGGAAATACTTGAAGCTAATGGTGTGCAGTGGAAGGCTGTCACAGAAAACTATGATACCACAACTACAAACGGAAGATTGCACATCAATATTCGTCTGTCTGTTGCACAAGATGAATGTGATCGTGATTCCGACCGAATCAAAGATGTGTTCGCTTATAAGCTGAAGAATAAAACCTATGTGTCAGGCAGCCTTCCACGCGGTCTGAAGTTGGATGCAGAAAAGCATGTCATCATTGATCCTGAATGGAACTGCTTTGCGCTTGATATGTTTGACCGCTTTGAAGCTACATGCAGCAAGCGTGACACACAGCTTTTTCTTCAGGAAAAGTATAATATTCGTGTCTGCTATGATACAGTTGCGCGATACCTGAAGAATCCGCTTTTCAAAGGTCAGTATCGTGATGATCCTGACTTCTGTCCTGCAACAATCAGTCCTGAACGCTTTGAGCGCATCCAGAAACTTGCAATCAGGAATGTTCGGATCAGGCATACACAGCAATTCTATATTTTTTCAGGTCTTCTGATCTGTTCATCCTGCAATCATTATATGTGCGGTACCGTCACATACAGAAGGATGGCTGACGGCTCTGAAAAGATGTACAAGAATTATCGTTGCAATTTTAAGGCGCACTCAAAGCTGTGTGATCGTGGCAAGACATATCGTGAAGCCGATCTTGAAGAATATATGCTTGCGCACATCCGTCCTGCTCTGTCTGATTATATTGCAAAGTATGAAGTGACTGCTGCCAGTGCAGTGCAGAAGAATCCTGTCACTGAAATTGCAAAAATTGAGCGCAAAATGATGCTTCTCAGCTTGAACGGCACGTCGCCCGCGACGATGCGCTGGGCGAGGCCCTCGGCAATGGCCGTCTTGCCGACGCCCGGCTCACCGATCAGGCAGGGGTTGTTCTTCTGGCGGCGGTTCAAAATCTGGATGACGCGTTCGATCTCCTCCTCGCGGCCGACGACCGCGTCGAGCTTGCCGTCGCGTGCGCGCTGGGAGAGATTGATGCAGTAGGAGTCGAGGAATTTGTGCTTGCTCCCCTTTTCGACCTTCTTGTTGCTGCGCGGGCTCTGCGTCTGCTCGGCCTCGTTGCCATTTTGTGCGTCGTTCGCAGCGGGATTTCCGCCGAAAAAGCGGCTCAGGAATGGGAACGTGGCGGTCTTGCCGTCCTCGTCCTCGTTATCGGCGTCCGGATCGTCGGCATCGGTCAGACCTTCGAGGTTTTCCGCGCCGCCGAAAGCGCCCATCATTTCATTGGAGATATTGTCAAGGTCCTCATCCGTGATGCCCATGCGGCGCATCATCTCGTCCACCTGCGGCAGTCCGAGATTTTTCGCGCACTTGAGGCAAAGTCCTTCGTTGACGTTCTGCCCGTTTTCCTGACGGGTGATGAACACAACGGCGATATTCTTTTTACATCTGGAACAAAGTTGCGGCTGCATAGTATTTCCTCCTTGGGGTAAAGATCAGGGTAACAGCGCGGCGACAAGCCCGCGCGGAGTATGACTCATAAAAAACGATAACAGATACGTGCCCTCGTAGTCGGCAAAGGCCTTGACGCCGAGCTTCGGTGCGACATCGCAGACGAGAAACAGCAAAAGTGCGCCCTCGATCAGGCCCAGCGCGCCGCCTCCGATGGTGTTGAGCGCGTTCAGCACTGGCAAGTCTAACACCTTGTCAATGCCTCCCGTCACTAAGCGGAGCAGCAGCGTGAGCACCAAAAAACACAGCACGAACACGAGTGTCCTCACCACGCTGCCGAGCAGCGTCCTTACGGCGGCAAGCGCTGCGTCGCGCGCGGCATTTCGAAGCGACTGACGCACCGCGCCGTCGAAATCGAAGCGCAGCAGCTTTTTGAGAAGCCCTGTCACCGCGAGCGGCGAATCGTCCTGCCAAACGTTTTCCGCGTCCTGCGCGGCGTCGCCGTTTGGCGTTTCACCCGAGGCGTTGCTCTCCGCCGGGGCCTCCCCCTCGATCTGCGGGACATCCCCCTGCGGTGTCTGCGATTCGGTATCAAACCACTCCTCCACGCTCTTTTCAAGGCGCGGCATCAGCATGTCGGTCACGGGCTCGGTCAAAGCGTCGGTCAGGAGCGACGCGCCGATCAGCGCGAGCACGATCGCCGCCAGCGCCATAAAGCTGCGGAACAGCCCCCGCTTGGCGCCGAACACGACGCTTAAAATGAGCACGAGCGCGAAGACTGCATCGATCATAAGACCATTATTCACGTTTCCCGCGCTCCTTTCAAGTCATAAATTGTAACATTTTTAGCGTTTTACAGAAATTACGGAATATAAAGCCAGGCGGACGACGAGCCGATCAGCACCGCCGTACCATCCTCGCGCATGATGACAGAGCGCGCGTACTCCGTGGCGTCCAGCCGCGCGTATTCCTGCAGCTGCGGCGTGTAGAGCACCAGACTGTCGCTGTACAGCACGGCGATATACTTCCCCGCCGCGGACATGGACAGAACCTCCTGACTGCTGTCGAGACTTGCCATCTCTGTACCGTCGGACGAGACAGTCACGAGCTTCATGGTGCTGCCCGAGCGGTAGCGGCTCAGCAGCAGCGCCGCGTAGTTGTCGCCGCCCATGCTCGAACCGCGCAGATACGGGTATTCGTAGCGATAGCTGCCGGAAAGCGTACCGTCCGATGAAAAGAGCGTCAAGCTCTCGTCCGTCAGGCACGAGAGCGTACCGGCCACGCTGTCGAGCGATAGCAGGAGCGAGCCCGTGAGTGTGTTGACCGAGTCCGCCTTATCGCTGCCGAGGGAATAGATGCTCACCGTGTCGGCGAATGTGCCGTCCGACTCGCCGAGCGTCACCGCCGCCATGCGCTTGCAGTCGCGCATGACGACCGCGTCGATGACATAGTGCTCCGAGGAGTTGAAGGCAAACGTCTTCTCGCCCGAAGCGTCGTACACCGTAACAGCGGACTTGTAGCCGCTCTTTTCAGCGTTGAGCGCCAGATAGTCCGAGGAATTGACGCTGACCGACAAAATATTGCCGCTGCACTCGCCGCTCATATCGCGCACAAGGCCGCTTGCAGAGTAAATAAGAAGCGTCTGCCCGCCGATATCATAGACCGCGGCGGTCTGGCCGCCGACAGCGATGGCGGGATTCGTGAGCTTCACACTCATGCTGTCCACCACGCTGCCGCTGCTGCTGTAGATCGATACGCCCGTCGTCGAAGCGACGATCAGATGGTCGCCGAGCAGCGCAAAGGTGTTGCTGCGGTCGTTGCTGAATGAGTACATCTCCACCTTGCCCTGCTCATCCTGCGTGACCTTATTGTAGGAGAAAAGGCGGCGCACACTGTCAAGGCTGCTCAGGTCCTTCCACGCCGCGGCGACGACCACGGCCAGCACGACCACAAGCGCCAGAATCACCATCAGCGCCCGCTTGAGCCCGCCGCCGGAGCGGCGCGGGGCCGCCTGCGAGCGCCTCAGCTCCTCGCGTGTTCCCTTTTCCTCTTTGAGATCATTCATTGAGCCGTTCATCCTCATACCAAAGTCTCGTCATGTACAGTCCGCCCGGCGGCACCGTGGGGCCGGCGAGCGAGCGGTCGCCGGAGGCCAGGATCTCGGGGATGTCCTCTGGCGTGAGCTTCCCCTCGGCGGCGTAAAGCACCGTGCCGGTGATCGCCCGTACCATGTTATACAGGAACCCGTCCGCGCAGACCTTGAGTTCCAAAAGATCACCCGAGCGCGACACGCGGCAGTAGTGCACGGTGCGCACGGTGGTCTTCGTCTCCGTGCCGACAGAGCGGACGGCGCGGAAATCGTGCGTGCCCTCAAAGGCGCGCGCCGCGCGGTCCATCACCTCTTCGTCGAGGTGCTTGGGGTAAAAGTAAGCCCTGTTGACATAGAACGGGTTTTTGATGCGGGAATTATAAATACGGTAGGTGTATTCCTTTTTTTGACACGAGAGGATCGCGTTGAAATCATCCGCCACCTCAAGCGCCTCGCGCACGACGATATCCTCCGGCGTGTGTGTGTTGATGGCAAACGGCAGGCGCTCGACTGGAATGCGCGACTCTGTGTGGAAATTGGCGATGTAGCGCTCGGCGTGCACGCCCGCGTCCGTGCGGCCGCAGCCGACGAGCTTGACGTTCCCGCCGCAGACCTTCGAGAGGCCCTTTTCCATCGTCTCGCAGACGCTTGAGACCGTCTTCTGCACCTGCCAGCCGTGATAGGCCGTGCCGTTATACATGAGCTTGAGGGCGATGTTTCGCATAAAAGCGTCCTTTCTTCTTATCGCAGCGCGATGACCGCGGCCACGAGCACGGCATAATAGCCGAGCACCAGATAGTCGCGCGTCTGGTAGTGCAGCACATTGAGCTTCGTGCGGCCTTCGTCGCCGTGGTAGCAGCGGCATTCCATGGCCGTCGCCAGCTCGTCGGCGCGGCGGAACGCGCTGACAAACAGCGGCACAAGCAGCGGCACGAGCGCCTTGGCGCGCTGCATAAGGCTTCCGGTCTCAAAGTCGGCGCCGCGCGCCTTCTGCGCGGACATGATCTTATCCGTCTCTTCGATGAGCGTCGGGATGAAGCGAAGCGCGATCGACATCATCATCGCGAGCTCATGCACAGGGACCTTGATCTTCTTGAGCGGGCCCAGCAGGCTCTCCAGACCGTCCGTCAGGCGGATGGGAGAGGTCGTATACGTGAGCAGGAACGTTCCCATGATCAAAAGCGTGATGCGCAGCATCATCGTGATGGCAGCGCGCACGCCCTCGATCGTAATGCGGAAGATCCAAAAATGGCACAGCTCCGTGCCGGGGGTGTAAAAGAGGTTCAAAAGTGCCGTGAACGCGATAATGAACAGCACCGGCTTTAATCCCTTGAAAAGCGCCTTCGCGCCCACGCGCGAGATGCGCACGGCGACAATCAGCGTCAGAATGAGAACGCCGTAGGCAATGTAGCTCTTCGCCGTAAAGAGCGCCACGACGTAAAACACCGTGACGAGGAGCTTTGTACGCGGGTCGAGCTTATGGGCGAGCGTGTCGCCCGGGAAAAACTGACCGAGCGTGATATCCTTCAGCATTTTTTGCCGCCCCCTCTCTTGAGCGCGACAAGCTCTTTGCTGAGCTCATCGACGGTGTAAACGGCGGGGTTGATGGCAATGCCTTTATCGCGCAGCGCCATCGCGACGCGCGTGACCTGCGGCACGTCGAGGCCCGCGGTCATCAGCTCGTCGCCGCGGGCGAAGACCTCGCGCGGCGTGCCGCTCATGAGCACGTGGCTGTCCGACAGGACAACAATGCGGTCGACGTTTTTCGCGATCTCCTCCATGCTGTGGCTCACGAGCACGACGGTCGTGCCGCGCGCGCGGTGGAATTCGCGGATGTTTGAAAGCAGCTCTTCCCTGCCCTGCGGGTCAAGGCCCGCGCTCGGCTCGTCGAGCACGAGCACCTCGGGCTCCATCGCAATAACGCCCGCGATGGCCACGCGGCGCTTCTGTCCGCCGGAGAGGGCGAACGGCGATTTTTCCAGCAGATCGTCGGTAAGCCCCGCAAAGTGCGCGGATTCACGCACGCGGCGGTCGATCTCGTCTTTGGATAAGCCCATGTTCGTCGGGCCGAACGCGATATCGCGGTAAACAGTCTCTTCAAAAAGCTGGTATTCCGGATACTGGAACACGAGGCCCACGCGGAATCTTACGTCCCGAATCTTCTTTGGGTCGGCCCAGATGTCCTCCC
>ERZ772875.1871-NODE-1871-length-17255-cov-3.451395_pt1 | contig 17255 bp, 19 predicted proteins | sample MGYA00580585_ERZ772875 | MGnify/ENA primary metagenome ERZ772875 (study PRJEB29015, sample SAMEA2737736) | human gut metagenome | biome: human gut; feature: human-associated habitat; material: faeces | place: China | collected 2012 ... | reverse complement strand
AAGCGCTGGCATGAAGTGCATCGGGCGCAAAATTCCAGCCATCCTCACCCTCAATACGGTTATAAAGTTATAAGCAGCCTAAAGGCATTGCCGCACATGGTGCAAGGAGATTTATAGCAATTTTCAATAATACAGCACAGTACTTTAACTTTTAAGCAAAAAGAGGTATAACAGAGGCAAAGAAGGTGAGAACTATGCTGCACAATGAAGCTCGAAAATTGATTTTGGAAGGATACGATAAGGGCATCAGCGTAAAGGAACTGGCAAAGTGCTTTTCTGTAAACACCTGTTCGATCTATCGTTTGCTGAAGCATCGGAACGAAACAGGCAGCTACGAAACTCAAACGAATCTCCGTGGAAAGAAGCCAAAATTGTCCGATGCAGATCATCAGCACATCCTTTCGCTTCTGGAAAAACAGCCGGATATCACATGTCTGGAAATCATTGAAACGTTGGATTTGCCTGTCAGTATTGATACTGTCTGGCGTTTTCTTCAGAAAGCAGGATACCGCCGGAAGAAAAAGTCTCTTCATGCCAGTGAACAGGAGCGTCCCCGATGTGGTGCAGAAGAGAAAAGACTGGAACGGCCTTATATCTGGATTTAAGGCAAGTGACCTTGTGTTTCTGGATGAAAGCGGATGCAATACGGATATGACAAGGCGGTATGCCTATTCGCTTGGAGGAAGCAGAGCTGTTGATTCCACACCACTTTCCAAGCCCAAGAACACGACCATTCTGTCATCGATTCAGTTGGATGGGACACTACGCTATACGACTTTCTCAGGTGGAACGACTGTAGAGAGGTTTAAGCGGTATCTGGAAACTGATTTGCTGCCTCATCTGAACGGAAATTCTATTCTCATAATGGATAATATGAAGTCGCACCATGCAAAGGCAGTGAGAAATCTGCTGGACAGCTCCGGTGTTCGATGCATTTATCTTCCACCATATAGTCCTGATCTGAATCCTATTGAAAAACTTTGGTCGAAGGTGAAGGCTTTCCTTCGTAAATTCAAGGCGAGGACGCTGGATGCTCTTCCAAATGCGATTCAGAATGCTTTTCACTCTGTGACTATCTCTGATTGTTCCGGCTGGTTCCGCTTCTGCGGATATGCGCTTTAATTTTGAAAATTGCTATAGAGATAGGAATGGGGCGATGGGCAGAATGTTTAAGCCAGACACGCAATTTCGCTAAAGCCCGGTTTAGCGAAATATAGAGGGGAGCAGGTCAATGCCGTCTGCCAGAATGCCGCCAGAAAAGCTGGCGTGCGCCGCTGCACAGGCTGCGCTGGCTTCGTCACCATCAGCATTATGCTTTTGATGGACCCTGCAGTGGATGCAGTGGGCGGCTGGACAACGCGGACGATGTATCAGAGATCATGCAGCGCTCACCTGTCGGTTCCCGTTTTGCCGTATCATTCTGCTGCTTTAACAAGAACGAAAATCTTTACGGCGGCAAAGAAATGCTGTATACTAAGGTGTAAAGACACCTTGGAGAAAATACTGTGGACAGGGAGCAAATGCTATGAATGACGAAAAAATCACCATTGATCTTGTGATTGATGTGCAGAAAGATTTTATTACCGGGGCACTGGCCAACACACAGGCGCAGGCCAATGTGGCGCACCTGGCAGAGACCGCGCGGGCACACGCGCAGGCCGGGCACTGGATGTTCTTTACCCGCGATACCCACCAGGACAACTACCTGACCACGCGGGAGGGCCGCAGCCTGCCGATCGAGCACTGCATTGAGGGTGAGGATGGCTGGAATTTTGCGCCCGAACTGGAAAACGTCATGGCGGACACCGAACCGGAAGTGTGCCACATTGTGGACAAACCCACGTTCGGCAGTTATATGCTGCCCAGTGAGATTCTGGATGAACTGATGGCACACAACAAGGCTGTTGAAGATATTGAAAAAATTGTTATTTATGGCTACTGCACCGATATCTGCGTGATTAGCAACGCCATGGTACTGCGTGCAGCTTTCCCGGAAACAGAGATCGAAGTTTTGTCGGACTGCTGCGCCGGGGTAACGCCCCAGAGCCACCAGACCGCGCTGGATGCCATGCGGGCCTGCCAGTTTACAATCATATAATAGGTGATGAAATAAAAAATACCGTGCAGCTTTTTTTGAACTGCACGGTATTTTTATCTGTTTGTCAGCTGACGCAGCTGGTTCAGGTCCTCCCGCGTATCCACATCCCTCAGTTCGGCATCGTTCCGGGCGGACACAAGGCGGACTGAACCGGGGTGGGTCCGCGCAACGGCATTGCCGCCGCGGCCATCCGGCAGGTGAAGCAGCTCCGAAAAATAATCCGCGCCGAACAGCACTGGGCTGCCGGGGGTGCCATCGGCAGCGCACAGCCGCACAATGGCATCGGGGGCCGCTGCCAGCGCCAGTGCTTCCACACTTTGCTGCGTGAGCAGCGGCTGATCCCCCGGCAGAAACAGGCAGCCGCGCAAAGCGGGCTCTTTTCCCAGCAATGCCGCCAGCCCCAGCCGGACCGTATCGCTGCGGTAGGGCTGCGCGTGGCGCAGAACGGGGACGCCCTGCGCGTTACAGAGCGCCTCAACCTCTTCCGAGCGGGTCACGACAATGCGGCAGGCCAGCAGCGGCAGGACGGCTAGAGCCAGCGCATTGGCGATCAGCGGTGCACCGCAAAAATCCGCCATCAGCTTGTTTCCGCCGAACCGCCGCCCCAGCCCGGACGCCATGACCACGCAGCCAAGAGCGGGCGCGGGATCGTCCAAATCCACCACAAAAGCGTCCTGCCGGGCGCGCAGTGCGGTTAAAAATGGGGTATCCTGCTTACGCACAATAGCGAGAACGCGCTTTGCATCCAGCAGCGCTTCCACTGCCTGCCGGAATTCGGGGCAGCTATTTTCCAGGTAACCGAGTTCATCCAGCACCGCCCATTCGCCTTCCCCTGCCGCCATGCGGTGCAGGGCGGGTACTCCCAGCAGCAAAAAGCCGTCCGCCACGGGGCGCATCCGGTTTTCGCCTGGGGGCAGTGCCGGGTCAAAGCGGCCGATCACCGCTATTTTTCCGCCCACACTTTCTCGAATTTCCACACGGTCCGCAGGGTACGCTGCTGTGGTAATTTCCTGTGCCCCGGGGCAAAGCAATGGCACCAGCGCACGCAGCAGGGTGGTTTTTCCCGTACCGCGCCCGCCGGTCAACAGCAGGTGGCGCTTACCGCTCACCCGGAAAGAACTTATAATAGAGCTCGCGGTCAGTCTGTACACAGGCATCACGGTAAGCCTCATATCTTTCCATAAAATTGCGGGCTTCATCCGTCAGGGTGCTGCCCCCGCCGCCGCGCCCGCCAATGGTTTTGCGGGTCAGCGCAAAGCCCAATTCTTTTTCCGCCCGCTTGACCATGCGCAGCGCTTTGGAGTAAGAAAGCCCCATGGCCTGTGCCGCCGCCCGCAGTGAGCCGGTCTCTTCAATCCGGTGCAGCAGGCGGCAGGGGCCTTCGCCAAAAAAGCGCTCGCCGATATCATCGCAGAGCATCACATGAATCTTCGGTTTCATTTTTCTTTCCTCACAACGGCAGCAGCGCCAGCCGCACCCGGCCCGTGCGGTCGGTCACGGGCACCAGTTCCAGCGGGCCGTATACTGCTGCCAGCGCGGATTGCAGCGCTTCAACCGGGTCGGTTCTGGGGTACAGCATAGCTCCAACCTGCCCGTTTTGCAGCACGATCAGCGTATCGCACCAGTCCAGCATCAGCATGGGGTCATGCAGGCAGATCAGCGCTGTTTTGCCGCTTGCATGCACAAATTCTGCCAGCAGCGCCGCCATATGGCTGCGGTTGGCAAGGTCCAGGGCGCTGTCCGGTTCATCCAGTAGCAGCAAAGGCGCATCCTCCACAAAGGTACGTGCCAGAATACAGAGCTGGCGTTCGCCGCCGCTCAGCGTCAGGTAGTCCTGCTCAGCTTTATCCGCCAGGCCTACCGTGCGCAGGGCTTCTTCCGCTGCCGCACACATGGCAGCGGTGGGGCTTTGCAGCACGCCAAGGCGGGGGTTGCAGCCCATCAGCACAACTTCCCGTGCAGACATGGACACCGAAATTCCGCTTTGCTGCGGGATGTAACTGACCGTTTGTGCCAGACACCTGGTAGAAAGGCTTTCCAGCGGCACACCATCCATCAGGCAGCACCCCGTATGGGGCAAAAGCCCGGCCACTGCGCGCAGCAGGGTGGTTTTTCCGCTGCCGTTCGCCCCCAATATTCCCACCAGCTGGCCGGGGGTATCTATCGTAAAATGAACATTTTGCAGGATGTTCTTATCGCCAAGACGGACGGCCAGATTCTCCACAGTGAACATTACCGCGTCTCCCTCCCCGGCTTTATAATGAGGTAGAGCAAAAACGGAACACCCAGCAGCGAGGTGAAGATACTGACCGGCAGTTCGGTTGCCGCCACCGTTTTGGCAATGGTATCCGCCGCCAGCAGCAGCGTGCTGCCCACCAGTCCGCTGAGCAGGCTGGTGGAGCGGCGGTTGTGCCCCGCCAGCAGCCGCGCACAGTGGGGGGCCAGCAGCCCGACAAAGCTGATCAGCCCAGTCACGCTGACAACCGCGGCCACCACCAGCGTTGCCAATGTCAGCAGCAGAAAACGCATCCGCCCCACCGGAACCCCCAGCAGCCGCGCTTCATCCTCTTCCACGGATAAAAGCATCGCCTGACGGTGCAAAGCAAAAATTACGGCGCAGCATGAAATAACCATTGGAACGGGGAACCATACCCGGCTTTGCGTTACCCCCGCCAGGCTGCCCATGATCCAATATTCAATGCTGGCCAGCTCTTTTTCCGGGTCAGCGGTCAGCTTTAGCAGCATCAAAAGAGTTTGCGCCAGCGCATGTACGGCAATGCCCGCCAGCACCAGGTTCATCTTGCTGCGCCCCGGCGCGGCGGCCGCCAAGCCAAGCGAGAGAAACACCGCTGCCAGCCCGCCCGCAAAGGCGCATACCGTGGTGCCCAGCGTGCCCGAAGAGACAAACAAGATGGCAAATGCCGCGCCAACGCTGGCCCCCGACGATACCCCAATGATATCCGGGCTTGCCAGTGGATTGCGGAAAACAGTCTGGTACACAAAGCCCGCCACGCCAAGACCGAACCCGCCCGCCAGCGCCATCACGGCACGGGGCAGGCGCAGTACCGTAAAGGTGCGCACTGCCATAGCGTCCCCCGCCAGCAGTGCCTGCAGGGTTATGGGATAACGGCCGAAATAAAGTGCCGCACCAAAGGCCATAAAAACGCAGAGCGTTGCGCCCAGAAGGCACAGCGCCGTGCGTTTGCGGTTATTATTCATAAGATTCGGGGGTAAAGCCATAGAAGCTACCATAGAATTCATCGGCAGCGGCGTGGTAATACTCCTCGGTCACCTGCTCCGGGTGCAGCACGCTGGCAAGATAAACACTGCCAAGGAAGCTGGCCGGCACGGGGGAATCCACAGCCTCAACAGCGTGGGGCAGCTGGTAAACATGGCTCTCCTTGACGGCGGTGCAGTCCGCCAGGGCGGCATCGTTCAGAACAGAATCAACGTCATATTCAGCATCGGATGCCAGAATGATGTAATCGGGGTTCCAATCCAGGATCTGCTCATAGGAAACTTCGGCCCAGTAGGTATCTTCCACGCTGGCGGCAGCGTTTGTGCCGTTGGCGTTTTCGATCATCGTGTTCTGATACATGGCGGGGCCTGCGGTTTCCAACACGGAGCTGTTGCCTGCCAGGTAAACGCTGGGGGCATCGGTGCCGGCAACGGCTTCGGCCAGGGCGGCCAGGTTGCTGTCAATGGCCATTTCCAGCTCCTCGCCGCGGGCGGTGGTGTTGGTTGCCTGTGCCAGCAGCTCGATCGCGCCGAACAGGCCGGCCTGGTTTTCCGGCTTAACAGCCAGCACGGTCAGGCCCATTTCCTCCATCTGGGGGATGGAATCCTTGAGCTTGGCGGGCACGATGACAAGATCCGGGGCCAGCGCAGCGCAGCCTTCCAGGTCAAACTCTTTGGCGGTGCCAATGCTGGGCAGGGACTGGATCTCCGGGGCGGACAGGCTGTAGATGTTGCGTTTGTCGGCTTTGGCTTCCACGCCAACCAGCTCGTTCTGCACGCCCAGCGCAATCAGCAGGCTGGTGGAAATGTAGTAGCCGCTGGCAAGGGTTTTGGGTTCTTCCTCAATGGTAACTTCGCGGCCCAGCTGGTCGGTAACGGTCAGCGGGTAGGTAACCGCCGTTTCGGCGGCAGGTTCTTCCGGTGCAGCAGTGGCTTCCGGGGCTGCGGTAGCCTCTACGGAAGCAGCCTCGCTGGCTGCGGTACTGCTGGCAGCAGCGGTGCTGCCCTGTCTGCTGGCGGGATGCGGTGCCCTGGGAGGGCCGGAATCTGAGGTCCCCTCCATGGACCACTTGCTTGGCTTGACCCAGGAACAGCGGCTGGAGGACTACGACTACCTGGTCCAGACACTGGGGGACAGCTATCTCTGCATGGGTGTCCGAGACCGGGACAACCCGGAGGACCCGTCGGCGGCCATCTTCCAGGCATACCGGGAGATGATCCAGGAAAGCGACAGCGACGAGGTATTCTATTCCGCTGTTTACAGCACACTGTTCCGCCTGGGGACGTACGGCCACCTCTGGATCGTGGAGCCGGATATGTACCGCGCCTACTGTGAGGCCTATGAGGACGGCGGCATCCAGGACCGGGAGCACTGGCGGGAGGTGCTGACGGACCCGGTGACCGTCCGGGGCTATGAAAGACTCCAGACGCTGCTGGATGCCTACGGCGAAGAGGACTGCACGGTCAATTCAGCCGATTCGGAGGAGCCTGCCGCGAACCTCCACACCCTGCTCCTGCCCGGCGGAGACGTGGGGTATGTGAAGATCGACAGCTTCCCGGCGGAATATGAGGACAGCTACACCACAGACCGGGCGGCCCTGACGGACTTCTACCGCCAGGCGGCGGACTGCACGGATCTCATCATCGACCTGACGGACAACTCCGGCGGAAGCGAGGTCTACTGGCAGCAGCTGCTGGCGGCGCCCCTGACGGACCGCCCCCTCTCCTGCACCAACTATGCCCTGCTGGCGGAGAGCGGCAACAACCGCCCCTATATCCAGGAGGTGTTCTCCCCGGAGGAGCTGCACCCCATCGCGGACCTGCCAGATCTGCCCAAGCTGGAGCGGGACGGAATCCAGACCGCCACCCACTTTGTGGAGAGCACCCTCTCTGTGGAGCCAGCGGCAGAGCGGGCCCCCTTCCACGGCCGCATCTGGGTGCTGGTGGGGCCAGCGGTCTACTCCGCCAGCGAGTCCTTCGCCGTGTTCTGCCAGGAGACAGGCTTCGCCACCCTGGTGGGCAGTCCCACCGGCGGCGACGGCATCGGGGCTCTGGATCCAGTCTTCCTGCAGCTGCCCAACAGCGGCATCCTGGTGCAGTTCACCATGATGTTCGGCCTGAACGGTGACGGCTCCAGCAGTGAGGAAACGGGCACCACGCCGGACATTCTCTCCCCTGCCGGGGAACCGGCTCTGGTGACGGCCCTGCGGGCCATGGAGGGAGTCGCATGACCGACCACTGTCTGGAGGAAAGCCGCGGCCTTTCCGGAGAAACGCCACAGGGGCTGCCCGCCTGCCCTCCCCCGTCCGCTGAATGCCTGGAGCGGTCCCGGGGCGGGCTCTCCCTCAATCATCTGAAGGCCGTGGCGGTGGCGGCCATGGTGATCGACCATATCGCCTTCGCCTTTGTCCCCGACGGCACCCTGTTGGCGATTCTCCTGCATTCCATCGGAAAAATCACCGGCCCCACCATGTTCTTTGCCGCCGTGGAGGGCTGTCACCACACCAGAAACCTCAACCGGTATCTGCTCCGCCTGGCTGTTTTCGCGCTGGTCAGCTGGTTTCCCTTTCTGTACTTCCACTTCGGCGGCGATCTGGCCGCCATCCAGCTGATGCGCCCCAATGTCATCTATACCATTTTTCTGGGCGTTCTGGCGGTCCGCATCCGCAGGAGCCCGCGCCTCTGCTCTGCCTGGAAGGTCCTGCTGATTTTGCTCCTGTTCATCCTGTCTGTCCCGGCGGACTGGGGCTACACAGGCGTGGTGATTATCCTCGTGTTCGACTATTATTATGGCAGTTGGAAGCACCAGGCGTTTGCCTACTGCATGGTGGTCATGCTGGACATGGGGGTGCTCTCCCTGCTGATCCACCCGTTTTTCGGACTGTTTTACGACCATGTCTTCCAGATCGACTGGGAGCTCTACGCCTACTCCGTCGAGTACGTGGGGGCGTTTCTGCCGCTGCTGCTCCTCTCCCGCTACACAGGCCGGCACGGAACCAGCGGCGGTTTTTCCAAGTGGTTCTTTTATATGTTCTACCCCCTCCACCTGCTGGTCCTGGGCTGGCTCCGGGCCGTGCTGTAAGTCTCGGCCCTCACGACCCGCAGGGGCCTGGACCGGCGGGCGATGAGAGCATCGGCCTGCTGCAGAAACTTCCATCACCCACCGGGCCAGCGGCAGCAAAAAGAGAAGGAGAGAACATGCAGTGACCGCTCCGCGCCGTCCGCACGATCCGCCACGGGGCAGCAACTACAGGAATCGCAAAAGGCCCAAAGGCCAGACCAAATCGGCGCTTGCACCGATCGTCGCGCGGAGGGCCACTGCACCGGAGCGCGCCCAAGCGGCCTTTTCTTTTGAACCGTGCCCCCCATTGCAAGAATGATGATCTTCCATTATAATATGAATATAGACATCATCCAATGGGGGGATCGACTTGCAGCACTGGGAACTCCTCTGCCCCGGCGGACTCTCCTTCGTCTGCGATGACGGCCTGTTCCAGCCCAGTACCGACTCCTTTCTGCTGGGCAGCTTTCCCCGGCTGAAGCCGGGGCTTCGGGTGTGCGACCTGGGCAGCGGCACCGGACTGCTGGGTCTTCTGCTGTTCCAGCGCCAGCGGGCACTGTCCGTCACCGGTGTGGAGCTGCTGCCGGACGCCGTCCGCTTGGCGGAGCAGGCCGCCGCCCGGAACGGCCTGGCAGACCGCCTGATCTTCCGCCGGGGAGACCTACGAAAGATCCGCGGCCTGCTGCCCGCCGGTGGCTTTGACTTGGTGGTGTGCAACCCTCCCTACTATCCCGCCGGGTCCGGCAGGCTGCCGGAGACTGAAGCCCTCCGGGCTGCCCGGTCCGAGACTGGCTGCACCCTGGAGGATATCTGCACGGCAGCAGCCTGGCTGCTGCGGTGGGGCGGGAGCTTCTGCCTGGTCCACAAGCCGGAGCGGCTGGCGGACCTGTGCTGCGCCCTCCGGGCCCGGGGACTTGAGCCCAAGCGGCTGCGCCTCGTCTGCCGCCGGGCGGGGGACGCCCCTTCCCTGCTGCTGTTGGAGGCCCGCCGGGGCGGACGGCCCGGGCTGGACATCGCCGCCCCCCTCTGCCTGGAGGACGGGACCGGCCGCCCCACGGCGGAGCTGGACAACGCCTATTTCCGAACAAAGGAGACGAACGCATGAGCGGTACGCTGTATCTGGTGGCCACGCCCATCGGCAACCTGGGGGACTTCTCTCCCCGGGCAGCGGAGACGCTGGGAGCCGTGGACTTCATCGCCGCGGAGGACACCCGGGTCTCTGTGAAGCTGCTGAATCACTTTCAGATCAAAAAGCCCCTGGTGAGCTACCACGAACACAACCATGCCGCTGCGGGCCAGGCCATCCTGCAGCGGCTGCTGGCTGGGGAGTCCTGCGCTCTGGTGACGGACGCCGGTACACCGGCCATCTCCGATCCCGGAGAGGATCTGGTGCGGCTGTGTGCCGAAAATGGGGTGGAGGTGCTCTCCATCCCCGGCTGCTGCGCGGCAGTGAATGCCCTGGCGGTCAGCGGCCTGCCCACGGGGCGGTTCACCTTTGAGGGCTTCCTCACCGTCAACAAGAAAAGCCGCCGGGAACGGCTGGACTCTCTGAAAAACGAGGAGCGGACCATGATCTTCCACGAGGCGCCCCACAAGCTGCGCGCCACGCTGGAGGACCTGCGGGAGACCTTCGGCCCGGACCGGCGGGTGGCCCTGTGCCGGGAGCTGACGAAGCTCCACGAGGAGACTGTGCGCACCACCCTGGGAGAAGCGGCGGCCTATTACCAGGAAAACACCCCCAAGGGAGAATACGTGCTGGTGGTGGCGGGCAGCCCGCCCCGGGAGACCGCCGCCGTCACGCTGGAGGAGGGGACGGAGCAAGTCCTGCGGCTGGTGGCCCAGGGAATCCGGCTGAAAGATGCCGCCCGGGAGGTATCGGCCCACACGGGTCTTTCCAAAAACGAGCTGTACGCCGCGGCCCTGGAGCGGTCATGACCCGCGCAGGACATGCAGCGCAGAAGACGCCCATGCGGAGAACTCCGCATGGGCGTCATGTTTTCAGCGCACAGGGCGCTCACAGCTCTTTCAATTCTTTCAGGCACTTGGGGCAGATATTCTTCCCCTTGAATACCGTGATGTCTTTGGTGGCGTCGCAGAAAACGCAGCTGGGCTTGTATTTTTTCAGAATGACGGACGAGCCTTCCACATAGATTTCCAATGCATCCTTCTCGCCGATATCCAGCGTCCGGCGCATCTCGATAGGGAGCACGATCCGTCCCAGTTCATCCACCTTTCTGACAATTCCCGTTGATTTCACGATGTATCTCCTTTTTCAGCAATATGTCCTAACTATCCATTTATAAGAACATATCACAGACGGTCGCATTTTGTCAATTTGATTCCAAAAATAAAGTGAATTTACCAATTTGCTTTTCCGAAATCTCAGCTGGCCTCTTCATATTTTTTGAGAAGCTGCCGGGTATCCGTCACAAACACAGGGGGAATGACAATGGCAATGACCTGGATCTGGACCGGGATGGTGGTGCTGTCCCTGGTCTTCGGCCTGTTCACCGGAAATCTGGACGCCGTGGCCGACGCGGCTATGGACGGCGCCGCCTCCGCCGTGGAGCTCAGTGTCTCCATGGCCGGCATTCTGTGCCTGTGGAGCGGCGTCATGGAAATCATGAATGTCTGCGGCCTCTCTGCCGGATTGGCCCGGGCCTTCCGGCCCATTCTGCGGCGACTGATGCCCCAGGCCAGCCGGGATGAAAAAACGTTGGCGGCACTCTCCGCCAACGTGTCCGCCAATCTGCTGGGGCTGGGCAACGCCGCCACGCCCCTCGGGATCCAGGCGGCCCGGCGGATGGCCCGTGGCTGCAGCGGCACCGCCAGCGACGAGCTGTGCCTGCTGGTGGTGCTGAATACCGCTTCCATCCAGCTGCTGCCCGCCACCATCGCCTCCGTCCGCAGCGCCAGTGGAGCCCAGTCTCCCTTCGACATCCTGCCGGCAGTGTGGCTGGCCTCGGCCCTGTCGGTGGTGGTTGGCGTTCTGACGGCCAAATTCCTGGCCGCCGTGGGGAGGTGCCGGCGTTGAATCTCAGTTCTCTGGTGATCCCCGTACTGCTGGCCGGGGTGGCCCTCTACGGCATGGGGAAGCGGGTGGATGTCTACGGCGCCCTGACCCACGGGGCCGAAGAGGGGCTCACGGTCCTGCTGAAGGTCCTGCCTGCTCTGGTGGGACTGCTGACCGCCGTGGCCATGTTCCGGGCTTCCGGCGCCCTGGAGTGGCTCACGGGCCTCTGCGCCCCGGCGCTGGAGTTTCTGGGCATTCCGCCGGAGACCACGCCGCTGATGCTGGTGCGCCCCGTATCCGGCAGCGGCGCCCTGGCAGTCGGCTCGGACCTCATCGCCACCTACGGCCCCGACAGCTACATCGGCCGGGTGGCCGCCGTGATGCTGGGCAGCACGGAAACCACATTCTACACCATCGCCGTGTACTTCGGCTCTGCCGGGATCATCCGCACCCGGCACACGGTCCCGGCAGCCCTGGCCGCGGACCTGACGGGGTTTCTGGCCTCCGCCTTCGCGGTGCGGCTGTTCTTCGGCGCCTGATGGGGCGGCGTCCCGCTCCGTCAAGCTGCGCTGAGATAAGGCTCCAGCACAGCGGCGCCGCCGTAGGCGGAGGCGAACTCACCGTCCACCAGATACCGCACCTCTTCCACTGCCCGCAGGGACAGCAGGGAGTCCGCCAGTGCCCGGAGGGCCAGGGACAGATCCGCCCCCTCCGGCAGACCCGGCAGAGCCGCCGTGGGCAGATCCACATAGCACGTGCTCTCTTCCAGCCGGACGGAAGTCACCTGGAACCCCTCCGGAATGGCGGAGAGCCAGTCCTTTTCCTCCGTCCCCTCCAGCAGGGCCTTGACCACGGCCCCGGCCTGCGTGTCCCCCTCGTACAGGTCCAGTGTCATCTCCACCGGCGTCAGGCCGCCGGTCTCATCCAGAAAGTACAGGGTGGCGTTCAGCGTGTCGATCACATCCTCGTTGCTGGAAAACAGGACATCCCTGGCTGTGAAGATCTGCCGGTCCCGGTAGGCCAGCGGCTGGCCCCGGACCGTCACGCTGACAGCGGAGATCTCCGGCAGCTGGGTCAGCGTCAGGGTGATGGCATAGTCTGCCAAGGCCAGCGCCACGCCGGAGAGCAGCCGGTAGCGGGAGGAGAGGTCCACCTTGGCCCGGGTACCATCCAGCTCCAGGGACAGCAGGGTAGTCTCCTCTGGAATGGCGCTGGTGAGGGCGGCGTCCTCCGGTCCCGCCAGCAGCTCCGTCACCAGATACTCCGCCAACTCCCGGGTGTCCCGCACCTCGCCCGACTCGATGTACAGCGGCTCCGCCCGCAGGGCATCGCCGCCAGGGGCGTCGGACAGATCCGCCTCCAGGAAATAGAGGTCGTATGTCTCGCCCTCGCCGGAAATGCGGGGCTGTCCCCAGCCGAAGGCCGCCAGAAGGGCGGCGCACAGCAGCACGGCAATCCATCGCTTTTTCATGTCTGGCCGCCTCCTTCCCGCCAGGGCCAGCGGACGGTGAAAACTGCGCCGCCTCCAGGACGGTTGGCCGCCTCCACAGTGCCGCCCCGCTTTTCCACCGTGTCCCTGACGATGGCCAATCCCAGACCCGTGCCGCCGGCAGCGCGGGACCGTGCCTTGTCCACCCGATAGAACCGCTCAAAGATCCGGGGCAGGTCCTCTTCCGGGATGCCGGCGCCGTTGTCCTCCACCGTCAGCACCACCTGATCCCCCTCCCGAAACAGGGAGACCTGGACCGTGCTGCCCGGCGGCGTGTACTTCACGGCGTTGTCCGTCAGATTATAGATGATCTGGTGGATCTCATCCCGGGTGGCCAGCATCGTACAGGTCCCCTCCGCCCGATAGGTCAGTTCCGTTCCCTTCTCCTGGGCCACCAGGCTCATCATCCGCATCACCTGCTCCAGCACCGGCAGCGCGTCCACCACCACCGGCCGCTCCAGCACGTTGCTGTCCAGCCGGGTCAGGCGGAGCAGATCCTCTGTGATACGGGAGAGGCGCTCCGCCTCCTGCCCGATGTCTGTGACAAATTCCCGTGCCGTCTCCCGGTCGATGTTCTCCGTCTGGAGGATGGAGTCCGTCAGCAGCCGGATGGCCGCCAGGGGCGTTTTCAGCTCGTGGGAGGCGTCGGACACAAAGCGGCGGCGGGCGTTCTCCGTAGTCTGGAGGCGGTCCGTCAAGCTGTTGAACTCCTGGGCCAGCTGGGCGATCTCGTCGCGTCCGGGCACCTCCGCCCGGTGGCTGTAAGCGCCCTCCCGCACCTCCCGGATGGCGGTGAGCAGCTGGCCGATCTTCCGGGTCAGCGCCCGGGACAGCAGGCCGCTGAGACACAGCACCACCACTGCGATGCCGGCGGAGAGCCGCAGTAGATTGCCCTGCAGCCCCTCCAGCAGAGCGGCCTGCTCCGTGTCATACTCGTATGCGTATACGGCGCCGATGATCTGGTTCTGGTACAGCACCGGCGAGGCCGCCCGGCTGCGGAAGGCCCCGCCCCGGTAGCTGCTGGAGAACACGTCGTTCCCCAGCAGGGCCTGGACGATCTCTGTGTAGAAGCTGTACTCCCCCAGGGCGTCGTTGGTCTCCCGGGTATCGTAGAGGACCTTGCCCGCACTGTCCGTCACCAGGATGCGGCTGAGGCCCGTCTCCTCCACCACCGCCATGGCCTGGGACACATTCTCCTCGGTCAGCCGGTCCAGACCGGACAGGGAGTAGACCATCACGGACACGCTGCTCTGGAGCGTGGTTGCCTTGGAGCGGAACACCAGATCCTGCGATACCCGCAGCGGATAGGTGTTCAGCAGCAGCAGCACGCCCGCGATAATCAGGATATAGCTCAGGCCGAACTTGAACTGCAGGCTGTCCCAGATCCTGCCCTTATCCTTTGAAATAGTATCCAACTCCCCACTTGGTCATAATATACTCCGGCTCCGCCGGGTTCTTCTCCAGCTTCTCCCGCAGGCGGCGGATGTGGACATCCACCGTCCGGTAGTCCCCGGCGTAGGCATAGCCCCACACCACGTTCATCAGATTCTCCCGGCTGTACACCCGCCGGGGATTGCGCATCAGCAGCTCGATCAGATCGTACTCCTTGGCGGTCAGATCCACGGTCTTTCCATCCCGGATGGCCACCCGCTCCTCCGTGTTCAGGGACAAGTCCCCCGCGGTCAGGACGGCGCCCCGGTTCCGCTGCGTGCCGGCGGCCCGCCGCAGCAGCGCCCGAACCCGGGCCTTCAGCTCCAGAATGTTGAAGGGTTTTGTAACATAGTCATCCGCTCCGCACTCAAAGCCCATCAGCTTGTCCGCGTCCTCGCTCTTGGCGGTGAGCATGATGATGGGCACATTGGAGAACTCCCGGATCCGCATACATGCCTCCTGCCCGTCCAGCTCCGGCATCATCACATCCAGAATGATGAGATCGAAGCGGCCGTTGCGGGCCAGCTCCACGGCGGAGGCACCGTCATAGGCGCACTCCACCTCGTACCCCTCGTTCTCCAGATTGAATTTCACGCCCTTGACCAGCAGCTTTTCGTCATCAACCACCAGAATCCTCATTTGTCACCTCTCCTTTGCCGTTGTCCACAGTGACGCGGTCCTCCAGCTCGGCGAATTTCGCCTCTCCGATCCCGCTCACCTCCATGATCTCCTCAATGCTCCCGAAGGGGCCGTTGGCCTCCCGGTACGCGATGATCCGGCGGGCCAGGCTCTCCCCGATGCCGGGCAGCGTGTCCAGCTCCTCCGCCGTGGCAGTGTTCAGATCCACCGGCGGGAAGTCCGGGGCGATCTCCTCCCGGGGGACCTCCGCCTCTGTCTCAATGACTACGCCCGGGACGCGATCCTGCCGATCCCGAAGAGACAGGCCCGCCAGGGCGCACAGGAACACCGCCGTCAACCCCAGCAGAATGATCTCACTTTTTGTCGGCCTTCCCCGTCCACTCACTGTTGAACTCCCACCCGTTTTTTGATATACTATGAATTGAAATGTCGAACCGCGGCGCTTTTCGCCGCCGCTGCCGCGCGATGCAAGTTGATTATACCACAGATGGTAGGAGTTTGATATGAAAACACACCGCTTTTTCTCTGTTTTTTTGCTGCTGATCCTGGCGGTCTCCCTGCTGACAGGTCCTGCCTCCGCCGCAGAGGTGCCTGACCCCGCCATCCAGGCCAAGGCTGCCCTGCTGGTGGACGCCAACACCGGCCGCATGGTCTATGGAAAGAACGAGCACGAGGAGCTCTATCCCGCCAGTCTCACCAAGATCATGACCGCTCTGCTGACGCTGGAGGCAGTGGACAGCGGGCAGCTGTCCATGGACCAGCCAATCACTGTTACGGAGAGCGCCCTGGAGGGGCTGGCGGCGGATGGCAGCACCGCCGGCATCCGGGCCGGGGAGGTGCTGACGGTGGAGCAGCTGCTGGAGTGTATGCTGATCGTCTCCGCCAACGAGGCGTGCAACATTCTGGCGGAGCAGGTCAGCGGCAGCGTGGACGCCTTCGTGGGCGCCATGAATGAAAAGGCTGCGGCTCTGGGGTGTGAGAACACCCACTTCGTCAACACCACCGGCCTGCATGACAGCCAGCACTACACCTCCGCCTGGGACTTGTACCTCATCACAGCGGAGGCCCTGAAGCATGACGACTTCCTGCGGATCTGCGATATGAAGAGCGCCACCATCCCCGCCACCAATCTCAGCGAGGAGCGGGTGCTCCACTCCACCAACTACCTGATCTCCAACTGGCGGGCCTTGGGATATCTGGACAGCCGGGCCCACGGCGTCAAGACCGGCTCCACCTCCGATGCCGGCCACTGCCTGGTATCCACTGCCGCGGAGGGCAGCCTCTCCTTCATCAGCGTGGTGCTGGGGGCCGAATCCGTGACCTTGCCCAGCGGCGGCACCCAGGTCCAGAGCTTTTCCGAGACCTCCCGTCTCTTCGACTGGGGTTTTGAGAACTTCTCCTATCAGACGGTGCTGGAGGAGGCTGAGCTGGTGAAGGAGGTCAGCGTGGCGCTGTCCAAGGTGGACCATGTGTCCGTCCATCCGGCGGCGGATGTGGAGCTGTTGCTGCCCAAGGGCACTGATCCCGCCTCTCTGGAGCGGACGCTGGACCTGGAGAGTCCTGTGGACGCTCCGGTCACCGAGGGGCAGGTGCTTGGCACTCTCTCCCTCTCTCTGGAGGGAGAGGTGTTGACCACGGTGGACCTGCTGGCCTCCCATGATGTGGAGGCCTCCGGCCTGCTGCTGTTTTGGCGGAACGTGCGGAACTTCTTCAGTTCCACCGCGGTGAAGGTGGTTGGCATCGCGTTGCTGGTGCTGGCGGCGGCGCTGATCGTCTGGAAGCTGACGGTAGGCCGCCGGCGCTACCGGTACGGCCGTAGCGTACCCCGCCGCCGCGGGGGCGGCTACCGGGGCCGGAGGCGACATTGACACAAAAGGGCCCTGGGGCAGCAGTGAACCGCGCCAGATAGTGCGGACAGCATAAAAAGGCTTTCATGTATGGAATTTTAAGCGGAGAGGCGCAACGTAAGCGGCGCCTCTCCAGTTTTTAACTGGATACGTTCATGGTTGTAGAAGTGAATGTAGCGGTTAATCAGTTCGTTGGCTCCTGAGAGAGTGGCGGGTTTGCGGCGGTAGATACATTGCCATAGCATTGTCATAACCATTTCCTCATCTTGACATGGAAAGTATAATTCCATATTTTGTCAGGTCAAAGTATGCTTGCCAGGTGTACTGGAACCCCTGGTCGCTGTGGAGCTGCAACTCCGCTTTTCCCGGACATAGTAAGACCCCCTAATGTAGCTTTATTTTCCTACATTAGGGGGCCTTTTGTCTATTGTACGGTTTTT
>ERZ772875.1866-NODE-1866-length-17278-cov-4.794983_pt1 | contig 17278 bp, 15 predicted proteins | sample MGYA00580585_ERZ772875 | MGnify/ENA primary metagenome ERZ772875 (study PRJEB29015, sample SAMEA2737736) | human gut metagenome | biome: human gut; feature: human-associated habitat; material: faeces | place: China | collected 2012 ... | reverse complement strand
CAAGTGCATTCGTATGCTGACGTTCCTGCCGCTTGAGCAGATCGACGAGATGGACAAGTGGGAGGGCAGCCAGCTCAACCGCGCAAAGGAAATTCTCGCCTATGAGCTCACGAAGCTCGTCCACGGTGAGGAGGAAGCTGTGAAGGCGGAGGCAGCGGCAAAGGCGCTCTTCGCGGGCGGCAGCGACGACTCCAACATGCCGACCACCGAGCTCACGGAAGACCAGCTCACCGATGGCAAGATCGCCATTCTCGATCTGATGCTCGCCTGCCAGCTCATTCCCTCCAAGGGTGAAGGACGCCGTCTTGTCCAGCAGGGAGGCGTGATGGTGAACGAGGAGAAGGTCGAGTCCATCGACGCGTCCTACACCGCCGAGCAGCTCAAAGAAGGCCTGAAGATCCGCAAGGGCAAGAAGGTCTACCACAAGGCGCTTCTCAAGTAAATATCCCGAGTTCTCCCGTACATGCTTTGTGCGGGGGAACTTCTTCTTTACAGCGCGGAAAAAATATGCTATACTGGTCCTGCGCCTCATAAGATAGCTTGAGGTGATGGCAATGAAAAAAGCGGCGGTTTATGCGGTTTGTGCCGTGCTGGCGCTGGCGGTTCTTCTCGTGTGCGGCTATTCGGCAGGAATGCTCTCGAGAACCGCGCCCGCGTTTTCAGACAACAATCCGGTCACCGTGGTCATTGACGCAGGGCACGGCGGAGAAGACGGCGGCGCGAGCAGTAAATCCGGGGTTTTAGAGAGCACGATCAATCTCGAAATCGCGGGAATCACGAACGATCTGCTGCGCTTTGCGGGCGTGCGGACAGCGATGGTGCGGACGCAGGACGTGTCGGTCTACACCGAGGGCGGCAGCATCCAGCAGAAGAAGGTTTCTGATCTCAAAAACCGCGTGAAGCTGGTGGAATCCACGCCAAACGCGCTGCTTTTAAGCATCCACCAGAACTTTTTTCCGGAGGCCAAGTACCATGGCGCGCAGGTGTTCTACGCGAAAACGCCCGGAAGCGAGGCCTTGGCAGAAGACATGCAGGCCGTGCTCCGTGCCTGCGTCGACTCTAGCAATCACCGAAGGGCCAAGCCGTCGCAGTCCGTCTATCTGATGGACAAAATCTCCTGCACGGGCGTTCTGGTCGAGTGCGGCTTTTTATCGAACGAGCTGGAAGCTGAGCGGCTCACACAAAAGGACTATCAGCAAAGGCTCTCCGGTGCAATCTGCGGCGCGCTCTGCGCCTATTTAGAAACAGAAGGGGACAGCCAATGAAGGCAAAAAGCGTATTTATCTGCAACCAATGCGGCAACGAAACGCCAAGATGGCAGGGCCAGTGCCCGGCCTGCGGCGCGTGGAACAGCATTGTGGAATTTGAAGACAAGAAGCCTGCGGCAAATAAGGCATCCAGCGGGACGAAGCTGGCCGCAAGTAAACCTAAAAAGCTCCACGAGCTGGACGCGTCCGACCGGCAGATCCGGTTCTCGACGGGGCTCGGCGAGCTCGATCGCGTGCTGGGAGGCGGCGGGGTCAAGGGCTCGCTTGTCTTAGTCGGCGGCGCGCCCGGCATTGGCAAATCAACGCTGTTGCTGCAAATCTGCGCGTATCTCGGAAAAACGCAGAAGATTTTATACGTGTCCGGCGAGGAATCCGAACAGCAGCTCAAAATGCGCGCCGACCGACTGCAGGTAGAGAGCGAAAATCTATATGTTCTGTCGGAAACCGATCTCGACGAGATTCTGAGCGCGTTCGGCGAGGTAACCCCCGATATTCTGATCGCAGACTCCATTCAGACGCTCTTTACGCCAGACAATACCTCCGCGCCCGGCTCTGTGTCGCAGGTCAAGGACTGCACGATGCGGCTGATGCATCTGGCGAAAAGCACCGGGACGAGCGTTTTTGTCGTGGGTCACGTCAACAAGGAGGGCGCGATCGCGGGGCCGAAGGTCCTGGAGCACATGGTCGACTGCGTGTTGTATTTTGAAGGCGAGCAGACGATGGGGTACCGGATTTTGCGCGCGGCCAAGAACCGCTTCGGCTCGACAAATGAGATCGGCGTGTTCGAGATGGATGAAGAAGGACTGCGCGAGGTGCCGAATCCATCGGAAATGCTGCTTTCCGGACGGCCTTTGAACGCGCCCGGGACCTGCGTGGCCTGCGCGATGGAAGGGACAAGGCCGGTGCTTGCCGAGGTGCAGGTGCTCGTCAGCCGGACAAGCTTCAACGTTCCGCGCCGGACAAGCAACGGCTTCGATTTCAACCGCGCGAATTTATTGCTTGCCGTCACGGAAAAGCGCGGCGGGCTGAACATCTCGATGTGCGACGCATATGTAAACGTCATTGGCGGCTTATATCTGGATGAGCCTGCGGCGGATCTGGCGCTCGTTCTGGCCGTTGCATCGAGCCACCGTGATACGCCGATTGACCCCAAGACGCTTGCCATCGGCGAGGTGGGACTCACGGGCGAGGTCCGCGCGGTCACGTCGATGCAGCAGCGGCTCACAGAGGCGGCCCGGCTCGGCTTTACGCGCTGCATCATCCCGCGGCACTCGACAAAGCAGCTGCAAGTGCCCGATGGGCTGGAGCTCATCCGCGTGAGAAATATCCGGGAAGCCATTGAAATGGCGCTTTAAAAGGGGAGGAACAACGATGGAGGCTAGAAAACTGCTGGACGCTCTGCATGTGGCAGAAAAGCTCAAGGACGAAACAAGGCACTGCACGACGACAAAGGGTGCGCCCGAGAATGTGGCCAGTCACAGCTGGCGCATGGCGCTGATGGCGTATTTCATGACGGATGAGTTTCCCGCGCTCGACATGGACAAGGTCATCAAAATGTGCCTGATTCACGACCTTGGCGAGTGCTTTACGGGCGATATTCCGACGTTTCAGAAGACGCAGGCGGATGAGGACCGGGAAACGAAGTTGCTCAGCGATTGGGTGAAGAGCCTCCCGGAACCGTTCGCATCGCAGATGACAGCGCTGTACGCGGAAATGGACGCACTCGAGACGCCGGAAGCGAAGCTCTACAAGTCGATTGACAAGCTGGAGGCTGTCATTCAGCACAACGAATCGCCGATTTCTACGTGGGAGCCGCACGAATACGAGCTGAACCGGACATATGCGACCGATATTGTTCAGTTTTCGGACTATCTAAAGGTGCTGCGGGCGGAAATTTTAAAGGATACAAACGACAAAATTGCGGCGGGGAAGTGACCCCGCTGCTTTTTAACGCCTCCAATCTACATTTGTAAACTTTTTCTCTAATTCAGTTGACAATCGTAGACTTATGTGATAATCTGAGACTACAGACGTAGACAGAGGAGGAACACACGATGGACTACAAGCTCAACGCCAGCGAATGGCGGGTCTTGCAGGCACTTTGGGGACACGCGCCCCAGACGCTCATGCAGCTCGTCTCCAATTTGCAGCGCTCAACCGATTGGTCGGCCAGTACAATCAAGACGCTTATCTCGCGCATGACGGACAAGGGCGTTCTGCGCTTTGAAGGGGAGCGCCCGCGGCTTTATTATCCCGCGATCCAGAAGCAGGACGCGGCATATTCCGAGACGCAGCAGCTTCTTTCGCGCGCGTTCGGCGGGAATTTCGGGCTTCTCATGAGCAATTTTATCGACAACGCGAAGCTTTCCAAAAACGATCTCGAAGAGCTCTACGACATGCTCAAACAGGCGGAGGAGGGCTTATGAGACAGCAGATTCTGGAGGTTCTCATTTCGTCCTCCGTGCTCATTCTGGCGCTGGCGCTTTTGCGGATTCTGCTTCGCGGAAAGATCAGCCCGCGGCTGCAATTTGGGCTGTGGCTTCTTGTTGCGGTGCGGCTGCTGGTTCCGGTTTCGCTCGGGCAGAGCCCCGCAAGCGTGATGAACTATGTACCGGAGCAGCAGATGTCTGAAATTCTGGAAGACGCGTCCATTCCGGCGCAGGTTCCGCAGCAAGTGACCGCGCTGCCCGTGGAAGGGACGGCATTTACAGACGAAGTATTGCCTGCGGAAGCATCCCAGACGGCGACGGAAGCGCCGACCGCTTCAGAGGATTTGGCAGAGGAAAGCGCCCGGTTCAGGCCCGCGCCGATTACGATTTGTTATTTTGTCTGGGGCATTGGCGCGGCGCTTGCGCTCATCGTTATGCTGGGGCAGAACGCGGTTCTGGCCGCTCGATTGAAGCGAAACCGGGCGCGGCTGGAGGTGCCGGAGTGCAAAAAATCGGTTTACATAACAGAAATTTTGCCGTCTTCCTGCTTATTTGGCCTCTTCCGTCCAGCGATTTATATCACGCCGCAGGCCTTGAATGCGGACGGAACACCCAATACCTACGTGCTGCTCCACGAGCGGACGCACTATCGGCAGCGGGACCACATCTGGTGCGCGCTGCGGCTGCTGCTTCTGGCCATGTACTGGTTCGACCCGTTTGTGTGGCTTGCTGCGCGGCTGTCTAAAATCGACTGCGAACTGGCCTGCGACGATCTGGCGCTGCGGGGCTTGCAGGACAGCGCGCGCATTGCCTACGGACGAACGCTTCTCGACCAGATCTCCATCAAACGCGCACCCATGCAGGCGGTGCTCTGCGCGACAACGATGGTCTCCGGGAAGAAAACGCTCCGTGCGCGGATTCGCCTGATTGCGAAAAAGCCGAAGATGACAGCTGTCACCCTGATGCTCGTTGTTGGCGTGTGCCTGCTGCTGGCCGCCTGCACGTTTACGAACAGTGCCGCAGACCATACAGCGTCCACACCCAATCTTCTTCCTCCTTTGGTTCAGGTTGATGGTACCCTCTATCAGCTGACAAATGAAAACCTTGCGCCGGAGGACGCGGTGCGCGTGGTTCGCACGGGCACCATCAAGCATCAGCTGGACGATGGAAAAACGCCGAACCGGGACGATCAGGCCAATTTCTCCGGAAAGGGCTGGGAATACGGTGTTCTGGATGGACAGCTGGTGATTGAGGACCAAAACGGCAATTGGATGTATACGCTCGTGAACCTTCCAAACGACGAGGTACATGCGGCGATTTTGCGCGAAACAGCGCCAAATCCGATCGTGGACTGCGACTTTAGTCCTTGCAGGCTCGGAACCATTGTCACGGCAAAGCGAACGAACGAGGACGCAAGTTTAGACGCAATTTTGATGCTGGCGCAGAAGGTGGACGGTGAGATTCAGGTTACGCAGATGGAAACGGGACGCGTGGACGATGACGCAGGCTACGGCGTGTTCCAGACGCGGATGGCCGGGCAGACCATCGTCTTCGGCATCGCCGACCGGCGCATGCGGGAAACAAATTCCGGCGAGATGACAAGTGTCAACTTTAACTCCGTCATGCTCCGCTTCACGGAAGGAAGCGTCAGTTCTTCGCTTGCCGCCGCACCCGGAGAGACGTTCCAGATTGGCACCTACGGCGATGCTGAGATTACTTCTGTTCGCTTGGCGCTCGGGCAGAAAGGAGATGTTGCAATCTTCACGGACATCCCCGCTCCCGGGGAAGACCGGCTTGCTACGATGACGCTCGGCGAAAACTGGGCGGACACGGCAGAGGAGGCCTCCGACGAGCCAGCGCTCACAGCCGAAGAGGAAGAGGCCATCCGGGCGGCGGTCTATGACAAGTTCAGTGAGGCGCTCTGGGTTTTGACCACGGAGGACGAGGCGCGCACGTTTACCGGCGCGGATTCGCGCAAGAACGGCATGGTCGGGAACTTCCCGCACTATTACGGCGCGATTGCGGATTACTTCGTCGCGACCGGAAAGCCGCCGGTTTCGGACCGGACATGGGCGCAGGAGGTAATGGACGATAAGACGCTCAAGCTGACCATCTGGGAAGGGAACAAGCAGGAGGAGCTTGTTCAGAAGCTTTATTACTCGCTCGAAACCGGGACGCTCTGCGGCATGCGGCAGGAGCCGGAGCTGACGGCCGACATGTCCATCGGCGTTGGTATTACCACCGACTACGCGGACGAAGATTTTGTCGTGTTCCACGGTTACTTCGGCCTCTTTGTCTACGATTTGCAGCAAAGCCATATGGCGCTCGCCTTAGAACCCGGCACGGCGTTCGGCACGAACAATATGCAGGGCAGCTCCGGCTACATGGTGTCTGCCTACAAGGACGGCGATGCGGTCAAGGTCATTGCGACATTCTACGATAGTATGCAAGGCATGCTTTCGCCGGTCTCTTACTACTATGACACGGCGGCAGGCAGCCTTACGTTCTCGCCGACTGCGCTTCTGAACGGCATTGAGGCAGCGTCTCCCGCGCACGAGGTTGCGCTTGCAGACAAGATCGCAGATTTAACGTATTCCGACGGCGCAGCAACGTGGAAGCTCTTTGAGAACTGGAAATTCGGCAGTCAAACGGACGCAAAGGTCGTGCCCTTGACCGTTCCGGAAAAGGCGGCCTCGCAGATCACGGAGGACGACTTCTATGATGTTTTCTGGGAGCTTGACCGCGATTCGATGCAAACGTATCTGGACGAACACCCGGAGACGCTCGCAAACGGCTGGGCTGACATCAACATCAACGAGTCTGGCCTCAGCCAGTCCGGGACGAGCATCCGAACCACAATGGGCGAGCAGGTGCTGGCCGTAAATTTCCGGGAAAAGGTGCTGCTCGTGCGCGTGGAAGGGGAAAAATACCGGGGCGTTCTGGCGGTCGCGAAGGTCCCGGCGCGCTTGAGCGTTGAAATGTCGGAGGGGCTCGGTAGCTACGGCCAGACGGTCGGGGAGATTGCTGAAGCGCACGGTGGGCTGTTGTCCATGACCTGCAACGGCTTTCTTGACCCGGACGGGCAGGGGAATGGCGGCGATTTAGCGGGCTTTGCGATGAGCGACGGCGTGGCTTACGGTGCGCATTACACGTACACGGACGATTTCCCGTATGCCAGATTCGAAATTTTGACGGACAACACTGTCTGCATCCGCCGCTCGGACGAGGAGGTTCGTGCAGACTGCCGCGACGCGACGGAGTTTAACCCCGCGCTCATCATCGACGGCGTGATCTTCCAGAGCAGTTACTGGACGAGCGAAGCGCCGCGCGCATGCATCGGGCAGTCCGGCAGGGGAGAAATGCTGCTGCTCGTCATTGAAGGGCGCATGCTGGATGACGGCATTCTCGGCACCAGCGTCAATGAATGCTCCGCCATTTTGGCGCGGCACGGCGCGGTGCAGGCCATGAACGTCGACGGCGGTACGAGCGCCATTTTGTGGTACGACGGGCAGTACGTCACGCGTTGCTCCAATCAGGCGCTTCCTAACGGACGCGCGCTTCCAAATGCATTCGTCTATCACAAGCGTACAGACTGAGAAATAGAAAAACGAAGGATGGAGCGGCTTGCGTCATCCTTCGTTTTTCATATGATTCGTAGTTGTTTTACAGCATGAAAAGGGGACGGGCAGAGTTGTTCACCCCTACGGGTTCTTTAATATTCGATTTCCTGATTTGCGGGCGTCTCCAGAAGCTCTGGATTTTCAAGGAGCGTTCGAAGAAGCCGGATGGTCTTGGAATAATAATAGCCGTCTGCAAGGCGCTCGTCGATGGTAAGGCCCAAGTCCAGCATCTCGTGCATTTCATATGTACCGTCTGCTTTGAAGACCGGGCGCAGGGACTTTTCGCCGATGATGCAGAACACCGAGCATGTGCCCCAGTTCGTCAGGTGATGGTAGCCGCTGTGCAGCTTGATAGAGCCAAGGTTCGAGATGACAACCGTGCAGTAATAGGGGTCGGTCTCGATGATCGATGCAGGAATCCAGCCGTGAACATCGAGTCTCGTGAGAAGCCAGACGATGAATTTGCCAAGGAAGCGCGGCATGCGGTTAAAGATGTCCATGAAGTCTGTCGAGGTGTCGGTCTTCGTCATGTCCTTGCAGTCCATGATCTGGTGCCGGAGATCTTCATGGATGGTATCCAAGGTCGAGTTGTCCTTGCCGCGCACAACCGCGAGCGCCTCGGCCGCTTCGTCCGCAAACTGCTTTTTGACCACGAACGACGCAGACACACCGTTTCTCTGGTAGAAGTTCTTGTTGGCGATAAAGCGGTTCATCTTCGGGCGGAGCGTGATCGTCTTGATGAGCGCGGCAACGATGATGTGGAACATCGTGTAGGGGAAGTCGGGATGCCCCGCATTTTTCTTCTCCAGATACGCGTTCATATTGGTCAGATCGATCGTCTCGGAGAGGTAGGCCTCGTTGTCACAGCGGTTGGGATAGATGATTGGCGTAATAAAATGCATACCATCGAGATCGCGCAGCAGTACGCCGTCCTTCCGATCGCCGAAGCGGCGCTTCGTGGTTTTTTCCATATTCTTTTCACACACCTTTTTCTTGTTCTGACGAAAATCGCCAGTCGACCTCTATAGAATACCAAATATGGACCGGAAATTCAAGTATTCCTCCAATATTCCGTATTTTCTAGTCTCTGTACAAACTGCACAAAAACAAACTGCCATTTTTCGACTTCTTTCAGGAATTTAACGCTTGACATCAGTAAAGCACAAGATTATAATGGGCACATCAAAAATGAAGGGGGGCGCACGAGATGAAGCGTTACGAAATGGCTCAGATGAATCAGTCGAACCGTACCGATGCAGCTGCGTGCGCACCGGCTTGTTCTTGCGCTCGCAAGGCATCCGCATCCCATGTTATCTGCCTGGACGCTGCCATTCTGGCCGTGTCCATTTTTATTTGCCTGCTTATGAACCTTACCGTACTGGTAGGGCTTGCGGCGCTTGTACTTCTTGTACTTGTCGTACGCATTATGCAGCAACTGAATATGGCAGAAAGCAGAAATGTGCTGGATGCTTCCAACAGGGTGCGCGATGCGGCCTAGGAAGAATCAAAGGAAAGCGGCTTTGCTTTTTGCAGAGCCGCTATTGTTTTGACTATGGCCCTTCGTTGAGACAAAAACTGATTTCATGCTGTCGCGTACAGCTGAAAAATATTTCGCAAATGAGGTAAGAAATGATGAAGAACATGAAGAAGTTATTCTGCTTCGCGCTGGCAGTCGTCATGCTGCTGAGCGTTATGGCAGGCTGCGCGGCCAAGACCGAGCAGAGCCCCAGCACCACACAGGCAAGCGAATCCACCGCATCCACCGAGACCGCTTCCAATGAATCCGCTGACGCTTCCGATGCAGCCGCGACCGACGGCGAGATCGACATTGCGTTCATCGGCAACACCACCGGTGACTACGCACAGTACGGCATTCCTGTCCGCAACGCTGTGATGTTGTACTTCGACCAGCTGAACGCTGCCGGCGGCATCAACGGCAAGAAGGTCGTTGTCAAGGAATATGACGACAAGGGCGACGGCGTCGAGGCTGTCAACGCATACAACCTTGCCAAGGAAAACGGCATCACCGCTGTCATCGGCTCTGTTCTGACCGGCGCGACCATCGGCCTTGCCGACGCGACCTATGAAGACAACATGCCCCAGATCACCGCTTCCGCTACCGCAACCGGCGTAACGGTTATGGAAGACACCGGCGAGGTCCGCACGAACGTGTTCCGTGCCTGCTTCATCGATCCGTTCCAGGGTCAGAAGATGGCGGATTACGCCGTTGAAAAGCTGGGCGCCAAGACCGCCGCGATCTTCTACGAAACCGGCAGTGACTACTCCGAAGGTCTGAAGAACGCATTCGTCGTTGAGGCCGAGCGCATGGGTCTTGAAATTGTCGACACCGAGGCGTTTGCTACCGGCGACAAGGACTTCAAGGCACAGATGACCAACATTGCTTCCAAGAACCCCGACATTGTCTTCTGCCCGATCTATTACGGTGAGGCTGGTCTTGCTATCCAGGCTGCCCGTCAGGCAGGCTGCACCGCCACCTTCCTCGGCGGCGACGGCTTCGGCTCCGTCAAGGATTATGCTTCTGCAGAAGAACTCGAAGGCAGCGTCTACTGCTCTGGCTACGCGCCCGGCACCGAAGACGTTGCACAGTTCGAAAAGGACTACTGCGAGACCTTCGGCGTGGAAGAAGTCCCCAATATGTTTGCGCCTCTTGCTTACGATGCATCCATGATCATGGCTTACGGTCTGAAGGCTGCGGAAGACGCCGGCCTCGAGGCTGGTACGGACGAGTACAAGCAGGCTGTCATTGACGCCATCAAGACCATGGACGGCGTGAAGGGCATTACCGGTACTTATTCCTTCGACTCCGACAACAACCCTATCAAGTCCGTTGCGATCATCGAGCTGACCGGCGGCGAGGAAGTCTTCAAAGAAATGTTCTAAGTTTTGACCCGGCACGGTTTTTTGAGAGGGGAGCGCAAGCTCCCCTCCCAAAGGCCGTTTTCCGGACGTCCGATGGGTGCTCCTATATTTAGTGTATAGAGACAGCCATCGGATGTCCGAAAGATGAAAGAAAGGAAAGAAAGCTCATGAGTTTGTTTGTTTCCCAGCTGTTTAACGGCTTGCAGACAGGTTCTGTGTATGCGCTGGTGGCCCTTGGCTACAGCATGGTCTATGGTATCATCCTGCTTCTGAACTTTGCCCACGGCGACATCATCATGGTCGGCGCGTATACCGCGTTCTATGCCATGACTGCGTTCCACCTGCACCCGATTCTCTCCGTTGTTCTGGCCGTTGTCACAAGTACGCTGCTTGGCGTTGTGATTGAGAAGGTTGCTTATACGCCTCTTCGCTCGGCGCCCCGTCTTTCGCTTCTGATCACAGCGATCGGCATTTCGTTCCTGCTTGAAAACGGTGCGCAGCTTCTGTTCGGCGCTGACACCAAGAGCATGGACACGCTTGTTCCCGGCAATGTGTCGTTCGGCTCCGTCACGATCAGCTATACTGCGATCTTGACCATCATCGTCGCTGTCATCGCGATGGTCGCATTGACGCTCCTTGTCCAGAAAACGAAGCTCGGCAAGGCGATGCGCGCGGTCTCTGAGGATATGGGTGCGGCGCAGCTGATGGGCATCAGCCTCAACAAAACGATCTCATTTACATTTGCGGTCGGCTCAGCGCTTGCCGGTATCGGCTCGGTTCTGTATCTTTGCGCGTATTCCCAGGCATCGCCTACGATGGGCTCGATGCTCGGCCTGAAGGCGTTCGTCGCGGCCGTTCTTGGCGGCATCGGCTCGATTCCCGGTGCAATGATCGGCGGCTTTGCCATTGGCCTTCTCGAAGCGCTCGTCGCGGCGGTCGGTCTTTCCGTCTGGAAGGACGCAGTCGTATTTGCAATTCTGATCGTGGTGTTGCTTGTAAAGCCGTCCGGCATTATGGGCCATCCGGTCACGGAAAAGGTCTGATGGGGGAGGTAACGATATGAAAACAAGATCGAAAATCCGAATCCCCATGCCGGCGCGATATGTTATCAACCTCGCGTTGGTGGTCGGCTTCTACTTTTTGCTGACTGGACTCATTTCCTCCGGCATCATCACAAACTACTGGACGGGCATTCTGATCACCGTCGGTATCAACATCATCCTTGCAGTGTCCTTGAACATCGCGACCGGCTACCTCGGCCAGCTGCCGCTGGGGCACGCGGGTTTCATGGCAGTCGGCGCTTACGCGGGCGGTATTTTCATGAAAGCAACGCCTGCGGCTGCACTTCTGAAGGAAGGCAATACTGCCGCGCTTATTCCGTACATTCTGGCCGCTATCGTCATCAGCGCAGTGGTTGCCGGTATTTTCGGTGTTATCATCGGTATCCCGGCGCTTCGCCTGCGCGGCGACTATCTGGCCATTATCACCCTGGGCTTCGGTGAAATCATCCGCGTTGTCCTGACGAACATCGACTCCGTGTTGGGCTTTGATTTCACCTACGGCGCGGCAGGCCTCAAGCGCATTCCGAAATTTGCGTCTGTGACGTTGGTGTTTATCTGCGTCGTGCTCGCATGCTTCTTCATCCATACGATGATGAAATCCAAGCACGGCCGGGCGATCCTCTCTATCCGCGACAACGAGATCGCGTCTGAGAGCGTCGGCGTGAACACCACGTATTATAAGACCATGGCGTTCGTGTTCTCGGCCATGCTCGCCGGTATTGCAGGCTGCCTGTACGCAGGCTACCTTGGTTCTCTGTATCCCTCGACGTTCAAATTTATGAAATCCATCGAGATCCTCGTCATCGTTGTGCTTGGCGGCATGGGCTCGATGCTGGGCTCGATCGTCTCGGCGACGGTTCTGACGGTGCTGCCGGAGCTGCTTCGCTCGGTGGCGGACTACCGCATGGTCGCGTACTCGCTGGCGCTGGTCGTCATGATGATCTTCCGCCCAAAGGGACTATTCGGCAGCTACGATTTCTCGATGTCCCGGGTACTTGAAAAGGCACTCAATTTTGTGTTCCGGCCAGAGCTGCGAAAAGGTAAGGAGGAAGCTGACAATGAGCAGAACTGAAAGACCCAAGACAAAGCTTGTTCCGGTTCCCGCAACCAATATCATCCCCGAACGCGACGTTTCGCTGCCTCCGATTCTCGAAGCGCGCCACCTCGGTATTGACTTTGGCGGTTTGTCTGCTGTCAGCGACTTCAACTTCGCCATTGGCAGAACTGAGATCGCCGGTCTGATCGGCCCGAACGGCGCGGGTAAGACGACCGTTTTTAACCTTCTTACCAAGGTCTATCAGCCGACGCGCGGTACCATCCTGCTCGACGGCATGGACACAGCAGGGAAGACCACCATTCAGGTCAACCAGATGGGAATTGCCAGAACATTCCAGAATATCCGCCTGTTCCGCGATCTGTCGGTGCTCGACAACGTTCTCGTCGGTCTTCACAACGAGACGAAATACTCGCTCGGTACGGCAATGTTCCGCCTGCCGCAGTACTGGCGCAAGGAGCGCATCGCAAAGGAGCGCGCGCTGGAGCTTCTCAGCATTTTCGACATGCAGGATATGGCGGACCACAAGGCGGGCTCGCTTCCGTATGGCGCGCAGCGCAGACTCGAGATCGTCCGCGCGCTGGCGACGAATCCGTGCCTGCTGCTGCTTGACGAGCCGGCTGCCGGCATGAACCCCTCGGAAACGAGTGAGCTCATGGACAACATCGTCCGCATCCGCGACATGTTCGGCATTGCGATTTTGCTCATCGAGCACGACATGAACCTCGTCATGGGTATCTGCGAGGGTATCTGCGTTCTGAACTTCGGCAAGATCATCGCCAAGGGCACACCCGAGGACATTCAGGCAAACCCTGCGGTCATCGAAGCCTACCTCGGCAAGAAAAAGGAGGGCCAATAAAATGTTGCTTTCCGTTGAAAATCTGCATGTCTACTATGGCGCGATCCACGCTGTGAAAGACGTTTCCCTTCACGTGCAGGAAGGCGAGATCGTGACGCTCATCGGCGCGAACGGCGCGGGCAAGAGCACGGTTCTGAACACCATTTCGGGCTTACTCAAGCCCAGAAGCGGTAAGATCCAGTTCATGGACCACAACGTCACGGGCGTGGCTCCCAACAAGATCGTCCAGACCGGCCTTGTTCAGTGCCCCGAAGGCCGCCGCGTGTTCGCGAGAATGACGGTCGAAGAGAATCTGGAGATGGGCGCTTACACACGTCCGAACGGCAAGTTTGACGAAAATCTGGAGCATGTCTACGAGCTGTTCCCGCGCCTCAAAGAGCGCCGTACGCAGGTCAGCGGTACGCTCTCCGGCGGCGAGCAGCAGATGCTGGCGATGGGAAGAGCGCTCATGAGCGAGCCAAAGCTTCTCATGCTCGACGAGCCATCCATGGGTCTTGCTCCCTTGCTAGTGGAACAAATTTTTGAGATCATCAAGAGCCTTCATAAGGCAGGCTCCACGATTCTGCTCGTCGAGCAGAATGCGCAGATGGCGCTGCAGGTTGCAGACCGCGCGTACGTGCTCGAGTCCGGCCGCATTACGCTTTCCGGAACGGGTGCGGAGCTGATGGCCAGCGAATCGGTCAAACGCGCATACTTAGGTGGCTAACGAGCTGCTTTAGCGAAACATAAGAGCTGCGATTTTTCTCAATCGCAGCTCTTTTTCTGTAAATTTCGGATTATTTTTCTGATTTTGTATCCGGGCCGTCTAAAGCCAGATGGGAGAGGGGATTGGCCTCGGCGGCAATTTTGAGTTCGGTGCTTTCGATGTGGGTGTAGATCTGCGTGGTGTTGAGGTTTTCGTGGCCGAGCACCTCCTGAAGCGTCTTGAGATCGACGCCGTTCGAGAGCATGAGGGTTGCCGCCGTGTGGCGAAGCTTGTGCGCAGAAAACTGCGTGGAATCCAAGCCTGCGGCGAGCAGGTGCTTTTTGACCAGCCGGTGGACCGCAGAGACGCTGATGCGGTTGCCGTCGCGCGAGCCGAAGAGCGCCCGGTTGTCCGACAGCACAATCTGATTGCGCTCGATCAGGTACCGATCAATCGCTTTACGGCAGCTCGAGCCCATGTAGACGATGCGTTCTTTGTTGCCTTTGCCGACCACGCGAAGCCGGTCGTCGTAGACGTCTGTCAGATTGAGCCCTACGAGCTCTGAACGCCGGATGCCGCAGTTCAGAAAGATCATGAGTATCGCGAAATCCCGCGCCTGATTTGGGCCCTGGACGGCTTGTAAAAGCGCTGTCGATTCGTCGAGCGACAGGTATTTCGGTAAACTTTTACGGATTTTCGGAAATTCAATGTCCTTGACCGGATTTTCCGTAATTTGCTTGGTGGACACCGTCAGATAGTTGTAAAACGCCTTAATGGCCGAGAGCTTTCTGGCGCGCGCGGCGGAGCCGATGCCGTTGTCTCCGGAAGCAGCTTCCGGATTTTCGCGATCGTTCGCGAGATACGACAAAAAGTCAAACACCTCGGAGGTCGTGATTGAGCAGATGAAGTCGAGCCCGAGATCTTTAACAGGAATGTCGTCGAGCGGCGTTTTGTACGGCAGCTCTTCGCGCATGAGCCGGACGAAACGCAGGAACATCCGAAGATCAAGATAGTATTCCGAAACCGTCCGGCGCGACTGGCCCTTGACCGTTTCGTGATAGGATAAGAAATTGCGCAGCACCTGCGGCGCGTCATTGTAGGTTTCCATAAGACCTCCTGTAAAACCGCCAGAAAGGCTTGAAGGCTATCCTGGTTGGCTTGATTGTTGAAAGCTTCACTTCGAACGCAACAAAATTTTTATTTTGTTGCGTTGTCAAGTGGTCAAATAAAAGAGGCCTTGAAGCCCCCTTGCCAACTCAACAAAATTACGGTTTTGTGTCCGGTCTGCTCTATACTCGAAACAGGAACACTCCTTTCCGAAATTCTGTACCTCGATACTACCACACGCCGCCCGAAACGTCAACCCAAAGTTTACGCTTCGTGCGGCTTTTTCGGAAATTTCTGCATCAAGAGCCGGTCGGCCATCGCGTAAATCATCGTGACGCTTTGGCTGCTGTGGTTCAGTGCTCTTTGCACCCGTTCAATATCCCCATACTTTGCCAGCAAATCCACCGCATACACCTTGCGTGCCGAATGCGGGGCGACGTTCTGCGGAAGCCGGAACGCCTTGGCCGCGCGCTTCACGTCTTTCCACACGCCCTGTCTGCTCCTGTGCTTCTTCGCATCTCTCGGGCTCTCAAAAACCCAAATTTCCCCCGCGATTTTGCGCATATCCGCCAGCAAACCAGCCGGAAGCCCGACAATTCGCCGCTTCCCCGTCTTCTGCTCCGTAATCCAGAAACGCGGCGCGATCTGCGCCGACCGGAACGCCAGCACGTCCCCCACGCGTAAACCCGTGTGCATGCACACACGCATAATCACACGGTTGACAGGTGTCAACGCCGCCAACACGTGTTCCACCTCCCGGTGCAATAGATAATCTGTCTTCATCCCATTCCCCCTTGTCAAAGAAACCGGCTCTGACTTGCAGAGCCGGAAACTGCGGGAGCGCCTGCCGCGCAGGCACTTCCCGCCGCGTGCGACAATCCTTAAATTGTCAACTTAGTTTCCGCATCGTCAAGTGCATCAAAGGCCTGCTGCATACGCTTTCCGATGCAATCCATGACCACCATTTGATCTGCTGGCGCTGCCATTTCTTCCATCAACAATTTGTACTCAGTCGCAGCTTCAAGTTCTGCCTTCGCCTGTCTGATCAGCGCCGCAGCCCGGCGCGCCGTTTCAACCGTCATCTTTGCCACAAGATTCCTCCCCTTCGTCAAATCCCCTGTACATTGCGAACCCGCGCCCGGGCACGCTGAACGTGTAGCTTCCTTCCATTGCCTCAACCTCCCGGTATCCGATATCGAGGTAGGAAACCTCCGGCTCCTGCAACTTTCCGCCACTGTAATACCACCTTCCACCGATTTTCTCTTGCTGCTTTCGAACATATTTGCACACATACGCGACCGCTGCATGATAATCCCCCGTCAGCTGCAACGCCGTTGAGAACCCAAGCGACCAGTCCGGAATATTGTACACAATCTTTCCCCCGGCTGAAAGCCATTCTTCCCGCTGCTTCCGGCTCCTGGGCTTGCGCGGCTTACCGCCCGGAAGACTGACCGTCCCCGAATCCACCAGCGGCAACGCGTCATTGAAGAACCCATGCAAATGAATCGCGCCGTCCTTATGCCGTTCCGGCACAAGGATATACCGCAACCCCTTCCGCCTCACGCGATTATCAGACCAGCGATTGAGAACGTGCGTCAACGCTCCCATGTCGTGCCGGTCAATCTTCGCCGGGTCGAGCGTCAGCGTGACGAACCACCGGAAATCGTTGCAAAGCGCCAAATCCCTGACACGGCCAGCAGCCCGCCTCATGCTTCGTTCCTGATCGGCGGCGGACGTTCCTTCCGTCGCCTCTCTTCGGGTCTTATCGGCGGCGCTCGTGCCTCGTGCCGCCTCTCTTCCATGCTCTTCCCATCCGCTTTGCCGGAAGCATGGGACATCAGAGGCCAGGAGTTCAAAGCTCCCATCCGGGTAGCTCTTCATTCTCGCCGTATGAGAAATTTCATGTACGTTTTTTGGGACAATTCCCGTCGTGACCTTATCGCTCATGACGTAATAATGTCCCTATATCAAGTATAGAAGGACGCTCGCTTGTGCTCGCTCTCATCCGCTGCGGCGGGGAACCGCTCGCTTCGCTCGCTCATCCGCTGCGGCGGGGACGCTCCGGGCGGGATCTCCCGCCCTGCGCGCGGGGGCTGCTCCGTTACCCGGCGCGCCGCCGTCCGTTGGGCGTCGTCGTGCCTGCCCTTGCTGCCGCTTTTCCGGACGCTTCGCGACCGGAAAAGCTTTCTCGGCGCGCGCTCTCTTGGGCGGGGGCGGACGCGTTGCGACCGCCCCCGGCGCGCGCTTACCAACCACCATTCCAGCCGCGTACAGGGCGGCGCGGGGACCTCGGGTTGCTGCTGGCTACTGGAAAA
>ERZ772875.1843-NODE-1843-length-17519-cov-21.838181_pt1 | contig 17519 bp, 17 predicted proteins | sample MGYA00580585_ERZ772875 | MGnify/ENA primary metagenome ERZ772875 (study PRJEB29015, sample SAMEA2737736) | human gut metagenome | biome: human gut; feature: human-associated habitat; material: faeces | place: China | collected 2012 ... | reverse complement strand
GTATGGGCGCATTTCTGCCCGTCAAAACCGTGCTTGCCCTTGTCAACTGATGGTATCATTATGCCATAGTGTGGGAGGAATTGCAACAGGCAGCGCGGCGGCGATGACCGGGAAACGGGCGCGGTGCAGGCTGGCAGAAAAAATCTTGCAAAACCGGGGGCTTTCGACTATGATAGAGGGCAAAGGAGTGATGCGGATGAAACGGCGGACACAATATGTAAAGTGGGGGCTGACGGCGTTTCTCACCGTCTGCGCCGTGCTGGTGTTTTACGACACGTTCTATATGGGCGGCACGCTCCAGCACTTTGTGAACAAGCTGTTCTCCGTGCTGGCACCGGTGCTGTACGGCTGCGCCATCGCCTACCTGCTGACACCGGTGATGAACTGGATCGAGAGGGCGCTCCACGCCGGGTGGCAGAAGGCGTTTCCCAGAAAGCACGTCAAAAACGCGGCGGGCGTCCTGCGGTTTGCCAGCATCCTGCTGGCAGAGGCGGTGGCCATCCTGCTGGTGTATCTGCTGATGAGTGTGCTGATCCCCCAGCTGGTGGACAGCGTGACCATGCTCATCAACAACGCGGAGGCATATTACTATAAGGTGTACAACTGGGCCGACGGCCTGCTGGACAGCGAGAATGAGATCGCCGTCTGGGTGGCGGACTTTGTGACCAAGTATTACAGCGATGGCGTGACCCTGCTGAAGGATCACATCCTGCCGTGGGCACAGGGGGCGCTGGGCACCCTGACCGGCGGCATCTGGAACGGTATCTGGAGCGTGGTCAGCTTCGCTACCGACCTGATCGTGGGCATCATCGTGTCCATCTATCTGATGACCATGAAGGAGAAAAGCCTGGCCCGCTGCTGCAAGGTGGTATACGCGGTGCTGGACGAGAAGAAGGCCAACGCCGTCATCCACGGTGCGCGGCAGGTCGACCGCATTTTCTCCGGCTTTGTCCGGGGGAAGCTGCTGGACTCTCTCATCATCGGCGCACTGTGCTTCATCGGGTGCTCCATCCTGAAGATGCCCTATACCCCGCTGGTCAGCGTGGTGGTGGGCGTGACCAACGTCATCCCGTTTTTCGGGCCGTTTCTGGGGGCTATCCCCTCGGCCTTCCTTATTCTGCTGGTCAGTCCCAAGCAGTGCCTGTTCTTCGTGATCTTCATCGTGGTGCTCCAGCAGTTTGACGGCAACATTCTGGGGCCCAAGATCCTGGGCGACGCCACCGGCATCTCCAGCTTCTGGGTCATCGTGGCTATTTTGGTGGGCGGCGGCTTCGGCGGTGTGTTGGGTATGTTCCTGGGTGTACCCATCTTCGCCTGTGTGCAGGAGCTGGTGAAGTATCTGCTGAACCGGCGGCTGCGCCACCGCGATATGCCCACGGAGGCCTACGCCTATGTGGAGCGCGCCCGGACGGCGGGACCGGACAATACGCCGGAAGCGACGGCATCGGAGGAGCACCATGACTGAAGAACTCAAGAAGATACTGCTGGACTTCGGCAACAACAAGGAGCCGTTTCTCACCCACAACCATCTGTACACGGCTGATCTGTCCGATGGCACCGCCACGGTGGTGCTGCCCATGTGCGAGGTCAGCCTGAACCGCTGGGGCGGCGCCCACGGCGGCATCCTGTTCGCCCTGTGCGATGTGGCCATGGGCATGGCCATCATGACGCTGCGGCAGGAGATGGTGGTGACGGTGAACGCCCACATCGACTATCTGTCCGCCGCGGCGGCGGGCAGCACCCTGACCGCTGTGGGGCGGGTGGACAGGCTGGGCGGCAAGCTGGCTTTCTGCTCGGCGGAGGTCACGGACGAGACGGGAAAGGCCGTGGTGCAGGCCAGCTGCGTCATGAGCTTTACGGGCCGTCCCCTGCCGCTGTGAGGGGGTATCTCTCCCGGCGCCGTCCGCTGCTTCGGTGGCTGGCGGCGCTGGCGCTGTTTTTCACCGCCTACTTCGCGCTGCGCGCCAATGGGGCCGCCATGAACCGGCTGTGCGGGGACGTGATCTTCCCGGTGATGCGGCGGGTGTCGCGGCTGTGCGACTTTTACGACGGCTCCGTGGGCGAGGTGCTGATCCTGACGGGCATCTGGGCGGCGGTGATCTGGCTGGCCTGCACGGCGCGGCGGCTCGTGTCGGGCCCGCGCCGGGGGACGGTGCTGGCGGACTTCCTGCTGACCGCCGGGTGCGTCGCCCTGACGGTGTACGCGGGGTTCTGCCTGCTGTGGGGCGCGGCCTACAGCACCGACAGCTTTCAGGATAAGAGCGGCATCACCGCCCGGCCTGTGCCGGCGGCGGCGCTGGAGCGGGTGACGGTGTACTTCGCGGAGGAGCTGTCCGCGGCGGCGGACGGTGTGCCGCGGGACGAAAACGGCGTGTGCCGGCTGGACAGAAAGGCCGTGCTGGACGGGGCGGGCAGCGCCTACGACGGGCTTTACGACGAGTTCCCGTTCCTGCGGATGGAGACGGGGGGCGTCAAGCCCTTCGGGTGCTCCTACGTCCTCAGCGTGCTGCGGTTCACCGGGTTCTACTTCCCCTTTACCGGCGAGGCAAACGTGAACATGGACAGCCCGTCGGCGTATCTGCCTGCCACGGTATGCCACGAGATGGCCCACCAGCGGGGCATCATCTCCGAGCAGGAGTGCAACTTCGTGGGGATCCTGGCGGCCACCCGCAGCAGCGATCCGGCCTACCGCTACGCGGGGTGGCTGGAGGGCTATGTGCATCTGTCCAACGCGCTGTACAGCATTGATCCGGAGCGGTGCCTTGCCATCCGGGATACGCTGCCGGAGACGGTGCGGGCCGATCTACGGGCGGACAGCGCCTACTGGGCGCGGTTCCGGGGGCCGGTGTCGCAGGCGTCGGAGGCGGTGTACGACGTGTTCCTCAAGACCAATGGGGACGCCAACGGCGTCCGCAGCTACGGCATGGTGACAGACCTGCTGGTGACGTATTTTGACGCATAAAAAGTGCCCTGAAGCTGTGCTTCAGGGCACTTTTCTGCACGTCTTACAGGCCAAGACCGGGGATGTTCAGACCGCCGGTCAGGGCGTTCATGGAGGTGCTCATGGCGTCCTCCGCCTGACGCAGGGCCTCGTTGACGGCGGAGATCACCAGATCCTGCAGCATCTCCACATCCTCGGCATCCACCACGTCGGGCTTGATGGTCAGGGCGGTCAGCTCCTTCTTGCCGCTGACTACCGCCGTCACCGCTCCGCCGCCCACGGAGGCGGTAAAGGAGCTGTTCTCCACTTCCTCCTGGGCCTTGTTCATCTCCTGCTGCATCTTCAGCAGCTTCTGCTGCATCTGGGCCTGCTGCTGCATCATGCCGGCTCCGCCGGAAAAGCCCTTGCGGGCGCTGTATCCCTTTGCCATGTTCGTTCTCCTTTATGTCGTTGGTTTTATTTGATCTGGAAGCTGTCCAGCTGCTGGCCGTTGTGCAGCAGCTCGTCCATTTTATCGGGGCCGGGGGCCGGTGCGGGGGACGGAGCCACCCACGGGGGCGTATCGGCGGCGGACGCCGGTTCCGGCGGTTCCTCCGGCAGCGGGGGTTCCTCCGGCGCGGGTGCGGGCTGGGGCGGCTGCGGCGCCGGTTTTGGCACAGGCGCAGGCGGCGCGGGGCGTTTGGCCGCCGGGGCCTGTCCCACCTCCAGCACCACGCGGATGGCGCGGCCCTGATCGGCGGAGGTGACCTCACGCAGGACGGCGGTGACCGCCGGCTTGTCCAGCTGCTTCAGGGTGAAGTCGTCCCGGCACAGCACGGTGAGACAGTCGCCGTCCACCACGCCGGACACCATGTTCAGCATGACCCGGACGTTTACCGGCAGGCGGCCCTTGTACTGCTCCAGCAGGCGCTGCCACACGGCGGTATCGCCGCTGCCGGCGGGTGCGGTGGTGCTGCGGGGCCGGGGCGCGGGATGGGGTGACGGCCGGGGCGCGGGACGGTCAGGGGATTCCTCCGGAAGGCCGTAGTCCCGGACGGCCTGCTCCGGCAAGGGCGGTTCCTCCGGCAGAGGGGGTTCTTCGTGAGCCGGCGGGGACGGGGGCGTCTCCCGCCGGGGGGCGGGACCCGGACGCGATGGTACGCCGCCCTGCTGCACGGCCTGCTCCAGCCGGGCCAGCCGCCGGTCAAAGGCGGTGAGGTCGCCGGACAGGCTCTCGTCGCACAGCTTCAGCAGGCACAGCTCCGCCGCCGTGCGGGGACGGATGCTGTCCGCCAGCGCGGCGCAGCAGCCCTGCAGCGTATCGGCCATGTACAGAAACCGGCTCATGGGCAAATCGCGGCCCAGATCGGTCAGGGTCCTGCGGTCGTAGACGCCTGACAGCAGAGCGGCGCCGCCCTCCGGCGCGGCCTTCATCACCGTCATGTCCCGTGCTAAGTCGCTGAGCTCGCCCAGCAGGGCGGCCACGTCCTTGCCGCCGCGATAGAGACGGTCAAACAGCGCCAGCGCATCGGCGGCGTTCCGGGCCAGCAGGCAGCGCATCAGCTGCAGCGTCTGGGTGCTGCCGGCCAGACCCAGCGTGTCCAGCACGGTGCGGCTGTCGATGTTGCCCTCCACGGCGCGGCACTGATCCAGCAGGCTCAGGGCATCACGGAGAGCGCCGTTGGCCATGCGGGCCAGGAGCTCCGCGCCGTCCGCCGTCAGGGCGATGTCCTCCGCCGCCGCGATCTTCAGCAGCTGCTGCTCCATGTCCCGGGGCAGGATGCGCTTGAAGGAGAACCGCTGGCAGCGGGAGAGAATGGTGGCGGGCACCTTATGCAGCTCCGTGGTGGCCAGAATGAACAGCAAATGCTCCGGCGGCTCCTCCATGATCTTCAGCAGAGCGTTGAAGGCGTCCCGGGAGAGCATGTGCACCTCGTCGATGATGTACACCCGCTTTTTCAGCACGGAGGGGGGGTAGACCGCCTCCTCCCGCAGGGTGCGGGCGTCGTTGACGCTGCCGTTGGAGGCGGCGTCCAGCTCCGTCACATCCAGCAGCGTGCCGGCGTCGATGCCCCGGCAGCTGTCGCACTGGCAGCAGGGCGCGCCGTCCACGGGGCGCTCACAGTTGACGGCCTTGGCGAGGATGCGGGCGCAGGTGGTCTTGCCGGTACCCCGGGTGCCGGTGAAAAGATAGGCGTGGCCCACGCGGCCCTCCGCCACCTGACGCTGGAGGGTATCGGTGATGTGGGACTGACCCACCACCTCCGAAAAGGTACGGGGGCGGTATTTGCGGTACAGGGCCTGATACATGGGCACACCTCCTGACAAAACAAAATGGAATGTCCTCCGCCCATAGCCGCGAAGCCGGCTTCCCCGCGGCACATGGATGATCCCTCTTAATGCTGCTCGGTTCCCCGCCTGACATGATTCGTGGGTATCCATTGCGCGAGACCGGCCCCGCAGCTATCGGCGGAGGACGAGTTCACCCAAGTATTTTACTACAAAACCGGACGCTTGGCAACAGTTTTTTGTCGAGGGGCTATCCCAGCAGCGTCCAGACGCCGTGGATGGCCATGCACAGCGCCGCGCCCATGGCGGTGGGCAGCGCCGCCGCCAGCGCCGTCCAACGGGCGCTGCCCGTCTCCCGGAGGATGGTAAGGCAGGTGGTGCCGCAGGGGAAGTGCAGCAGGCACAGCACCAGCATGCACACCGCCGTCTGGGTCGTCCAGCCGTTGGCGGTGAGTACGGCGGACAGCTCCGCCAGACTGCCGTAGGCCGTCAGCGTACCGGTTTGCAGGTAGCCCATCAGCAGCACCGGCAGTACGATCTCGTTGGCGGGAAAGCCCAGCAGGAACGCCAGCAGCACCATGCCGTCCAGCCCCATGAGCCGTCCGGGGCCGTCCAGCGCGGCGGCCAGCGCCGTCAGCAGGGTGACGCCGCCCACGGATACGCTGCCCAGTATCCAGATGAGCAGGCCGGCGGGGGCGGCCACCGTCACCGCACGCCCCAGCACAAACAGCGTCCGATCCAGCAGGGAGCGCACCAGCACCTGCCCCACACGGGGCATCCGGTAGGGCGGCAGCTCCAGCGAGAAGGCGGACAGCTGGCCCCGCAGCACCGTGGCCGTCAGCAGGCGGGAGGACAGCAGCGTCATGGCCACGGCAAACAGGATGCACGCCAGAAACAGAGCTGTGGCCAGCAGGGAGCGTCCAAGGCCCAGCGTACCGCCCAGAAAAAACAGGCTGATGAGGGCGATAAGGGTGGGAAACCGGCCGTTGCAGGGGACGAAGGCGTTGGTGAGGATAGCCACCAGCCGCTCCCGGGGACTGTCGATGATGCGGCAGCCGGTGACGCCGCAGGCGTTGCAGCCGAAGCCCATGCACATGGTGAGGCTTTGCCGTCCGCTGCCGCCGGAGGCCCGGAAGAAGCGATCCATCAGAAAGGCTGCGCGGGGCAGGAGGCCCGCATCCTCCAGCAGGGTGAACAGCGGGAAGAAGATGGCCATGGGCGGCAGCATCACCGCCACCACCCACGCCGCCGTGCGGTACACGCCGTCCACCAGCGCGCCCTGCACCCACCACGGCGCGCCGGAGAGCAGCGTCCGCAGCGGCTCCTGCAGCGCCATGAGCCACCGGCTCAGCAGGGCGGAGGGGGCGTTGGCGCCCCAGATGGTCAGCCAGAACACCGCGCCCAGCAGCAGGAGCATCACCGGGATGCCGGTGGCGGGGCCGGTAAGCAGACGATCCAGCCGCCGGTCACGGGCGTGGACATCCTCCGGACGGGAGGAAAGGCAGGCGTCGGCGATCTCTGCCGCACGGCGGGCTACGGCGGCGCTGCTGTCGCTGTCCGGCGGCGTCCATGCGTCCTCCGTGACGGGGCGGCGGGCCATGTTCAGCACCGCTGTGCGCAGGGCGTCCAGTCCCTGCCCGCTGCGGGCCGCCGCCGTTACCACCGGCACGCCGAGGCTGCGGGAGAGAGCGTCCGTGTCCACGGCGACCCCCTTTTTCCGAGCCTCGTCCATCAGGTTCAGGCACAGCACCAGCCGGGGCGTGCGGCAGCGGAGCTGCACCGCCAGCAGCAGGTTGCGCCGCAGGCAGGTGGCGTCCGCCACCACCACCGTCACGTCGGCGCTGCCGCCGCAGATGAAGTCCCGGGCCAGCTGCTCCTCCGGCGAGTCCGCCCGCAGGGAATACGTCCCCGGCAGGTCGATGAGCCGGAAGGACGCGCCCTGCCAGCTGTATGTACCCTCCGCCACCGCCACCGTCTTGCCGGGCCAGTTCCCGGTGTGCTGGTGCATGCCCGTCAGGGCGTTGAATACCGTGGACTTCCCCACGTTGGGGTTGCCCGCCAGTGCCGCTGTGTACTGCTCCATGGCCGTCTCCTCCTTTTTGCAGGCTGCTTCCGGCCATCCTATGCGGCGGCGGGGCGGCGGGTGCAAAAAGAAAAGCACAACCGCCTTCCGGCGATCGTGCTTTTGGGCGCTGCGGCGGGGATCGGACGTGCAGGACACCCCTGATGGGTTTCCTGCACACATCCTTCCTTTCCGAAGAGCGGAAAAGCTGCGGCGCACGAGGGAAACACGCATCATGCGCAAAAAGAAACCGCGCACCGAGAGGTGCGCGGTTTCTTTTTGGTAAAGGAGAGAGAATAACAATGTTGCTTACATGCTTTCTGATGCTATCATAGCACGGCCGCTCCGAAAGTCAACGGGTTTGTGAGAGGATTCACAAATTGTTTACAAGCCCCCTGCAAAAGCGCCCTTGACATTCCGCGGACATCGTGCTAATATTTAGCGCACTAATAATTCGTGTGCGAAATAAAAGGAAGGAGACCCATTGTGAAACCGTGTATCACAGAGCGGCCGGAGCATTTCGGCCCGCTGTTCGGCTACTGCGACCATCAGGTGCAGAAGCTGATGGTGCGCAAGCTGCGGCAGTATGACGTATCGCCCATGCAGTGCCGGACGCTGACCTACCTCCACGAGGCGGAGGGCGAGGTCAACCAGAAGCAGCTGGAGCGGCACCTGATGGTGAAGCCCAGCACGGTCAACGGTATCGTTGACCGGCTGGAGGAAAAGGGCATGCTGCGGCGCACCGCCAGTCCCACCGACGGGCGCTGCCGCATTCTGGCGCTGACGCCCCAGGGCATGCAGTTTTATGATAAGTTCACCGCCATCGTGCAGGAGGTCAACGCCTGTCTGGAGAAGGGCTTCTCCCCGGAGGAGGTGCGGACGCTGACATCGCTGCTGCTGCGGGTGGCCAAGAATCTCACGGAGGAGGGTGACGTATGCTGAAAAAGCTTGCCCCGTATACGCGGGGCTACCGGCTGTACGTCATGCTGGGCGTGCTGTTCTCGGCGGGCGAGGCCGTGCTGGAGCTGGAGCTGCCGCAGGCCATGAGCGAGATCGTGGACGTGGGCATCGCCGGCGGCGACAGGAGCTACATTCTGCTGACGGGCCTGAAGATGTTCCTGATGGCCATGGCGGCGCTGGGCTGCGGCGTGGGCGCGGCGGTGCTGGCCGCCAAGGCGGCCATGGGCTTCGGCGCCAATCTGCGGCAGGCGGAGTATGAGCAGGTGCAGCGGTTCTCCTTTGCCAATATCGAGCACTTTTCCACCGCCAGCCTCATCACGCGGCTGACCAACGACGTGTCGTCGGTGCAGATGACGCTGTTCATGGGCATGCGCATGTGCGTCCGGGCACCGGTGATGCTGGTGACGGCGCTGGTGAAGGCCATGGAGATCAGTCTGGATCTGAGCCAGGTGTTTCTGGTGGCGGTGCCGCTGCTGATCATCGCGGTGGTCATCGTCATCCGCTATGTGGGGCCGTTCTTCACGGCGCTGCAGAACGCCACGGACGACCTGAATCTGGTGGTGCAGGAGAATCTGAATGCCGTCCGCGTGGTAAAATCCTTCGTCCGGGAGGATGAGGAGGAGAAGAAGTTCCGCGTCCGCAGCGACCGGCTGCGGGACACGGCGGAGAGGGCCTTCGGCTTCGTGGTGATGTTCATGCCCATCATGATCATGATCATGGGCGGCACCATCGTTTCCCTGATGTGGCTGGGCGGCCACGACGTGGCGGAGGGCACCCTGCTCTCCGGCGACCTGATGGCGTTTTTCACCTACGCCAGCGAGATCCTGATGTCGCTGATGATGGTGTCCATGGTGCTGATGTTCCTGACCCGGGCCATCGCCTGCGGCAAGCGCATCGTGGAGGTGCTGGACGAGCAGCCCCAGATCACCGACGCGCAGGCCGATCCGGCGCTGACCGTGGAAAATGGCGACATCCGGTTTGAGCATGTGTATTTCAAGTATCATCCCACAGCGGAGGACTGGAATCTGACGGACATCGACCTGCACATCGAAAGCGGCATGACCGTGGGTATCCTCGGCGGCACCGGCAGCGCCAAGACCACGCTGGTGAGCATGATCCCCCGGCTGTACGAGGTGGACAAAGGCGCCGTCTGCGTGGGCGGCCGCAACGTAAAGGACTATACCATGGAGGCGCTGCGGAGCGGCTGCGCTATGGTGCTGCAAAAGAACACGCTGTTCTCCGGCACTATCCGGGAGAATCTGCGCTGGGGCAGAGCGGATGCCACCGACGCCGAGATCGAGGAGGCCTGCCGCATGGCCTGCGCCGACGAGTTCATCCAGCGGATGCCCGACGGCTACGACACCTATATCGAGCAGGGCGGCACCAACGTGTCCGGCGGGCAGAAGCAGCGCCTGTGCATCGCCCGGGCCATTCTGCGCCGTCCCAAGGTGCTGATCCTGGACGACTCCACCAGCGCGGTGGATACCGCCACGGACGCCAGGATCCGCAGCGCGCTGAAGACGGCGCTGCCCGGCACCACCAAGCTTATCATCGCCCAGCGCATCACCTCCGTAATGGATGCGGATATGATCCTGGTGCTGGACGACGGTCATGTGGTGGGGCAGGGCACCCACACGCAGCTGATGGAGAGCTGCGAGATCTACCGCGAGGTCTATGAATCCCAGCAGGAAGGGGTGAGCATCGATGGCTGACACGAGACAAACGAACCGACCCCGGGGCGGGCACGGTCACGGCCCCGGCAGCCATGGTTTCCAGCGGCCCAAGGACATAAAGGGCACGTTCCGGAAGCTGATGGGCTATGTAGGCCGGTACAAGGGCTCGCTGGTGCTGGTGGCGGTATGCCTTGTGGTCAGCTCCGGCGCCAGCGTGGCCACCAGCTATATGCTCAAGCCGCTGCTGAACAGCTATATCATCCCCGGCGATTTTCCGGGACTTTTTAAGATGCTGCTGCTGATGGGCGGGCTGTTCGCCCTCAGCTCCCTGTGCTCCTATGCCTATGCCCGTATCATGGTCCATGTGGCGCAGCACACGGTGGCCGCGCTGCGGCAGGATCTGTTCGACCGGCTGCAGGAGCTGCCCGTCAGCTACTATGACCGGCACCAGTCCGGCGACCTGATGAGCCGGTTCACCAACGATATCGACACCATTTCGGAAATGCTGAACAGCAGCTTCGCCAGCATCATCTCCAATGTGCTGACCTTTGTGGGCACGGTGGTGATGATGATCGTGCTGAATCCATGGCTGACACTGATCACCTTCCTGTTCCTTGGCCTGATGGCCGTGGTCGTCAAGACGATCGGCGGCCGCAGCCGCACCAATTTCCAGCGGCAGCAGGCGGCGCTGGGCGCCATGAACGGCTATATCGAGGAGATGATCGAGGGACAGAAGGTCATCAAGGTCTTTAACCACGAGGACGAGGCCATCACACGCTTCACCGGGCTCAACGGCAGCTACCGGGACGCGGCCACTGCGGCCCAAGCCTACGCCGGTATGATGATGCCCGCCATGGGCAACCTCAGCAAGATCAACTACGCCGTCACCTGCTGCGTCGGCGGCCTGCTGGCCATCGGCGGCGTGTTCGATGTGGGCTCGCTGGGCGCGTACCTGCTGTACGTCAAGCAGGTCAGCCAGCCCGTGGGGCAGATCAGCCAGCAGATCAATACACTGCTTGCGGCTGCTGCCGGCGCCGAGCGCATTTTTGCCGTCATGGAGGAGCAGCCGGAGGCGGACGATGGCAAGACCGTCATCGTCCGGGTGGAAAAAAACGGGGATACTCTGACAGAGACGGCGGAGCGCACCGGCCACTGGGCGTGGAAAAAGCCGGATGGCACACTGGTGGAGCTGCGGGGCGACGTGCGGTTCGACCATGTGACCTTCTCCTACGACGGGGAAAAGACCGTGCTGAGCGACGTGTCCCTGTTTGCCAAGCCCGGCCAGAAGATCGCCTTCGTCGGCTCCACCGGCGCGGGCAAGACCACCATCACCAACCTCATCAACCGCTTTTACGATGTGCAGCAGGGCACCATCACCTATGACGGCATCGACGTGAAGGACATCGCCAAGGATTCCCTCCGCCGCTCGCTGGGCATCGTATTGCAGGACACCCACCTGTTCACCGGCACCGTGGCGGACAATATCCGCTACGGTAAGCTGGACGCCACGGACGAGGAGGTGCGCGCCGCTGCCAAGCTGGCCAACGCCGATGCCTTCATCCGCCACCTGCCTCAGGGCTACGATACCGTTATCACCGGGGACGGAGGCAGCCTCAGTCAGGGTGAGCGGCAGCTGCTGGCCATTGCACGGGCCGCCGTGTCCGACCCGCCGGTGCTGATTCTGGACGAGGCCACCAGCTCCATCGACACCCGCACCGAGACGCTGATCGAACGGGGCATGGACTCCCTGATGGAGGGCCGTACGGTGTTCGTCATCGCCCATCGCCTGTCCACCGTCCGTAACAGCCAGGCCATTCTGGTGCTGGAGCAGGGCCGCATCATTGAGCGCGGCGACCACGCCGAGCTGCTGGCCCAGCACGGCAAGTACTACCAGCTCTATACCGGTCAGGCGGAGCTGAGCTGAATCGTTTTCCCAAAATCGAACATACTAAGGAGGAGCTACCCATGACCGAACAGACGCTTTGCCAAAAAGCCATTGCCATGCTGGACATGGCCTACGTCCCCTACTCCCACTTTCCCGTGGGCGCGGCCCTGCTGTGCAAGGACGGCACGGTATTCACCGGCTGCAATGTGGAGAATGCCGCCTACGGCGCCACCATCTGCGCCGAGCGCACCGCCATCTTCAAGGCCGTCAGCGAGGGGCACCGGGACTTCGAGACGCTGGTCATCGCCGGGCGCAGCGACGACTACTGCGTCCCCTGCGGAACCTGCCGTCAGGTGATGATGGAGTTCGCGCCCGAGCTCACCGTCATCTGCCTGAACAAAAACGGCGAGAGCAAAAAGTTTGCCCTGAAGGAGCTGCTGCCTTACGGGTTCGACCAGTCCTGGTTATAAGGGCCGGCGGTTATTTTCCGCCAACTCGGCGTTGCGGGTGCTTGCAATAAACCCATTATTCCTGCGCTTCCGCGCCTCGATTTGACGGAAAATCCCGCGCCGGCGGCGTTTGGCAGGAGTTTCCAAGGAACAAAATACAGCGCGGCTGCGTCCTATTCACAGCCGCGCTTTTTCCCCTGCGCGGGACATTCAAAATTTTGGAGGACATTTCCATGAAAAAGATCGTATCCCTTGTGCTGGCAGCCCTGCTGGTGCTGAGTCTGGCCGCCTGCGGCAGCAAGGACAATGCCAGTGACGGCAACCCCGTATGGCCCACCAGCGCCCTGAACATACTGGAGACGGTATGGAACACCTACGGCGAGGACGAGAAGTTTGCCGTTGCCGGCGGCGATTTCTCCGAGGCCAACGCCCGTGAGGACGCTCCCGGCGTCTTTGACCTGAAGGACCGTGCGCTGGCGGACAGCGAGCTGGGCCTGCCGGAAACCGCTGAGGTGGACGAGGCCGCGTCCCTTGTCCACATGATGAACGCCAACACCTTCACCGCCGCTGCCTACCACGCCACCGGCGACACCGCCGAGCTGGCACAGCAGCTGCGGGACAACATCATGCAGCGCCAGTGGATGTGTGGCTTCCCCGACAAGCTGGTCGTGGCCGAGGTGGGCGACGAGTATGTGGTCACCGTCTTCGGTGCGGATGAGCTGGTGGACACCTTCATGACCCACCTGAACGGCATCTACGGCGTCAGCGCCGTCCACACCGCTTACGACGAGGCCATTCTGTGACACGGAGGCTGGTGCAGCGGGGCGCGTTCCTGCTGATGGCGGCGGCGCTGGTGCTGGGGATATCCCGTATCCCCGCGCCTGCGCCGGAGCCGGAGACGCCCGCGCCGGAGGATGTGGTGTACGTCTACAACGGCTACGCCGCCAAGACGGATGCGGCCTTTGACGCCGCGTCGCTGGATCGTGCCGCCTATCGCTTCCGGCACCTGTACGACCTGTACTTCGCCGGACGCACCGTCTATCTGGCGGTGGTACCGGATAAGGCGCAGTTCACCGTGCCGCCGGAGGGCTACGCCCCCGGCGGCGCGGCGGAGACGACGGACTATCTATGCGGCGCGCTGGACTTTTTGACGCCGGTGGATATTGCCGCCGGTCTGACGCTGGCGGACTACTACCGCACCGATCCCCACTGGCGGCAGGAGCGGCTGCGTCCCACGGCGGACACCCTGCTGACCGCCATGGGCGCGCCGGTATCCGCCACGCGAGACGAGACGCTGTGCGCGCTGGAGGGGGATTTCCACGGCAGCTACTGGGGAAAGACCGTGGCGCCGCTGGAGCCGGACACGCTGTCCTATCTGATCTCCCCCGCGCTGGAGAGCTGCACCGTCCATAACTACGAGACGGACACCGACGGCGGCGTGTACGACTTCGCCGCCGCGCAGGACGCGCCCTACGACCTGTTTCTGTCCGGCAGCCGCTCCCTGCTGCGCATCGACAACCCCAACGCCCTGTCCGGCAGGACGCTGGTGGTGTTCCGGGACTCCTTCGGCAGCAGCATTATCCCGCTGCTGTCGGAGAGCTACCGCACGGTGTACGCCGTGGACATCCGATATCTGGCCTCCGACCGGCTGGGGCGCGTCGTGGACTTTCCCGATGACGCAGACGTGCTGCTTTTATACAGCACCACCGTCCTGCACAACAGCATCACCCTGAAGTGACCGGCGGCATAGACTGGTATGGACACCTTATGAGGAGGCCGTGCCGCATGACGCAAACACTGGCGCAGCTGTCGCCCGGAGAGAGCGGCCGCGTGGCCGCGCTGGACTTTCCGTCCAAGAAAGCCCGCCGCATGGAGGATCTGGGATTTCTCCCCGGCCAGCGGGTCACCGCGCTGCACACTGCACCCTTCGGCGGGATCACCGCCTATCAGGTGCTGGACACCGTGATCGCTCTGCGGGACACCGACGCCCGCCGCATCACATTACAGTAAAAAGATGACGCTCCGCACAGGCGGAGCGTCATCTTTTTACTGTTGCTGCCGGGCGATGTCAGAAGGACACCATCTCATTGGCGGGCTTGGTGGTGGCGGCCACGCTGCTGACATACAGCACGGGGCCTTCGCCCTGATAGGCATCGCACTTCTCCTTCTTCACGGTGGCGTGGATCTTCACCCACTCCTTGTCCCGGAAGTTCTCCAGTCCCTCGCCCCGGCAGACCAGCGCCAGAAACTGCATATCCTTGTCACAGCAGACCATGGCGAAGCGGCCCGGGCAGTGGACGCCCTTGAACTTCTTGGAGTGGCACATGATGGCCTTGAAGGACACCTCCACCCCCTCGTAGCGGCCGGGGTTGTCCATCATGTCCACATACCAGATGCCGTAGTCGTCGTCGGGCACATCCAGCTTGCCGCCGGACAGGTCGAAGGGGGACATCTCCGGCGTCACATACTCCTCGCTGGTGCCGTCGGTGTTCTCCAGATAGATGTCGGCGCGGCGGTTCACCATTCGCAGATTGCGGCTGCGCAGCTGGGTGCGGAGCTGCTCGTTGCAGCGGTTGAAGATCAGCAGATCGGCGTTGGAGATCTTTTCCATCATCAGCTGGCCCATGTTGCGGACGTAGGGCTCAAAGGTGTTGGCGTCCACAAGGCACATGATCTGATAGAGGATCCAGTTGGCGGGCAGGCCCTCCCGGTACAGCGGCTCGATGGCCCACATGCCGTTGTACTCGATGATGACCTGCTTGGGGCGGTACTGCTTTTCCAGCTTCTTGAAAAGCTCCGGCGTCAGCTGCTCCGGCTCGTCAATGGTGTAGGTGAACACGTTGCCCAGCACCTTGGGATCGTAGGCCGTCTCGCCCTCCTCACAGCACAGCAACAGCGTCCGATCCTCGGCGGCGAAGCCGTCCTGCAGGATGCCGTTGATGAAGCTGGTCTTGCCGGAATCCAGAAAACCGGCGATGAGATAAACAGGAATATCCATACGGTGTACCTCGTGTCTTACAGGCCGAACAGCGCGGCCAGCTTGTCCTCCTTCAGCTGGGAGCCGATGACGCACAGGCGGCCGGTGTAGTCGGCGGCGCCGGAGCGCACCTGATGCTCCTCCGGCACGAAGTCGAAGTGCAGCCACTTGCCGTCCTCGCTGTGGACGATGCCCTTGGCCCGGAGAATGGCGCCGTAGTCGCCGCTGTCCAGCGCGGTGAGGATACGATCCAGCCCGGCCTCGGTGAAGGCCTTCACCGTCTCCACGCCCCAGCTGGTGAACACCTCGTCGGCGTGATGATGGTGATGGTGGCAGCCGCAATGGGGATCGTCGCACGCCTCACCGTCGTGGTGATGGTGCTCGTGCTCATCGTGGTCGTGATGATGCTCGTGCTCCTCGTCGTGGTCGTGGTGGTGGCAGCAGTGGTCGTGGTCGTGGTCATCGTCATCATGGTCATGATGATGGCAATGCTCGTGGTCGTGCTCGTGGTCATCGTCGTGGTCATGGTGATGATGATGGTGCTCTGCCTCGTCTGCCTCGTGCTCCGCCCGCATCCGGGCCAGCAGCTCGTCAGCCAGCGACACCTTTTCAATGGCGCTGAGGATGGTCCTGCCGTCCAGCTCGTCCCACGGCGTGGTGAGGATGGCGGCGTTGGGATTCTTCTCCCGCAGCAGGGCCACGGCAGCCTCCAGCTTCTCCTGATTCAGCTTCTGGGTGCGGGAGAGGATGATGGTGCCGGCAGACTCGATCTGGTTGTTGTAGAACTCGCCGAAGTTCTTCATGTAGACCTTCACCTTGGTAGCGTCGGCCACGGTGACGAAGCTGTTGAGCCGCATGTCCGGCACGTCCTTGACGGTGTTCTCCACCGCCACGATCACATCGCTGAGCTTGCCCACGCCGGAGGGCTCGATGAGGATGCGGTCGGGGGCGAACTGCTGATGTACGTCCTTCAGGGCCTTGTTGAAGTCGCCCACCAGCGAGCAGCAGATGCAGCCGGAGGACATCTCACTGATCTGGACGCCGGACTCCTTCAGGAAGCCGCCGTCAATGCTGATCTCACCGAACTCGTTTTCGATGAGCACCAGCTTCTCGCCCTGAAACGCCTCGGCCAGCAGCTTCTTGATGAGCGTGGTCTTGCCCGCGCCCAGGAAACCCGATACGATGTCGATCTTTGTCATAGTAAAACCTTCTTTTCTCTGCCGCCTGCGGCGGCACATATTTTTTCTCTCATATCATAGCCTATTTTTCTGAAAATGCAAGTGGGCACGAGGAAAAACCTGTCCCGCCGCAGGTGTTTTGACAGCAGAAGGGCGCAGGGAGGTGCTTTTTCCCTGCGCCCCGCGCCGTTACCAGCTGGTGTTCTCCCCGTCGTTGAGGAAGCCGTCGCTGTCGTGGACATAGCCGTTCTCCAGCATCTGACGGAAGGTGGCAGTGCTCTCCGCGCCCCGCCGCAGAGCGCTGCGGCCCATACGGGCGTTGTCCCGCGTGTTCTCCTGTGAGCCGGCGGCGCCGCCTACGCTGGCGCCGGGCTGGGCGGGCGTGTCGGTGCCGTTCTGCCAGCTGCCGCCGGCGCCGTCGTCCCGTTGGGCGTTCTGGCTCTGGTTGGTGCCGGGCTTGTCCTGATCGGCGGTACCCGGGTTGTTCCGGTTTTCCTCGCCGCAGGCCGTCAGTGCCGCAGCCATTGTGGCGCCGGGCCAGCATCGGAAAAGGACAACCCAGATTGATGTCCGCTTCCTGGTATCCTTTTTCGATGAAAAGGGACATTATGTGCTCCAGCTTGTCCGCATCCGGAGCAATGAGCTGGGGGATGAGGTGCAGGTCCGGGTTGTTGTCCGGCTCAATGTCACGGGCATCTTTCCGCCGGATTTCTCCGTGCTCCATGCGTACGAAAGGAGAGTAATAGGTCTCTATGCCGCCGAATATGCGTGCATGCGCCCGCCGGTAGACGGCATCGGTGTAGCCTTGCAGCGGGGCGAAGTGGATGGGTAATATGTTCTCGTTCATGGCTGCAAAGATACACATTTTTACTTCCGATCTTTGATGGGAATCACCATATTCCAAGAACGGGATGCATTTTCGAATCCTCCGGGCCCGTCCATCGTGGCAAAGAAGATGTAGGCAGGCTTTCCGTCCTCGAAGAGGATGAAGGGGCGTTCCAGTTGTCCTTGCTTCTCCACGCTGCCGTCTTCCCACTCCACAGTGAGCGAGTAGGCTTTCGGGTCTTTGTCCACCGTCCATTGGATGCCGTCTTTGGAATGTGCCATGACGCCTCCGCCCCGTTCG
>ERZ772875.1842-NODE-1842-length-17520-cov-3.530031_pt1 | contig 17520 bp, 7 predicted proteins | sample MGYA00580585_ERZ772875 | MGnify/ENA primary metagenome ERZ772875 (study PRJEB29015, sample SAMEA2737736) | human gut metagenome | biome: human gut; feature: human-associated habitat; material: faeces | place: China | collected 2012 ... | reverse complement strand
CGAAAACAGGCAAGATTGTCCTGAAGAAATCCTACAGCATTTTGCAGGATCAGTATCAGGGCTGGATGTTCGCCCGGCTGCTGGCATTCAGCAATGGCGATCTCCAATCCCTCTACGACCGCAGCAACGGCTTCTATCGCCGCCAGCTGATTCTGACCACCAGGGAGCGCCAGCCAGATCGCGTGGATGACCCCGACATCGCGGAAAAAATGTGCCGCGAACTGGAAGGCATCCTCCTCTGGGTCTTTGAGGGTCTGCAGCGTCTGGTGGCGAATCATTTCCGCTTCACCGAAAGCGTCCGCGCTCGTTCCAACCGGGAAACAATTAAGCAGGACGCCAATAACGTGCTGCTCTTTATGGAAGCCGGGGATTATATCCAGCTCACGCCCGAAGGGAAGGTTGGCTCGCAGGAGCTCTACGAAATCTACACCGTCTGGTGCCGTGAGAACGGTTTTTCACCGCTCAGAAACCGGAGCTTCTCAGAGTTCCTGATTGCCAACCAGAAGAAGTACAGCATCGAACATTCCAACAATCTGACGAACCTCGTCGGACGCCGCGTGTGGGGCTTTACCGGCATTAAGCCTGTGCTAAGGCTCCCACTCAGAACGGCAGACGGATGGCAGCGCGATTGCTCGGATGATAACCCGTTTATTTGAAATTCCCTATAAGTGAGAATTTCCGCGATTCTCTGTGTACATACGTACACACATACAACGGGATTGTACACATGTACGTATGTACGCAGTGGATTCGCATATCTGCAGGAACAAGAAAGGAACACTGAACCTCTATGCACCCACCACCGATCAACCCTTTATTGGAGGAATCATGGCTTTGCTCAAAAGAACGCCTGAACAGAACGCCGCCTTTGAGCGGTGCGTCGGCTTTCTTGCCGAAATGATCGAAAAGTACAGCGGGAAGGTGGAGTTTCCCGTTCTTCCCGCTGACAGCAAAACGAGTTGGGACAGTTTATCCAATCCATCATCTCAAACAAATTCAGAAGAACCATTGACAAATGATATGGCTGCGTAATAAAATGCAGTTGGGACAAAATACACGAACAGTTACTGCACGATTGACAGGAGGTGCACCATGCTTCAGAATCATCCTGCTCCTGAGAGCCACGCGCTGCCCCAACATATCACCGACGAGCACAACGGCCTGAGCTACACCCTTCACGGCGATTATTACTTTCCGGATCTGGAGCTTCCGGAGCAGCAGCCCATCGGCAAATGGGGCCGGCTGCACCTCCGGCACCTGGAATCGAACCATCCGGGTCATTTCCAAAGGCTTCTGCTCACGGGAGCACTGAATGCCTATCTGCACACTGTCGATGAGCAGGCCAGCGAGCACTTTGATGTGCTCATGAAGGGATATGCCCAGAGCTGGGGCATCACCGAAGTCCTGAAGGCTGAAGATCCCATAAAGTGGGTCGGGCTCATGAATCTGGCGCGCGCCGAAGCGGAGCACAACGTGATGACCGAAATCATCTGCGCCTGAACCACCTTCCTTCACCGGCTCGTATCCAATCGGGCCGGGGAAGGCTTCCATAAACCGCACGAGGAGGAATTCCCATGTCCAGAGAAAAGCAGACGCCCGCGCCCATCCGTTCCAGCGCGGCGGAGGTGTTGACCTATGTCGCCTCCACGGGCGACCCGCAGGGCAGCATCGAAATACGCTACGAGGACGAAAACATCTGGCTGACGCAAAAGACGATGGCGCAGCTGTATGATGTGAGTGTCAAAACGATCAATTATCACATCAAGAAAATCTTCGATGATTCCGAGCTGTCAGAGGATTCAGTTATCCGAAAATTTCGGATAACTGCCTCTGACGGGAAATCTTATATAGCTAATCATTACAGCTTGCAAATGATTATCGCGGTCGGCTTCAAGGTCAATTCCGAGCGTGCCGTTCAGTTCCGCAAATGGGTCAATCAGATCGCAACGCAGTACACCATTCGCGGCTGGGTCATGGACGACGAACGGCTCAAGCAGGGCACCTATCTGACCGACAAATACTTTGAGGAACAGCTGGAGCGCATCCGGGAGATCCGTGCCAGCGAGCGCAAGTTCTATCAGAAGATCACCGACCTGTATGCCACTGCTATCGACTACGACCGCACTTCCGCCGCCACGAAACGCTTCTATGCCACGGTGCAGAACAAGATGCACTTCGCCGTGCACGGGCACACCGCCGCCGAGCTCATCATGGAGCGCGCCGACCACACGAAGGATCACATGGGTCTGACCACCTGGCAGGACGCGCCGGACGGCAAGATCAAAAAGTCCGACGTGTCCATCGCCAAGAACTACCTCACCGAGGACGAGCTTGGGCAGCTGAACCGCATGGTCACCTCCTATCTGGACTTCGCCGAGAACATGGCCCAGCGCCACATCCCGCTGACCATGCAGGACTGGGAAACCCGCCTGAACCGCTTCATTGAAATCTTCGAATACGGTCTTCTCAGGGATGCGGGTAGGGTGTCTGCAGAAATCGCCCGGCTGCACGCAGAAACCGAATTTGAGAAGTACCGCGTCATTCAGGACCGCGAGTTCCTGTCCGACTACGACAGGTTCCTCCTTGAGCTTGAGGAACACGCCGACGCGGCAAAGGCTGGACCGCAGGAGGAAAAGCCATGAAGCGAATGAAATGCTACATCTATACCCGCGTCTCCACCTCCATGCAGGTGGACGGCTACAGCCTGGACGCGCAGAAGGACAAACTGCGCAAGTACGCGGAATTCCAGAACATGCTCGTCGCCGGGGAATACTGCGACGAGGGCAAGTCCGGCAAGAACATCGAGGGCCGCCCGGAGTTTCTTCGCATGCTGCGGGACATCGAATCCGGCAAGGACGGCGTCTCCTTCGTGCTGGTGTTCAAGCTCTCCCGCTTCGGCCGCAACGCCGCGGACGTGCTGACCTCCCTGCAACGGATGCAGGACTTCGGCGTCAACCTCATCTGCGTGGAGGACGGCATCGACTCCTCCAAGGACAGCGGCAAGCTGATGATTTCCGTTCTCTCCGCTGTCGCCGAGATCGAGCGCGAGAATATCCTTGTCCAGACGATGGAGGGCCGCAGGCAGAACGCCCGCGAGGGCAAATGGAACGGCGGCTTCGCGCCCTACGGCTACAAGCTCGTGGACGGGCACCTGCAGATTGCCGAGGAAGAGGCCGAGGTCATCCGCATCATCTATGACAAGTACATCCACACCACCATGGGCACCGCCAGAATCGCAAACTGGCTCAACGAGCACGGATACAGCAAGGTCTGCCGTCACAACAACAAGCGGGAAGCCTTCACGGGTTCCTTCCTCATCGGCGTGCTTGACAATCCAGTGTACTGCGGCAAGCTGGCGTACGGACGCAGACATAACGAGAAGATCCCCGGCACCCGCAACCAGTACCACATCGTCAAGCAGAAGGACTACGCGCTCTACGACGGCATCCACGAGCCCATCATCTCCGAGGAGGACTGGCAGCTTGCGCAGAAGCAGCGCCAGCAGACCAACAAGCGCCAGCTCAAGACATACAGCCTTGACCACGAGCACGTCCTGTCCGGGCTGCTCAAGTGCCCCATCTGCGGCGGCGGCATGTACGGCAACGTGAACCGCAAGAAGAAGGGCGACGGAACCTATTACCGCGACTACTTCTACTACGCCTGCAAGCACCGCCTGCATGTGGACGGCAAGCGCTGTGACTACCACCACCAGTGGGGCGAGGAAATCATCGACGGCGCGGTGGAGGAGATCATCCACAAGCTGGTCAACACCCCCGCCTTTGAGCAGGGCATCCGAGAGAAGATCGGCGGCAAGCTGGACACCGCCGAGCTCGACGCAGAAATGGAAGCCCTGCGCAAGCAGCTCCGCCAGCTCACGGGCACCAAGGACAGGCTGGGCGAGCAGATCGACGCGCTCGATTTCGACGACCCGCATTACACCCGCAAGGCGCAGGACCTGCAGGAGCGCCAAAACAGGGTCTACGACCAGATCGCCTCCGTCGAGGTCAGCATCGCCGAGGTGCAGACCCGCATGGACAACATCCGTCAGCACAGGATTTCCACCGACAACGTCTATCAGTTCCTGCTCTACTTTGACAAGCTCTACGACCAGTTCACCGACCTGGAGAAAAAGACCTTCATGAACAGCTTCATCGAGCGCGTGGAGATTTACCCGGAGCGCCAGAGCGACGGACGCATCATAAAGCGCATCGAATTCCGTTTTCCCGTGTATTTTAACGGCTCGGAAATCACTGGACTTGGTTGGGACGAAATGGATATGTCGGAGACGGTATGCTTATTGTCCAACTTCAAAGCAAGGCCCATATCGAGATTGAAGTGAAGATGGACGAGCTGGATTTGACTGCCGCGGAGAAAAAGGCAACCTACGAGGAAATCAAAGCGTATGTTCTGGAACATGATGGCTTGAAGGTCAGCTACCTCTATATCGCACAGGTAAAGCAGAAATGTGGCATTATTGAGCGTGAGAATTACAACAAGCCGAAGTCTGAGGAGGCAAAGCAGCCACACTGTCCGCCAGACAAGGAAACTGCGATTGTCGAGGCGCTCAAATTCTATGAGCTGATTGCTCCTTAGCGTGTGTTTCTAAAATGAGACCGGTGCAATTTTGGCATCTTTTCTTGCACTTCTCGATTTACCGCCAGTAAACCTTCGGTTTTCATCCTTGAATTGCAAGAAAATCTGCTTGAAACTGCACCGGTCTCATTTTAGAAACGCACTATAGTTCTGCGAAATCCAACGGCACATATCAACATGGATGTGGATGTGGACGAAATGGTGCAAGATAAAAGAGGTTCTTCACGGAATCTTGTTGTTTGCCCCCAAGATTCCGCGAAGAACCAAGTGATGTGAGAATTACTCCGTAATGTAGGTGTACCGCATGTTGTAGCTCTTTGCGTACTGCTCAGCGGCGGAGTCCGGCAGGACTTCCAGGACAAGGTTCGGGCAGTTATCGAAAGACGGGTAGCCAAAACTCGTTAGCTTGCGAAGATTGCCCAACAATGCAAGCGACTCGCATCCGGAGAAGGCAGATTGATCGACGCTTTCCAAACTGCCCAGATTCGGAATTGAGGCCAGTTTTGTGCAGCCAGAAAACCCGTATTGTCTGATAGCGGTTACATTGCTCAGGTCGCCGACGCTTACCAAAGAGGTGCAGCCATCAAACGCACGATAAGGAATCTCTTTCAGGCTGCTTAAATCACCGACGGTTTCCAGCGCAGTACAGCTGACGAAACACTTCTGCTCCATTGACTCCAATTTGGGCATATCGCTGATTGATTTCAGCGAGATACAGCCTGTATAATGGCTGCCGTACCCAAATACGCCCTCGCCAAGGCTCACCAGATTATCTAAGTCTTCAAGACGTTCCAAACTGGAGCAGCCAGCAAAAGCAAAATGTTCGATGGCTGTAACACTGCTTAAATCGCCCAGGCTGACAAGCAATGTGCAGTTAAAAAATGCATTATCCCCAATGGCGGTTAATTTGTCAGACCAGTCAACGCTAATCAACGATACGCAGCCTGCGAAAACCCCGGATTCCAAGCGCGTCAAGCTGTACAAATCATCAACATGCTCCAATGCACTGCAGCCGTTGAAAGCAGAGCGCGCGATAGTTTCCAAGTTGCGCAGGGAACCGATGCTCTTCAGTGCAGTACAGCCCATAAATGCATTCTGACCGATGCTGGTGATCTTGTCGAGTTCATCAACATGTTCCAAGGCGCTGCAATTCACAAAACCGTTAGAATCAATGGATTCGACATTACTCATGTTGCCGACACGCACAAGCGAAGAGCAGCCTTCAAATGCGTAAGAACCAATCGAAGTTACGCTGCTCAGGTTGCCTACGCTCTCTAATGCGGTGCAGAAGCCAAAGGTGGAATATCCGATGGATGTGACTTTGCTTAAATCGCCAATGGTTTTCAGCGCTTTGCAGCTATTGAAGGCACAAGTGCCGAGTGTTGTGACATTGGTCAGATTCCCGACGCTGGTTAAAGCGGTGCAGCCAGCGAATGCACTGCTGCCGATGCTATTCAGCCGGGGCAGTTCAGGAAGGCTGGTCAATGCTTCGCAATTAGAAAACGCATATTCGCCGATGGTGCGGACGTTGGACATACCCCCGATGCTCGCCAGCTTGCTGCAGCCATAGAATGCATCTTTCCCAATGCTGGTAGCGCTGCTTAAATCGCCGACCGAAAGAAGCTCCTTCAGACAGTAGAACAGCTTGTCAGGAACAGCCTTCAAGCTGCTTAAATCGCCAACTGTGGTTAGCGCAGTGCAGCCATCAAACACTTTCTCGCTGATGCTTGTTACACTGCTTAAATCACCAACGGTTTTCAGTGATTTGCAATTGCGGAATGTCTCTCGATTCAAGACGGTCAGCTTTTCCAAGCCGCTAATGCTGGTCAGCGATTCACAGCCGTAGAAGGCACCATACGCGATGCGCGTAACATTGCCGAGTTCCCCGATGCTTTGCAGGGAAGTACACTGCTTGAACGCATTTGCGCCGATGAAAGTAACGCTGCTGAGACTGCCGACGGTTTTCAGCGAAGTGCACTGATAGAAGGCGTTTTCGCCGATGGAAGTAACGCTGCTGAGATCTCCGATGCTTTCCAGTGACGCACAGGCATAGTCTTTTGACATGCCTTCGTCCGGAATCCAACGGCTGGAAACCCCAAAGGCAGAGTCGCCGATGCTTTCCAAATGGGGCATATCACCAACCCGAACCAAGGAGGTGCAGCCTACAAAAGCACTATCGCCAATACTTGTTACATTGCTCAAATGCTCCATGGATGTGAGCGATTCGCAATCTCTGAAAGCGTAAGCACCAATGGTGGTCACATTATCGGTGTTATCAAGTGTTTCCAACGCATAGCATCTGGAGAATGCGTATGCGCCAATGCTCGTCACATTCTCCAAACCTTCTACGCTTTGCAGATTGGTACAGCTGGCAAATGCGCTATCCGGAATGGCAGAAATGTTCGTTAGACCGCTAATGGTGGTCATGGCGCAGGACTCGAAAGCACCGCTGCCGATGCTTGTTACGTTGCTTAAGCCCTCGATGCTTGCAAGAGAATTGCAACTGAAAAATGCTTCCGCCCCAATGTGGACGTCATTTCCTCCGATTTCAAGCGTATTCAACTGACAATAGTAGAAAGCCCATCTTCCAATCTTTTTAATATTGTCTAAGCTGCTGATTTCTTTGAGTGAAGTGCAATACCCAAAAGCCCAATCCCCAATTGTTGTGACATGCTGCAAACTTCCGATTTCTGCTAAAGACGCGCAGCTGAAAAAGGCTGAATCACCGATTTGTTCGACATTAGAAATGTCGCCAATACGCTTCAGTGAATCGCAGTAATAATGCTGCTCCGGTTCATCGTCCCAACTGATGGCGTATGAAAAAGCAGACGCGCCGATACTTTTCAGATGGGGCATATCACCGAGTTGCGTCAGTGATTTGCAGCCTGCAAAAGCAGATTCGCCAATGCTCGTCAAAGAAGTCAAATCTCCAACATCTTGCAGTGATGTGCAGTTGTAGAACGTGAAGTCGCTGAGATTTGTCACATTCTCCAGCCCCTGCAACTTTACCAGCGCCGTGCATCCATCGAATGCGTGCGCGCCAATCTCTGTCACGCTGCTGGGAATCGTGATCTCTTTCAGGCTCGTGCAGCCCGAGAAGGCGTAATCCCCGATGGCAGTTACAGAATCAGGAATTTTCACGCTGACAAGGCTCGTGCTGTTTGCAAACGCATATTCATCAATGCGTTTTACGTTTGCGGAAATTTCGTAAGTCGCAACATTTCCACCACTTTGAGCGGCCGCGCTGTCCGCCAGTGCGGGTAGGACCAGACAGCTTCCGATCAGCAGACTGGTCAGCGTAATCGTCAAAAGTTTCTTGGATTTCATGTGTATCAACCCCTTTCTCGATTTCCAGCATACAGCAATTTCAAGAAAAAGTCAATAGAAGAATCAAGAAAATTAAGGGAAAATACAGAAACTAAATCGAATGCTATGTCATGCACCGTCAAATCAATAAGATGCTAATGCTATATTCAGAAGAAATTGTCAAGAAACGATTACCAATCATGTTGACAAGCTGGGAAAACCTGCGTATAATAAATATGGAAAACTGGCAGTTTGCAACAGGGAAAAAGCGGATGGAGGAGAATTGCACATGAAACGTTGGAAAGTCACATTCGGACTGTTCTTGCTTCTTTTTGCGCTGGCAACGACAGTTGCTTGCGCGGAGACAAAGGAAGCGAAAATGGATTGGAACGATCGGACTGTCATTTTTGCCCAGCCGGGGGAAACGATCCACTTTACCTACGATGTTCCAGAAAATTACGTTGTGACAAAAGAGGAATGGCTGTGGTATTTCTGCTATACGGATGGTCGTGGCACTACGGGCTATGATGGCGAATATGGTGAGAGTCGCAAGGAAAGCTATACCTATGAGCCAACGGGAATCCATGTCGAATGGGATGGTAAAGGCAGCATTTCACTTTCTGCAAATGAAATGGTGCGTATTCAATTACGATTAAATGGATATGATTATCTGTTTGCATATGTACTTGTTGCAGACCCGGCAGAGTACTATACCTATGAGATTCAGAATGGAGAAGCGACGATTACAGGATATAATAAAGAACTGCTGAGAAGCAAAGTGCTTATTCCCTAGGAGATTGAAGGGTATCCGGTCACGACGATCGGCGACCGCGCGTTTTATGACATGCCGTCGGGTATCGGCAAGGAATTTTACATTCCGGACAATGTAACTACCTTTGGCAAGGAAGCATTTGCAGCCAGTGCCTATTTGGACTCGGTTAGGATGCCGCAGAAGCTGACGAAAATGGGCGGGGGCGTATTTGCGGCATGTTTGCAAATGCACTCCTTGGAAATTCCTGATTCGTTGACAGAGATTCCGGACTATGCTTTTACAAACTGCTGGGGCTATGGAGAGGTGAATAAATACAGTGCTGAGCAGTCTATTGGTAGAGTTGAGCAGTGTGTTGGTAAAAATGTGACAAAAATCGGAAAATATGCGTTTGCTGGATGCTGGAATATGGGGAAGGCGTGGGGCGATGGTCGTCTGCCTGAAAAGCTCGAATCCATCGGGGAAGGCGCATTCCAGTATTGTTATAAAATAAAATCATTGGAAATTCCGGCTGGTGTGACGGTCATTCCTGACCGCACATTTCAGGGCTGCGAAAGACTGGAATCCATTCAGATTGATGGCGATATTACGATGATTGGTGCGGAAGCCTTTGACGGCTGTGTTGCGCTGACGTCGATGCCGCTGTCGAAATCGCTGTCCCTGATTGGAGCGGATGCATTCCGTGACTGCACGGCGCTGACGGCTTTCCAGCTGGCAGAGGGAAACACGCATTTTCAGGTGCAGCAAGGTGCACTGATGACGGCGGATGCCACGCGGCTGCTGACTTATGCTGCCAGCGCACCGCAGCAAAGCTTTGTCATGCCGGAAACGCTGACACAGATTGATAATGGCGCACTCAAAAACCTGCGCTATCTGGAAACGCTGACTTTCTCGCCGACTTTCAGCGATTATCAGGCAGGCATGTTTGAAAATGCAACGGGCTTGAAGACGGTGAATTTCGGTGAAGGTACGCTGACGGCGATTCCTGACCGATTCTTCAAGGGCTGCACGTCGCTTGTTTCGCCCAATGCGTTCACGGGCGTGACGTCTGTTGGCGAATCGGCATTTGAAGGCTGCACGGCGGTGCAATCGCTGTCGTTTGATGATTCGCTGTCGAACATCGGCACAAAGGCGTTCCAGAACTGCACGGCACTGGAAAGCGTGCATATTCCGGACAGCGTAACGAGCCTGAGTGCAGCGGCGTTCCGGAATGACGTTTCCTTGACGGAATTCCAGATGCCGGAGCGCCTCCATACCGTTTCTGCGTCGGCGTTCAGCGGCTGCACGTCGCTGAAAACGGTGACATGGAGCAAGTATCTGCAAACCATAGAAGCAAATGCGTTTGAAAATACGGCCCTGACGGAAATCATCTTCCCGGAGAGCCTGACCAGAATCGGCGCGTATGCGTTTGCGGGCATTGGCACGCTGGAAAACATCGTTTTGCCGGAAAATCTGAATACGATTGGCTCAGCTGCTTTCTCTGATACGGGGATTCAGACGCTGAAGCTGCCCAAGAGCGTCACGACGCTGGGCAACGGCGCGTGGATGAACTGCGCCGCCCTGCGGGAAGTTCAGTGGGAGGCAGCGCTGACGAAAATCCCGGTGAATACGTTTGAACACTGCACTGCGCTGACCCAAATCGAACTGCCGGACGGCATTGTGGAAATTGGCGCAAGGGCATTCAGCGGCAATGAAAGCCTAACCAATGTGACTTTGCCGCGCACGGTGCGGCGCATTGAAAGTGCCGCTTTTGAGGGATGCAGGGCGCTGACGGACATCCTGCTCTGGCCGGACGTGGAGGAAATCGCGGCGGATGCTTTTGCGAACTGCGAGAATCTGACCATCCGCGGCTGGAAGGGGTCTGCCGCTGAAAAAGCAGCCACGTCACAGGGCGTGAATTTTGCCGCGGCGGATCAGGAGATTTCCTACACGCTCAATGCCGCGCAGGATGGCTATCTTGTCGGCGACTGCGATGAAAACACGGTTCTGCTGGTGCTTCCGGCTGTGCATAACGGGCTGCCTGTGGTCGGTACTGCGGAAAACGCCTTTGCAAACTGCAAGTACCTGCAAGAAGTGCGCGTGGAAGCGGAAAGTGTGTATTTGCAGGTTTGTGACGGCATCCTGATGGACGCGACAGGTAAAACGCTGCTGCTCTATCCGGCACGGCGCGCAGGAGCGGATTTGGTGATTGACGAAAACGTGACTGCCATTGCAGACTATGCGTTTGCTTATTGCCAAAATCTGCGCAGTATCACCATTGGCACGCAGGTGGAGACGATTGGCGACCATGCGTTTGACGCGGTGAACGATGCCCTGTGCCTTGTTGTGCAGGATGGCAGCCCGGCGCAGCTGTGGGCGAGCGCACACGGGGTGCGCTATGCCAGTGAAAGCACATCGTTTACCTATCGCCTTGAAGGGGACAAAGCGTATATTACGGGCTACACGGGCACGCTGCCGGAGACGGTTGTTCCAGCAGTGATTGACGGATACCCTGTCTATGCGATTGAAAACCTCCGCAGCCCGATTCTGACGCACGTTGTTGTCAGCGAAGGGATTGAAGTGATTGGGGACTCGGCATTTAAAGCGTATTTTGATTATGAGAAAGGCTACATTCGCACGCTTGTGAGCGTAAGTCTGCCGCAGAGCTTGAAAATCATTTCGGATGACGGTTTCTGGGGACAGGAAAACTTGCAGGAGATTACACTTGGCAGTGTGGTGGAAATTGGGCAATCGGCCTTTGGCAGCTGCACCATGCTGAAGCAAATTACACTGCCGGATACGCTGACAACGATTGGCTGGAGAGCGTTTGAATCTTCTGGCTTGACGTCGCTGACGATACCGGTCAATGTAACCAGCCTTGGAGACTCTTTCATCACAGACTGTTCAGCGCTGACATCGCTGTATGTAGCCGAAGGAAATCCAACCTATGAAATGGAGGACGGATTGCTTTACGACATTCCTGCAAAGACGCTGCGCTATGCTCTGCCGGATGTGTCGGGGGATGTAGTGATTCGTGACGGCACGGTGCGCATTGGCGACGATGTGTTTAAGGAACATGCGATAACATCTGTTCAACTGCCGGATTCTTTGCAGAAAATTGGGAATTGCGCATTCCAGTTCTGCAAGGAACTGAAGGAAATTACCTTCCCGGAAGGGCTGATAACGATAGATGGTTTGGCGTTTGCCTACTGTACACAACTGGGAAATGTTGTGCTGCCGGAAGGATTAAAGAGCTTGGGCGACAGCGCATTCCGCTTCTGCGATAGCTTAACAGAAATAACCGTGCCTGAAGGCATCACATTTATGTCGGGAACATTTGCAACCTGCTACTCTTTACGCACCGTGAATTTGCCGAGTGGTTTAACCCACATGATGAACGGCGTTGTGGAAGGATGTCGTTCACTGGAAACTCTACACTTGCCTGCTAAGCTGGCGGACATCAGCGGCGAGTGGCCCAGCAAGCTGAAAACGATAACGACAGCGGTTGGTTCTGTGCGCTATGTATCCGAAGACGGTGTCTTGTATGATACGCAGGACAACAGCATCTTGTTTGTGAATGCGTCGATTACGGGAAATGTAACCGTTCGTGATGGCATCACGACAATTGGCGCAGGGGCGTTCAAGGGCAGAAAAGGCTTAACGAGCGTCACGCTGCCGGAAAGCTGCACTGTCATTGATTCTTATGCTTTTGAAAACTGCACAGCACTAACGGATATCAACTTCCCGGAAAAATTAGAGTTGATTGGACGAAATGCATTCTACAATTCCGGCATTACGTCGCTGAAACTTTCGCAGCCGGGGATTCACGTTGGAAGCTTTGCATTTGCATATTGCCATCAGCTGAAGTCTGTGGAAATCACATCGACGGACTTTGACTTGATGGAGTGGGCATTTGCAAGATGCGAAAATTTGGAGACAGTAATTCTGCCGCCGCAGGTTTTCCGCATGGAAGGCGGATGCTTCACGGAATGCACGTCCCTGACTACGGTCGTTTTGCCGAAGAACATCACGTTCGTGCATGGCTTTAAGGACTGTACGTCCCTGAAAACTATTGAAATTCCGGACAGTGTGACGAGCATCGGCTATGAAGCATTTGCAAACTGCAAGTCGCTGGAAAGTATTCATCTACCGGATGGGGTAACGAACATTGGTGGACTTGCGTTTGCGCATTGCTATGCGCTGAAAGAAATCAATCTTCCGGATTCGCTGACCACGATCGGAGAAGAAGCATTCCGAGGAGTTCCGATTGCTGAAGTTGTCATCCCGGCAAATGTGACCGAAATCGCGGACTGGACATTCTATTATAATGGAGAACTCCGTTCGCTGACGCTCCCCGATGGCTTGAAGAAAATTGGCGCGAATGCTTTCTGTGGAGCGTCCAAGCTCCAATCGGTGGAACTGCCGGAAAGTTTGGAGGAAATAGGGGATGCCGCGTTCCGTGAGAGCGGGCTGACCTCGATTACCATTCCAGGTAATGTGAAGCGCCTTGGCGGCGCATTCATTTACTGCAAGAATTTGGAGAAGGTCTCCATTGCCCCCGGCGTTGAAACGATTGGTGCTGACGCGTTCTTGGAATGCCCGAAGCTGACGGAAGCAACGCTCGCCAGCACTGTTACGACCATCGAGAGCAGTGCGTTCTGCGGCTGCAAGGCGCTTCAAACCATTAACGGCGGTGCGCTCATTCAGTCCATTGGCGAACATGCCTTCACGAGCTGCGAAAACATTGAGGAAATCAATATTTCGCCGAATTTGGCGGAAATTTCAGACTATGCATTTGATGGCTGCAAGAAACTGAAGCGCGTTTCGCCGTCGGCGGAGCAGAAGGGCGTTTCTCTGCCGCATGTGAAGTACATCGGCAAGTGGGCATTCAACGTCTGCAAAGCAATTCCGTCCTTCTCTCTGGGCGATTCGCTGGAAACGGTCGGGGATTATGCGTTTGCTTCCACGTCCGTTACGTCCATGTATTTCCCGGATACCGTGAAGCAAATCGGCATCAATCCGATGTGGATGAATTATGCCATTCTGTCCGTGCATTTGCCGAAATCACTGACGGAAATCCCGCAGGGGATGTTTGCGCAGGTCGCGCGGATGCAGACGCTTACCATCCCGCAGGGTGTGCACAGCATTGGCACACAGGCATTCCACGGCAATGTTGCTTTGGCAGCGCTGAAACTGCCGGATGGCTTGGAGCGCATAGGCGCAAATGCATTTGGAAACGCGATGCTGCTGCTGGAAATTCCGGCATCGGTTACGGAAATTGCGGATGATGCGTTCAGCGAAGCGGTTGTGGAATTCTACACGCCGTCGGGCAGCGCGGCGCATCAATACGCGCTGGCGCATCAGATTCCCGTGCATTTGGATGAGTCGATTCCGGCAGAATACCTCGGCACGGCTGAACAGATGGCGGCAGGGATTGTCGCGCAGGTGATTACGGATGACATGACCGACTATCAGAAAGCAGAAGCGCTGGTAGACTGGATGCTCAGCGAAACAATGCTGTCAGACATGCTGCCGCACACATACAGCGGCAAAATGGTGCTTACTTTGCGTAAAGGTACGCGCTGGGGCTGGGCATTTGCATACAAAGCACTGCTGAATGCGGCAAATGTTACCAATGATATCTACTTTAACGCGAAGGGCATCGTTGAAGGCGAGGGCATTGGTGATCAAAGCTCGGTGTTTGTTTCTTATTTTGACGGCGATGCCGTGAATATGATTCAGATTGATGGGCAATGGTATTTCACGCATCCTGCCTTTGTGGAGCATTTCGGAAAGGCGAGATACTTCATGCTCAATCGAGAAACGTATCGCTTGTCGTTCGGGGATGATCCGAACGTGGAAGCCTGCGACAACTACGACCAGACCTTCCTCTATCAGGCGTACTCCAAGGATGTTGAGGCGGAGGTTGTGGCGCAGGCATCTGCGTCCTTTACAGAGGGCAAGAAGTTGGTGTATGCGGAAGTTCAGCCGATTGAGGAACTGATGGATGCGAGTTATGCGTATGTGCTGGATTTCGCGGGGCGGCACATGGATACGCTGGACTGGCAGAACGCGCAGGGCAAATTTGAGCCGACTATTATCGGCACAAACAACGGCTACTGGCTCAGTGACGACCTGACGGGCGAGTATGCGCAAGTGACGGTGAATACGCAGACGCTCTATCCGTATGGCGCGGAAGTGCGGCTGGATGATCCGGAATACACGGCAGTGCTGTGCGACTGGAATGTGGATGGCACGCTGACGCTGACGGAAGGCACCGAAGAAGCAAACGTGGCGCTGTTCACCATAGAAAGGGGAGAAGATATAGAAAAGAAACAAACCATTACTGGCAAAAAGGTCTATCATGCGACCTTCACCCCGACCCTGAGCCAGTACATTGACACGCTGGCACCGACGGAATTTGACTTGGTGCTGGAATGCCAACTGCCGCCCATTCGTGATGCTGCACAGCTGGTGGACAACAAGCTGACGCTGACGCTTTCGGATTCACATATTTTCCCGGAAAATGCGCAGCTGGATTTGATTTTCTGGCCGGAAGGCGGCATATCGAGTGCTCCTATAACGCACTTCTATGTGGAGGATCGTGCAGAACTTTACCCGGACGGCAAGCGCGAAATTACGCTTGACCTCTCGGCGCTTCGCTGCGACCTGGGATACACGCTCTACATTGCGCAGACAGCGGACAACTATGTGGAATCGGAATACAGTTCCGTTACGAGCCGCATCGACATACCGCATACGCCGTACATTGAGACGGTACGGCCTGCAACATCGACGGAAGACGGGCGGATAAGCGACACGGTCTGCAAGATTTGCGGCACATGGCTGGACAATGGGTATGCGATTGCGTCGGATCACATTCTGCAGCTGCCTGCGAGTTTGAAGGCAATCGAGGAAGAAGCCTTTGTCGGCATGTGGCAGGTGCAGCAGGTGAATATTCCGGAGGGCGTTACTGCGATTGGAAAGCGCGCCTTTGCAGACTGTACGCTACTGCGGCTGGTCATTATCCCGAACAGTGTGCAAACGCTGGCGGATGATGCCTTCAGCGGCTGCCATCCGGTGATTCTCTGCGACGCGGAAAATCAGCAGGTGATTGACTGGGCAAATGCACAGGGATTGATGGTCGTTTTCAAGGAAAGTAAATAATACTATTTCCAGATTCACCTGCGCCATCTGCTTGCGCCTTTTCCCTTCTGGCGTCCGCTCATTCCACTTAGCGTAGCGCTGCTACGCTGCGTTTCATTCACGTTAGCCAGAATGAAAAATTCGCGGCGCATCTTGGCGCATTCTTATCTGGAAATAGTATAACACATCCCTTTGGCTGCTTCGGTGACACAACTTCTCCGAAGCAGCCCCTTTTCTTTTCAAAAAAATCTCGAAACAGGATTGACAAAATGGGATTGATACACTATAATAGAGACAAGGTTGAGCGTTAAACCTAACAAAAATACGCAACGAACTCGTGAAGGAGGTTTTCCCATGAGAGGGTCGATGAAATTGGTTTCCATGCTGCTGGTGCTGTGCCTGACGCTGGGCGCGCTGCCGCTGGCGATGGCGGAAGAGGTCGTTGATGCGGACTTGACCTGCACGATTACGCTGGGCAACTGGCCCGCGGATACGGCGGCGGAGGCGGAAAAGGCGCTCTTTGAGAGCTACCGCGAGACGATGAAGAAGCACTACCCGAACGTGACGCTGGTGCCGGATTACTACTCCTACACCCTGAGCAGCTACGTTCCAATGGCGAAGGGCGGCACGGCGCCGAGCATCTTCCAGCCGCCGTTTACCGACCCGCAGCTGCTGATCAGCCAGCATCTTGTCGGCGACGTGACCGATGCGCTGGAGCGCGCGGGCGTGCTGGATGAGTTCAGCCCGTCGTACCTCGAAATGCTGTCCGACGAGAACGGCCGCATCTACGGTCTGCCGCGCGACGGCTATGTGCTGGGTATGCACATCAATGTCGCCCTGTTCCGCGAGGCGGGGCTGGTGGACGAGGAAGGTCTGCCGATTTACCCCAAGACCTTGCAGGAAGTGGCGGAATACGGTCAGATTATCCGCGAAAAGACGGGCAAGGCGGGGCTGGTATTCCCGGCGAGCGAGACGTATGGCGGCTGGCTGTTCACCAATATCGCGTGGAATTTCGGCTGCGTGGGCGAAAACGCGCTGGAATATCAGGATGAAGACGGCCGCTGGGTGTGCAACTTCACATCCGACGAGTGCGTGGCGGCGATGGAGTACATCCGCGACCTGCGCTGGAAGTACGACATCCTCAATGCCGACGCGACCACGACTGACTGGGCGGGCGCGCATTCTCTGCTGGGCACGGGCGAAGCGGCGATGAACTTCGCGGCGGATGACTCTGTTGACCAGCCGACCTCCAACAAGGGTCTGCCGGTGGAGGACTTCGCGCTGATTCCGTTCCCGGCGGGCGACGCGGGACGCTATGCGCTGGCGGGCGGCACCTGCTACATGTTCGCGCCGAACATTACCGATGATCAGGCGACGGCGCTGATGGCATACCTGACCGTGCTGGGCAAGATGCCCTACCTGAATGACCAGATTATCGAGGGGATGCGCGCGGACTATGCTGCCAAGCGCGACCGCGGCGCCCCGGTTCTGCCCGCCATCAGCGCGTGGAACGATGCGGACTACAACGCGGCGAAGCAGGCGATTATTGACGAATACTGCAATGTCGATATGCGCTTGTATAACGACTTCTTCGATTCCATCACGCAGGGCACGATTACGCTGCGCTCGGAAGAACCCGTCTTTGCGCAGCAGCTGTATCGCGAGCTGACCGCTGTAATTCAGCGCGTCATCACCCGCGAGGGCGCGGATGTGCGCAAGGCGCTGCA
>ERZ772875.1831-NODE-1831-length-17568-cov-11.165249_pt1 | contig 17568 bp, 16 predicted proteins | sample MGYA00580585_ERZ772875 | MGnify/ENA primary metagenome ERZ772875 (study PRJEB29015, sample SAMEA2737736) | human gut metagenome | biome: human gut; feature: human-associated habitat; material: faeces | place: China | collected 2012 ... | reverse complement strand
TGGTAGAGAACTGCGTATTGACGAATCAAACCGCAGTCGTGGATGAAATGCTGAATAAGAATTTGCTACCAGAAGAATATATCTATCCGTTCTTGGGTGATGTCATGGAATGGTGGTTAATTGATTCGTGGTTAGCTGAACGACTGAAAAGAGAGGGAGAGGTAATCATTGAGGAATACGGTTGCTGTTGGTGGGGCAGGTTAGCCAGCGGACAAGCTATCTGCATGGACGATGTGATACAGAAGATTGCAGGAGAGTAAAACTCGGCTTGCATATCGACATAGCAAAACTGCAAATTACAGAGATTAGGGGCATTGCAATTTCGAGAAGATTTTGCAACCTCTAATTTCTGTTTTTATGCTGGCGTAAGGTCGAGAAATGCAGAATCAAACGACCTGCAAACCACGATTAAAGAGTTTATACAGGCTTAACAACAAAATCTTCTACTCCAATTTATAAAGAACAAAGTTTTGATTCCATAAAGCGAACTATTGCATGGGAACTTTGTTTTAGAGAACTTTGCACAATAAAAGTGCGGCAAATTTTCATAGAGTGTTCTGTCTTTCAGAAACATTTTCTATCTTTGTGTCGTTACCGAACAGGTAGCAGACATATTAGTAACGTGAAAGTGTTTCGCGTTTACTCTCACATAGAAATCTGACAGTTTCAAAAGGTACGGGAGTAAGCAAGACAGACACTCTTCATTTGTGTAGCTATATATCATTCCCGATATATACTGCCAAGTGTGGGGATTTGCTTATTTGTACCAAGGTTTTGTCAGAACCTCTATGTGGATAAGCGAACAACTCCACACTTTCTTTTTTGTATTAATCCACCGCAGTAGGAGTTGACACGGTACAAAATATCGTAGCTCTATGGAGTATCTGAATATTCCGCTACCTAATAATCGTATTCTAACATTAGGTTACAACCATGCTGACTCGACATATGTATTTGAGCGGGATATTGAATTTAATGGGTGGATTATATCCAAAATCATAAAAGTCGGGGGACCCCAAATAAGTCATTATAAATATAATTACGACAATTACTTTGAGTTGGCGATTACTGATTCCAAGAACTTTCAGCGAATAGAAAAATATTTTTACAACTGTAAAGATATTGAACTGTTAAGAGCACGGCAAAACCCCATTGATGATTTATCTGATTTTATTCAATCGTCTTTGATTTTTCAGTGTAAAGATTGGGCAGACTATGATATCTGCAAAACTTTAGCAGATATAAATGAAGTCATAAATACGGATATTTCCCAACAAGAGCAGTTAGAACGGATAAAACAGATATTAAACAATTTATAACTTATTATCTATATGAAGAAACTACTATCTCTATTGGTGTGTGGCTTATTGCTATTCGGTTGTGGCAAGGATGCGGAATCTGATGAACAGCAATTCAAAGAGCCTGAATTTCTTGTAACACCGACAATGTTCAATTTCGAGAAACAGGGCGGAAACGCACTATTCTCTTGTCAATGTACAGAGGGCAAATTTGAACGATGCTATATTGATGCCAGTTTAGCTAAATTTCAGTTTATGCCGAAGGAATGGACTGGGCGAAATCAAACTCTGTCTGTAAGTTGTTCAGCCTTACTTTTTCAAGTTTCCTCAAGAGGTATTTGCGGAACAATATATGCAGACTATAAACGCCCTGATGGACGAATAGTAACTAAACACGTATGTGATCTCTATTTTCACCAAGAATAAACTAACCCTTTAACAAAAATAAACTATTATGAAAAAGCTGTTTTTTATTGTGGCCGCTATGTTTGTGGCAGTTTCTTTCTCGGCTTGCTCCGATGATGATGACAATGGCGGGAAAGCGCCTACTCCCGAAAAATGGGTTAAACAGATCGTCTTTCGTGCTGAATGGGACGAATCATGGACAACCTCTATAACCTATGATTCCGAGAAGCGTGTTAAAAAAGTAGACGGTTTGAGAAATGATTCTTATGAATTTACCTACAATGGAAATTCATTAACTGTAAAAGGTAGCGACAGGACTTATACATGTAAATTGAATTCAGATGGTTACGTAACAGAAGTTACAGAGAATGATTTTGACAAGGACGAAACATATTATTATAAAATGGAATATAAAAACGGCTATTTGCAACGTGTTGAGCAGCGTTATAGTTATAATGAATCTCGGGTAAGAGTGAGCGAATGTACATGGAGAGACGGAAACCTTGTAGAATCTAAATGCACCGATTACAATGAAGATGGCACTGACATAACGACGGTAAAATACTCTTATTCCCAAACAGCCACACCCATTAATATTGACCTATTTTATATTGATGGAGGATATATAGACGTACTTGAACCACTTGATTTGTTGGGATTCTATGGCAGGCAAAGTGCTAAATTGCCTAATAAGGCTAATATCACCTATTCAGGTGAGTCAGAATCGGAAAGCGATGATTTTGGCGTTTACACATTAAATGACGATGGCACTGTTGCAAGAATAGATTGCGGGTCGGTTTCTTATGAACTGATTTACTAAACAAAATAGTCAGAGGGACAGACTTGTGCAAAAGGGTTAACTTATAGACCCTCTGCACAAGTTTGTCCTTTTTATATTACTTGCATAAGTCACAAATTTTTCGTATATTTACATCATAATCAAAGATTTAATAACAACATAAATTTTAGCTAAAATGTATAAAACACCAAAAACAGAATGAAAAATCGGCAAGGAGAAACGGGATGATAATCAAATATCCTACATTGCCAAATCCGTAGCCTATGATGATGATTACGGGGTCTGCCTATTCGTCGGAAGAAAAGAAGATGAAACCGTTCCGTTTACCTTTTACTATTTCTTTGCGTTGGACATCGACCAACAGCAACCCGTAAAAATGACATTCCAAAGACGAGGAAAGAAGATGGTTTCGATGTCTTGTCCGTTGGATAATATAAAAGGAGATATAACGCTAATCATGCCTAACGTTATTGAGTTTTCAAATTCCGCAGATAGCGTAAACCTTTTTGCCGTTCACAACAAGAGCGACGCCGTTAGCTTTACATATACAGCAACGAACGGAACGCAGAAAGAGTTTCGTTTCCCACTCACGGGGTTCAATGAAAAGTATTTAGAGCAGTTCATAGTATAAGTCAATAGATATAGTCTCCAAAGAATGATAATATAGTTTTATAACTTTGTTGGGGAAATAATTCTTTAAGGTAAGATGAGTGTGAAATACTATCCATTTGCATCCATTTTATTTCAAATCGCTGAAGAATAGGATTCGTATCGACTTTTGTTGATTTGCATGGCAAAGTCGCTTGATAACCAGACCATTCACACGATATTGAATTATTTATGCAATTAGAGAATCTAAACTTGCATTTTGAAGAATTTGAATCTATATTTAGCTGTGGATAAATCAACCAACACTGACCAATAAATTGACATAGTTGTCGGTAAAATGGATCTGCTTGGGAATCTAAAAACTCGTCAATGGATATTTCAAAGTTTTCTAATATACATAACAAATGGGTAACTTGATTATAGGTGGAGATAAAATAATTAAACCCATTATGTCCATTTTGCCAGCTATACGGTGGAATATTCTCTTTTCTGATATTGTAATTGGATTGGTTTAAGAAATGGGTAATGTGCCGAATGTTGGTAATTATATTTTCACAATTCTCATATTTCTGCATAATAAGGTCTACCAATCGTTCACAAATAGCAGAAAAAGTATCTTTACTAAAAGGTATTTTCTGTAAAATCCATTCTTCAATCACATCATTCAATGAATATTCATAGGGCGTGGAAGACGAGAATTTATGAATATAACCCGTAAAATCTGTTCTCTCTCCATATAAATGATGAAAGATATTCTTGATGTTTTGAAAATGACAGACCAGCAATATTTTATCGAAATTGTATTTATTCAAAGGGTTGCCATGTGCAAGTTTTTGTTCTGAATAATCTTGCATATCCCAATGCGCAGAAAATACATTGAGGATGCGGAATATATGGGCAGGATCAATCCTATCCATATCTTCAATAACAAGGATAACTTGCTTGCCACTATTTTCTTTAATATCTGTTATTAGTTGATAAATAATCCGTGATATAGGGTCAAATTCATATATCCCTCCTTTTTGGCTTGCAAATTCATCCAAATATGATTCGATACTATCGGACTGGGAATGACCGACTTCCTTTGAAAAGTTTTTGAACTTGGCAATGTTGTCCCGAAATACTTTTATAGCATCTTGGGGAATATTAGCTAAAGAGGATGCAACTAAAGAAACAATATCCGACACAAGGTCTTTCCCATTTTGATTGAAGAATCCCCATAATCTCAATGAAAAGCCATATTTTTCATCCGAGAAATCAATCTCGGATGTCATCAAGATTTGCAACAATATATCTCGCTTAATATACTCAAAAATATCTTTGTTTTCAGCGACCTGATAATTGATAGGATATATTGTTAGGAACAAATACTTATCGGATAATTGCTTCTTAACTTCATTCAGAAAGAAACTCTTTCCGTCTCCAAATCGTGCAGACAGAATACCTCGACAATTATTATTAAGATATTCAGAAAAAGTCGTGACTTCGGAATCTATCGGAATAATATCGTTCATAATGCTTGGGTTATTACGCATATCAAAAATACAATTTTTAATATAGAAATCAAAGCTACTGAAAATTGCTGAAAACAGACGAACGGCGAGAGGGGAAAATTTTTCGCCGATTTTTTAGTATCTAATGATGGCTTTTATCTATGTATCTATAAGATATACAGCTAATTCACCTATTTATTAATCAATCATGGTTTCTGTAACTGTGTAAACCAACGTGTAAACCGCAGAGCATTCGTGTTTGTAAATTACTGTATAATAGCAATTTATTTATTTTGAGGAACGTCTGGGGGGCGTGTGGTCGCTGGTTCGAATCCAGTCACCCCGACTGATGGAAAATCCTTGATATTCAATCGAATATCGAGGGTTTTTCTTTTGTGATGTATAGCCGGAAAAGTAGCGGTGGTACACAAGTGGTACATAAATGGTCGCCATCCGAAAATTTCAATCTCAGTCGTTAAGTATTTGGTTGTTGGGCGGTTGCTGTATTTGGGCCTATGCAGTCGCTCCGAACAGGCAGATAATGAATTTTATCGGGTTCGCGGCTATATGAGCTGTAATCGCGTCGCAGTATCTTCTGTTCCGACGAAACAAAACGACCTGTCAATATGTTTTGGCAGGCCTTGCAAATTTTACTCTGCGGATGTCCCGATCAGCAACAGAATCGAATAGTCGGTTTCCGCCAGTTTTGCATCTGTGCCGCAACCCCAGACGATATTTACCTGCGGGGCAAATTCGTGGATGACGGTTAAGAGGCTACATAGGTCGTCGAAACTAATTTCCGATGCGGGATGATAGCTTACTTTTATAACCATGTCGAGGTCAGCTCCGATGTGCAGGGCTTCCAATTCGGTGCGGAGTCGCTCCGCCAAGACGGATATTGTGCCCTTGACCGTAATTAGGGCGCAAGATGCCGCACTATTCAAAATGCGGTCGAAATCGTTCCGGACAATCGACACCATGTCGTCTTCCGATGGGCCGAATTGGGTGTCGAGGTAGTGTCTGATTTCTTCTTTGGTTTTCATGTGATTTTGTTTTTGGGTAATACATTCCGGCTGTGAATACGCAGGTCGTTTCAGCCGATATGTACTGGAGGTTGTCCTTGCGGCTTGCTTATTTAAGCCCTATACATTGGCTCGAAATAGGCGGTTAATGAATTTTATCGAGTCTCCGACTACATGAGCCGTAATCATGTCGCAGTATCTTCTGTCGGGATTTAACAAAGCGACCTGCCGGGTTGCGGCAGGTCGGGACAACTAAGAACGGTCGGGATGAAGATTCGGAATGGATTTGGATAACAACTTACAACTATGTGCTTTATCCGCGACCGGAATTATATACGAGCCAATATCATATTTTTCTCCATTTACTCGTGCGACTTGTTTTGCCGTTTGAATTTCGAGTCGGTTCTCCACGAGACATTATCTGTTCGATTCTTAATTCATCGGCATACTTAAATAAGTATGATCCGATTCGTTTTGTGACTTCATGAGTTATCGCTTCGGAGTCTTGCTTATAAGCGTATAACATTCGTAATCGATTATACTGGTCATTGAAATGTGTTTCGATAATTTCGTCGATAACGTGCGAATCGAATTCCGTACCATCGACGGCTTGTATCAAAGACGCCAAATCCCGCATGTCAATTTCCTCCAAAATCGCTCGTGCACTTGGACTATTGTTTGAGGTTGCCATAATATTTCTATCGTTTCATTAAAAAGATGCGATTGCTCGAACAGAATGAGTTGCTTCCCAACTGCTCTCTATGGTTTGTCCGGTAGCACTGTATCCCTTGAAACATTTAATGTATCGAGGATATGAACCATTATTGTGCACCTCTTCGGAAGACCAGTAAGTGCCACCAGCTGAAGATGCGTATTTTAATGGCATTCCATTGTTGCCAATTGAAGATTCATTGACCCCAAAACGATAGGAAAATAGGGTTGTTAAATCGTCTATTGTTGGTAATTTCCAAGCGGGATTTGATTCCTTTTTTGTATTGATCCAATCGGAAACAGGATAAGAAGCACTGTTATTACTACTATTCCATTTATACCATGGTAGCAAGGATTCGTCTAATGAGAGAATTTTTCCGTGTTTCCTGTCTGCATCAAGATAATAAATGATTCCTTCAAGACCGTCTTCATTATAATAATTCATTAAGACGTATGTCCCATCATTTTCCTTGTAACAGGGTTTTGTTATGTCTAAATCCAAGACACATGTAGGAATAAGTGCATGTTGTGTTTGGTTCTGAAACCAAACTTCTCTTAAATTAGGACACTCTTGGCATCTTAGGATGTTGATCTCTTGGTTGTTGGACACATCTAACAAATCGATCGGATTGCTTTTTATTTCTAATGTTCGTAATCCCGGATTATTAGTCGTTTTTAGCGCAGTTAGTTGATTGTAATTGCACTTTAAATATCGCAAAAGGCTGTTTGTTTCGAGATTTAATTCTGTCAGGCGATTGACTTCGCAGTCTAATTTGGCTAATTGTCGATGCCTTGTTACATCTAATGCGGTTAAATTATTGTATGTGCAATACAATTCTTGAATGTTGGGAGATTGAGAAATGTCGAGCGATTCCAATTGATTGTTTGAAACGTCTAACCTTGAATATCGTGAACTTGTAATTTTAAGTTTAGTTGAATTGTTCAAAGCATTGCGCAAATATGGATAGTCCGTTGTTTTATAACCTGCAGCATAGTTGTGAAATGTAATGGATGCAACATCCCCTAAATTGATCTCTTCGAATGGGTTATTGTCCCAAATTAAGTCTCCGAGATTATAACAGTTGGAAATATCAAGAATCCGGATATTATTGTTATCACACTCTAATCGGGTTAAATTTGTGCAACTTGTCGCTATTAACGACGACAGTTGGTTCTGTGAACAATCAAGGGCTTGTAATGTCGAAGCATTGCCTAATGTCAGTGACGTGAGCTTATTGCCCTGGCAATGTAATGAACTTAGCTTCGAACACATGTTTATATCCAAAGATGGGAGATTATTGTAACCACATTCTAATTGGGTTAAACTTGTGCAACTTGTTACTATTAACGACGACAGTTGGTTTCGTGAACAATCAAGGTCTCGTAATGTCGAAGCGTTGCCTAATGTCAGTGATGTGAGCTTATTGCCCTGGCAATATAATAAGCTTAGCTTCGAACACATGCTTATGTCCAAAGATGAAAGCTTATTGTTCTGACAGAATAGGTTTGTTAAGTTATGACAATTATTTAAATCGAGAGTTGTGAGGCTGTTGTTTTCGCAATTCAAATTGGTTAAATTGAGGCACATGCTTATGTCCAAAGAAGAGAGTCTGTTGCCGCTACATTGTAAAATGGTTAAGTTAGGACAATCTTGAACATTAAGTGATGTGAGATTATTGCCGGCACAAGACAGACCGATTAGTTCCGAGCATCCGGTTAGGTCGAGGGTGGTAAAATTATTGTCATGACAATCCAAGTTGGTAAGGTTGGCCCAATTGGAGCAGTCGAGTTTGTCAGTTAGTTTATTTTCACAACAACTAAGTGATGTCATTTTTTCAGCGTTGGGAGGCAATATGAGCTTTGAAATCTTATTGTACCCACATGCCAAACCGGTTAGTTGTGTGTTTTTACTCAAATCCAACTCTGTCAAAGAGTTGTTGTCACATGATAGACTTTTTAAGTTTGTAAAATGCTCAATTCCTTCCAGCGACGCGATGGATAGGCCTGTTAAGGTTAGATATGTTACCTTCTCGATCTCGGATTGAGAAATTTCATTGTCGCTATTTTGGTCATAATTTGTAACTAAATAAGCTTTGAAATTCGGATCGGGTATGTCTAAGACCGGTATGGCGGATTGAGTAATAGTGATAGTCTGTGAAATATTCTGTTGGGTATTGGCTATCATGATTTTGCCGATGCGTTCGGCTCCTGTTGTGTTTTCGGAGATATTAAATCGAAGTTTATTTTCTTGTAGCGCACGAGTTGCTATTTGAGTTATCCACGTATCGCTTTCATTAATTTTAATTTCAAAATCAATATTATTTTGCAGTGTAACATCGACTGTACCTCCTTCTTGGGGAACTTGATAATCCGTCTTGCCAATTATGAGTGCATCTTTTTGTAATTGAGTAATTTCAACGATCTCGTCGATATTATTCTCCTTATTAAAGAAGTGAATTTTGGCAGATCGGTTATCGTAAGTGGTATTGGAGGCTATCGTATAATAATGCGTATGGGTCGATATGGCCCGTGTCGGGGATTCCGTAATCCAATCGACCGAAGGCATAGCGACTTCGTAATCGACATTGCTGTTCAATTCGACTTTGATTGTCTGACCGTCACTTGGAACGATATACTCTTTTTGAGTAAGAACAAGTGCCGGAGAAACTCCGAATTGGTAAATTTTTATGGTTTCTTTTCCGATTTCGCTTGTGATCGTAATCGTACCTTCCCTTGTTGCGGTCTCTTCATTGGGAGATATTGAAAACAAAAGGCGCGATGTTGTCATTGCACGCGTTCCGACATAAGACACCCAAGATTTGTCCGCTTGTGCGATTTCATATTCGAACGAGATGTTTGCATTGACCTCGACTGCAATTTGTTCTCCTTGTGCGGAGACTTCGAATTTGGATTTCGTAACGGTCAGTGCATCTTTGCCTTTTTGAGTAAGGACAAATTTTGCGGACTCCGTTGCACAAGTAAACGTGTAGGTCGCATTCCGATCGTCCGGTAAATTGTTTTCGTCGATGTTGAATGCAACGACATCGTTGTTTTTCCCCGATGTTTTAGAGGGGCGACACCATGATACGGTTTCTCCGGATAAGGCCCATGTTCCGTTACAAGTCACGATGACGCTTTGTGTATTTGAATTGCTTGAAACAGTTGCCGATTTCGGATTCAATGAAATATTGGAATTTGACGCGGCTTCTTGTGTAACATAGAGGGTCTCCTTTTCATCGCCAAGCGTGAATGTAAACGACGTATTTCTTGGTTGTAATTCTATGTTTTTCTGAACGGAGAAGGTCACGTTGGCTCCGTTCCCGCCTGACGTGATAGTGGGGGTGCACCAGCTGTCGCCTCCGGATAGCGACCATTGACCGTTGCTTGCGACAATCACATTTTGAGAATCGCCATTCGCCGGAAATTTTAGATTTTGAGGGGTAATTGATAAAACGTAGTTTCCTCCTCCCTCCTTGTCTGTTTCGCTTTTACTGCAACAAGAGAGAGACAATACAATGAACAGCAATCCGATGATCCGTTTCATGATTTTAAGATTTTAATTGTTTTTCTGCGTTTTCTCTCTACGTCGGGCCTCTCGTTTGGCCTGACGCTCGGCCTTGCGGCGTTCCTTTTCCGTCAAAGCGGGCGTTTCGGAATCGGTTTCCGTGACGATGCTATTATCTTGTTGGGTCGGGGGCGTAGAAACAAGCGGCTCTTCCACCTCAATATCATCATCGAAGGATGTTTCCGTTATGGGTTCGACCGAGGCTTCTTTCTGCGGCTTGGGAGCGGTGGTTGAAGTCGGTGCGGAAACACTCGGATGCGAGCTTTTCGGGACATAGGGAGATGATTGGACTTTTACTTCGTCCAAACGTTGCGGCTGTTCCGTCCGGCTCTCGACGGCTTTCGGTTTTTTGTCTTCCTTGCATGATTTGAATCCGCCGCACAGTCCGATGACAAGAGCAATAATTATCGTCGCTACGATACTACCGCAGCCGAACTTAGATTCTTCCTCGACCTCCTCTATTATGAATTTTCTGCCCATATTGTTGAAGTGTTAAAGTTTGATCCACGTGTGATTTTTTGTTGGATTGCGGTTGTCGCTATGCCTCTGCCGAATATCGCCTTTTTGAAGTAAATCGGTTCGGCCGGAAAGATACCATCGGGCAACCCAAGTATGGATAGCTCGATAAGAGCTGCTTCTTCGTAGCGCGGTTGCATATTCATTGGGGAATAACAGCCTGAATGCTGTAATAAAATCGTTGGAGTCGAAATCTTTGCCTAAATTTCTGAGAATCGCATCAAGATTGGCATCCAAAAAAGGTCGCAGGATTGTTTGGTAGTAGGACATAGCAACAACAATTTGTTACCATCCGGCTCCTATGATGGCTGGGTTAGTAGTAAAAAGAAAGTGTGGAGTCAGTTTCGTTCATCTCAAAGAAGGTTGTGGCGAACCCATAGCAAAATAAACGATGCAATACCCCACACTTGATAGATATGGGGTAACGGACACACAGAATGCGCCCTGCCATGATCTAAACAAGAATGAGTGCTGTTCGTTGCCCTTTGCTATTGAAAATTGCCACATTTTCTTTGAAAGGCGTGCGAAAAACACTTCCAGTATGTCTGCCGCAGTCCTTGCGGACATCGGCAGTGACAAAGTTAGAAATTATTTTCGCTCGAACAACACTCGATGGGGTATCGCCGTATAAATTTCGGCGAAATCGGCTCCGGGATTCTCTACGTTCCGAGGCCATCATAAAAGAAGCCGGAACCCTTCGACAAGGTTCCGGCTCGGCATGCAGGACGGTGGGCTACTTGAACGTCACCCCGTGCTTTTTGCAAATCCATAGGAAGGTCTCAATCCCGATTTTTCGGCTTCGCAGACATTTGGCGAACTGCTCGTCGCAGTCGGTCGGGTAATACTTCTTGGAGTGCATACTGACCAGATGAAATAACCGCAGACCCTCCTCCTTGCCGTATTCGTGTGCCAAGGCGCATCCGATGCAATACCAGTCGTGATAGTCGTCGGTGATATCCTTCTTCTCTTCACGGATTTTCTTGATTAATTTATAGACCTTTTCATCGAGCAGCTCCTTTTCCCGGGCCGTCCGGACTTTGGCCCTTGCCGTTCTTTCTTTCAGCACGCCCCGATAAGGCTTCGCATGCGGATTGATGTATGGGTAGGCATCGTAACTGGCTCCCCGCAAGCGGCAGACATCGCAACACCCTTGGTCGGCGACGAGCCCCGTTTTCTCGTAGATCTCCCGAACCAGAGCGTCGAACTGTGCCAGGTGCATGTCCGGGTGAGCGATGCGGAAAATCAGGCACAGGCCATTCCCGCTGATCGACATACTTGCACACAACAAGCTGTCAAAGGTCTTGGCGACGAGTTTCTTCTTCTCGAACCACTCCGGCCCGAATACGCCGTTGTCCTTGTGGTCGATGTCGATGCATATGAACCCGGTGTGCTGAACCAGCCCGTCACGGCTCCGAGTCTTGAATATCCCGCTGGGAGTGATGCACGGCAGGTTGCGTTTAATCCGTTGGCGAACCTTCTCGTTGGAGGTCGTGCGGAACGCGATAACCTGCTCCTTGAATTTGGCAGTCTTGAACCACTTTATCAGGTCAACATCGCCGAGTGGTTTCTGTGTGAAGTAGTTCTCGAACACGGAGACCCTGATCTGAGGGAGTTCCGGGGGATTCGAACCGACTGTTTGCCTTTCCGTGTGCCCATTGTCATATTCGTTTTCTTTCATGTTAGAATTATCTTTTAGGAGCGACCTATTTATATTGTATATCGTTGAGTATCCGTAGATTGTCATTTTCTTCGTCTTCAGTTTTTGTGAAAAATTCGTTGAGTTCTTCGTCGTTATTCTTTTTGATTGCCTTCTCCTTGTACTTTTTTTGTCGTTTTCGTTCATTGGCATCCAGCTGGGGTCGGATCAGTATGAAGGTTCGCATCTGCTCCCCGTTAAGATCCGTCGGTTCCTCGCCGTAGAGGGCATATCTCATAATCACATCATAGAGGTGTAATCTTGCCATGGGCTTCATCGAGGCCAGTGCTTCATAAAAGGTACGGTAGAAGATGAACCCTTCACGGGGCGGAACCTCCGGGTCGAATGCGGGCTTGGTCGTTGTTGTTTCAGTTTTCATGGTTAATGCTTTTTTAATTGTTTTATTTTTCGGATGTTTTCCTGTTCGATCGTCGGGTGTGATTCGCTCTGCAACCAGTCGAGAATCTCCTCACGGTTAAAGTAAAGTTTGCGGCCTTTATGCTCCGGTTTGTGGAACGGTATCTTTCGTTCACTTGTGAGCTTATAGACCGTAGAGATACTGTACCCTGTAAGCCGGGCAACGTCGGCAACTGTCAGCACCTCTTTGTCCGGAGCGCGGCTCGGAGTTAGATGCCCCATAATTTTGTCGATTGATAAAATCTCTTTCAATTGTCCTACCGTCAGCATGGCGATCGGAGTGTCGTCGGTAATGTTATTCATATTCTTGTAAATAATTTAAAAGTTTACAACCTAATTTACCGGCCGAACTATTTAATAGCTCTTAATAGAAATAATCCGCTGTTAAACAGCGGATTATATAATATTATTTTTTCCTATATGGGTTCATGTTGTGGAAAATCTTCATAAATGGCAGGAATATGTTGAATATTAGTAACATATCGACCTTGTTTTGGCTCTTGAATAATTTGTACAGGACATCGTATATATGATAGATCGTAGCGTTTGAGGGTGCATGAGTTTCTCGGATTATTTGTGTCCGAGAAATTTTGTCCACATTAAAATAGATGTGGTGGTAGTAGAACATACAATAGCCTATATACATCCAAATTCGGAAATCGGCCTTGGATTTGTCGAAGATGCTATTTCTGAATATAGAGAAAGTCCTTCCGCATCTTTTACATAAGCGTAATTTTTCATTATTCTTTCTGAAAGGGCCGTTTTGGCAGCTGCCGCAATGCGGGCATCGTCGCTTTTTGGGCTTTGATTCAATATCAAAATCAACACAAGTCTTGGCGTACAGTTTTATAAGACTATTTTCGGTGGGGAACCGTTTGATGAACCTTTTATAACTGATAGGCGATGATTGGAAAAAATACATATTCGGTTGATTTTAAATCGTATATTTGTGCTAATAGCGTAAAAAGGCGAGCAGAATTAAACCGTGACGGCCGTTAGAGCACTTTCGCCGCCTCGTTGATCACTCCGTTGTCGAAGCTGTCGAGGTATATGTTCGTGGTCTCCAGATCGGCATGGCCGAGCATCTGTGAAATCACCTCGCGCGGGATGTGGTTGCGCTGCAAGGTCATGGCTGCCGTATGGCGGGAGACGTAGCTCGTCAGGTGGAAATCGATTCCGAGCTCCTCGGCGAGCAGGCGCAGGTATTTCTGGTACTTGCTGTAACGGGCTCGAATGTGCATGTAGAGTCGCTCGCCCGTATAGCCGGAGCGGGTGACGATCGGCAGCAGGAAATCGTCCACGGTCGGCGAGGCCGCTTGCAGGCTCCCGATCAGTTGCCGGATTGCGGGCGTGATCTTGATCGAAATCGGTTTGACCCCTTTCTGCCGTTTGATCTTCTGCCTCTTGTAAACGATATAGTCACCGTCCTCCATCTGTTTGATATGGGCGGCCGTGAGCATCGCCATGTCTATGAACGAAATGCCGTAACAATAGTAGGAGAAGAGAAACAGCTTGCGGGCGTATTCGCATTGCGGATTGTTGGCCGTGGTGCTTTTGAGTTTCGATAACTCGGCGGCAGGCAGGTAGCGTTTGGCGGTCGCCTCTTCGAGTTTGGAGACCTCGAATCCGCCCCGTCCGAACGGATAGGTCGCCACCGAGCCGACGCCCTCCGCATTGGCCCGGTTCAGAATGGCCCGTAACGCCTTGAAATAGAATTTGCGCGTATTGCCGCAACAGCCCCGCTTTTGAAGAAACATATCGAATCCCCGGACATAACGCAGGTCGATGTCGGAAAAGAGCCGTTGATCCAGCTTCCGGTCATAGCTTCTCAACATGTCCTGCGTCTGCTTATAGGTTTGCGAATTTCCGATATGCCCCGTTGCGTGCAGTTCCGCGATACGGTCTGTGAAATAGGCGTTGAATTTCCCTTGCTTGGAGGTGTTCAGAAAGGCGTCCTCGAATTGGTTCAGCGTCCAGTCGATACCTTCGATCTCGAAACGTTCGACGATCTCGCGGGCGCGAACCTTGTACTTCGCCAGCAGCGCATTGTCGGCTTCGCGTTGTTTATTCTCGGCTTTTTGCTCGGCTCCTTTCAGGTTGCGCAGGATGATGAATTGCTCGCCGGCCTCGTCCCAATATGCGGGATCGGTGTAGAGATCGAGCGCGATATATTTGCGCCGCTTGTTTTTGGTGATACACAACCTGACCGCATAACGGCCGTTGCGGTCGGCCTTGTCGTGACGACGGGGAAACCGGATGGAATAAGCCATAGCTTTACACAGTTTTTCTTCTTGATTCGCTGATAGTTATCGAAATGTCATACGACAAGCGAATGAAGATACTGTCAAAGCTGGATTCGATAGATCCGGCCGAAGCACTAACCGCCTACCCGAGAATTGCAGAGTATGATGCGATTACTAAATTGCCCATTTGTCGTAGACGGGGCAAAAATAATATGTCGATGAAGCGATTGCAAATATTTTTTGGTTTTAATTATAGATCTAATAATAAATCTGTACATTGTGTTGTTACAAACAGTGGATTCGCATTTGTATAGATAGAAATATCGAAATTTTGCAAAAATCTCGATATTCTGATATTTTATTCACTGCTCAATTTTCTCGGTATTGATCTTATGTCGGCGGAATGGCGCAATTACTTTGCTTGATAATTATTCGATTTGCATAATTTGAATAAAATAATTATTTTTGCAAAAATGATATTCCTATGGCGAAGATTATAAATCCATTCATCGTGACCGGAAAGATCGCTCCGGAGTATTTTTGCGATCGGGTAAGCGAGTCAGCCCGGCTTGTCAAGTCGATTACCAACGGCAATAATTTGGTTGTCATTTCACCGCGCCGTATGGGTAAAACAGGGCTGATTCAGTTCTGTTACGACAAGCCGGAAATCGGTAAGGAGTACTACACTTTTTTCATCGATATTCTGCATACGTCGAGCCTCCGCGAATTTACCTATCTGCTCGGCCGGGAGATTTACGAAACACTCCTGCCTCGCAGTCGTAAAATGGCGACTCTTTTCATTCAGACGATTAAGTCCATCAGCGGGAAATTCGGGTTCGACCCCATCACCAATCTTCCCGCTTTCAATGTGGAGTTGGGAGATATCGAGCGGCCCGAATATACGCTCGATGAGATTTTCCAATATTTGGCTCATGCGGACAAGCCTTGCATCGTAGCGATCGATGAGTTCCAGCAAATTGCCAAATATCCGGAGAAGAATATAGAGGCTTTGTTGCGGACTCACATCCAAAGGTCGGAGAACAGCCATTTTATCTTTGCCGGGAGCGAACGCCACATGATGCAGGAGATGTTTGCATCAGCCGCCCGGCCGTTCTACCATAGTGCCGACATGTTGGAGCTGAAAGCCATTCCTGCGGAGATTTACATTCCGTTTATTGTCGGGCATTTCGAGCGGCGCAACCGTTCGATAGCCGCCGTTGATGCGGAAAAGGTTTATGCACTTTTTCAGGGGCACACCTACTATATCCAAAAAACCTTCAACGAATCGTTTGCCGATACGCCCGAAGGCGACGAATGTACGTTGGGGACGATCCGGGCTGCCATCGATAATATGATTGCTTCGAACGATACGATTTTCCGGGAGATTTTGTCGAACGTTCCCGAAAAGCAGAAGGAGTTGCTTTATGCCATTGCCAGGGAGGGCGAAGCCGAGCGTATTACATCTGCCGATTTCGTCAAACGGCACAGTCTTACTTCAGCCAGCTCAGTACAGTCGGCCGCAAAGAAATTGCTCGAAAAGGATCTTATCACCGAAATTAACAAGGTTTTTTCTGTAACCGACCGATTATTTGCCATGTGGATAAATAAATTATATGGGAAAAATCCGGATTTTTAATGTCGCAGCTCGGTATAATGTGATTTTTATAGATTGGTATTTGGCCGTAAGTTGGCTGAAATAGTTACCTTTGACTTTGTCGAAGGTACTCCGCCCCGACAAAACGCAAATAAAATTTGCTTTTGTGCGCGGCTTGTTCGTACCTTTGTTACGAAGTATGCCGAAACTCTATATCATAGCGGGTTGCAACGGTGCAGGGAAAACGACTGCATCCTATACCGTGTTGCCCGAAATGCTGGGATGCCGGGAGTTCGTCAATGCCGACGAAATAGCAAAAGGGCTGTCGCCGTTCAACCCCGAAAGCGTGGCGATCGAGGCAGGACGGTTGATGCTGCAACGAATGGATGATCTTTTGTCCGAAGGCGAGGATTTTGCGTTTGAAACGACGTTGGCGACCCGTTCCTATGTGAAATTCGTGGAGCGGGCGCAGGCGAAAGGCTATTTTGTGACATTGCTATACTTTTGGTTGCCGACACCCGAACAGGCTATCGAGCGTGTTGCAACACGAGTAAGCGAGGGCGGGCACAATATTCCGTCGGATGTGATTCGGCGGCGTTATGCGAACGGCATCAGGAATTTAACGACCCTCTATACCCCGATTTGTGATTTCTGGACAATCTACGACAACAGCTCGGCAGACGAAGAGATTAAAATAGTTGCGTCGGGTGAGAAAAACATAACAATTCATGTTGAAGACGCGTTATCCTATAAACTGATTACGAATTATGAGCGAGATTGAAATCAAACAAATGCAAGAAAAAATCAACGCAGGTATTTTGCTCGCCCGTAAGCGTCTGATTGAAAAGACGAAGAAGGAGGACGGCGAACTGGTTGTCGTGCGCGACGGAAAGGTCGTGCGCATCAAGGCCCGTGATCTGAAATAGAAATTTTGGGTCGGTTGTCCGAATGAATAATCCCCGGCATTTTCGGATGTCGGGGATTCACTTTTCAATTTTGATCGGGTAGTGAACGATGCGTGGAACACAGGTGGAACACGCGAAATCGCAACAACTCCCGATAATGGCAAACTGCAACTCTTTGAAAGTGTGTAAAATCCGCTGGAATGTAGTTTGTTAAATTTATTGGAAAAAGTAAAATTTAATTCTGGGGGGCGTGTGGTCGCTGGTTCGAATCCAGTCACCCCGACTGATGAAAAGG
>ERZ772875.1817-NODE-1817-length-17661-cov-3.780870_pt1 | contig 17661 bp, 15 predicted proteins | sample MGYA00580585_ERZ772875 | MGnify/ENA primary metagenome ERZ772875 (study PRJEB29015, sample SAMEA2737736) | human gut metagenome | biome: human gut; feature: human-associated habitat; material: faeces | place: China | collected 2012 ... | reverse complement strand
TTACACCGTCACCGCTGACGACGCGCTGTGCCGTATGGTGACTTTCAGCAAGTCCAAGACCCTGGTGACTGTTGAAGCTAAGCCGTTCACCTCCCGTATCTGGGACGATGAGCGCGAGTTCAGCAACGTACTGGACTGCTACGCGATGTACAACATCGGCCTGCGTCGTCCGGACACCGCTGCAGTGACCAAGTTCACCTTCACCACCAAGTCCTAATTGGAGGTTCAATGGCAGTAATCGCTACGTTCGGTCTGGAGACTCTCCAGGCCAATGCAGCTCAGCGGGAGGCGGTTAAGGCCGCCGCTGATGCCGCGAAGAACATCCAGGTGGCTTCGGTTGAGTCTGGCCGCAAGGCTACCAAGAAAGCCCGTAAGGCGGCTGACGTAGCCGCTGATGCTACGGAAGAGTAGTACACGCACCTGGATAGATGCATTTTTGAATAGGTAGTATAGGTTTATTTATAAGGCAGCCTCGGGCTTTCGTCTTAATGCATTATATCAAACTATAATGACACTAAGGCCACGCTCCGCCATAAGGTGATAAAGGCAAAAGATACTGAAAGTGTTAAGCCTAACTACCGCGCCCCTGGTGCCTTCGGGTGCCAGGGGCTTTTTTTTGTCCCTGTCTTAAGGGTCCAAGGGGTCTTTAATAGAGGAACAAACATGAGAGAACTTGATGCAATTAACCTGACGCTGGAAGCCCTGGGAGAGTCTCGCGTTATGGATATCAACACCAGCAATCCCAGTGCAGGGTTAGCTCGCTCTGCGCTCGCGCGTAATCGCCGGGGCCTGCTCAGTACCGGGTACTGGTTCAACGTGGTTTGGCGGGAAGTCGCCCCCACTGCTGATGGCTTTATTAAAGTGCCGTGGAACCAACTGGCTGTGTACGATGCTGGCTCTGACTCCAAGTATGGGGTACGTGATGGGAACCTGTATGACCTGATGGAGCAGAACCAATACTTCGACAGCCCAGTTAAGCTCAAAATAGTCCTGGACTTGGACTTTGAAGACCTTCCGGAGCATGCAGCTATGTGGGTGGCTAACTACACCACTGCACAGGTATATCTCAACGACTTGGGTGGTGATAGTAACTACGCTAATTACGCACAGGAAGCTGAGCGTTACAAGAGCATGGTACTACGAGAGCACCTGCGCAATCAGAAGTTCAGTACCAGTAAGACACGATTTGCACGCAGAATCCGCCGCGCTCGTTTTATGGTTTAAGGAGAGGTTATGGCGCAAACACCTATACGGGCATTAGAAGGTACTATTCAGAGCTTGCTGCAGGGTGTATCCCAGCAGGTTCCGAGAGAGCGCCAACCAGGACAACTGGGGGCGCAGCTGAACATGCTCAGCGACCCGGTTTCTGGTATCCGCCGCAGACCCCCGGGTGAGATTGTATGGGAGAGTACGATTGATACTCCAGGGCTTGATTCCCTGTTCACTGAGTACGTCGAGCGTGGAACTGACGGTAGGCACCTGCTGATTAATACCAGTAATGGTAATTGGTGGTTGCTGGCTAAGAATGGAAAGACTATTCTTAACTCCGGCAATGACCCGTACTTTGTTACCACCGTAGGCCAGACCTCTTTGCAGACTGCAAGTATTGCTGGGCTGACTTATATCCTGAACACGGAGATGGCTCCGAACACAACCGTGGACAACACTGGGCGTATCGACCCCAGCACCACTGGGTTCTTCTACGTTAAGTCTGCAGCATTCCAGAAACGTTGGAACGTCACAGTTACTTCTGCGGGGGTAGACTACTTGGGGGACTATACCGCCCCAGCTGCTGGGAGTACCAGCGGTAACGCTGAGGAGGTATCGGGGGCCTATGTTGCCCAGCAATTGCGGGATTCCCTTGTAGCGAACGGACTGCCGGCTGGGAATGTGAGCGTACGCGGTGCGTACTTGTTCTTCTATGGGTTGAGCAACTGCGTGGTATCCTCTGACGCTGGTGATACGTATGCTGGAGTGTCCAACCAGTCTCGTGTAGACCAGGAGCAGGACCTGCCTGCGCAGCTCCCGGCGCAAGCTGACGGGGCGATGTGCCGTGTAGGTACAGCCTCGTCTGAGACGGCGTGGTATCAGTTTAGCTACAGCACCCGCACCTGGTCTGAGGTGGGGGCGTACGGTAGCATCACCAAGATTACGAACATGCCCAGAGAGCTCGCCGCGGATGACAACATCATTGCGCGCGATTGGGAGGGGCGCTTAGCTGGTAACGACGATAACAACAGTAATCCCGGATTCGTAGAGAATGGCTACATCACTGGTATTGCAGCTTTCCAGGGGCGCCTGGTCCTGCTTAGTGGTAGCTCCGTGGATATGTCAGCCTCGGGCCTGTATCAGCGCTTCTACCGCTCTACTGTGACTTCCCTGCTGGATACAGACCGTATCAGCATTAGCTCTGCGTCTGCACAGGACTCTGTGTACCGCACCGCTGTGCAGTTTAACCGGGACCTGGTCCTGTTTGCTAACAGCATGCAGGCGGTTGTGCCGGGCTCTGCAGTGCTTACGCCTACCAACGCAAGCATCAGCATCACCAGCACCTATGATTGTGACAGCCGTGTGACTCCGGTGATGGCGGGGCAGACAGTAATCTACCCGAACAAGCGCAACGACAGTTACGCCGGTATTCTGGAGTTAATCCCGTCGCCGTACACCGCTGCGCAGTACACTACGCAGGATGCCACGGTGCACCTACCTCGGTATATCCCAGGCAGGGTATTGCAGATGCAAAACTCCAGTGTCACCAATATGGCCTTCTCGCGCATGTCTGGAGAGCGTAATAGCCTGCTGGTCTACGAGTTCATGTGGGGCGGAAGTGACGGCGCTAAGATGCAGGCGGCGTGGCATAAATGGTCGTTCCCGTATCCAATCCTGAGCGTACAGGCGCTGGAGGACGAGGTGTTCTTGTACATGCAAGGGCCCAGTCCCAGCAACAAGCTCCTGATTGTGTCTATGGACCCGCGTGAAGGTTATCAGCTGGGCTCAGAATACCGCGAAGCCTACTCGGATTTGCAGAAGCAAGTTCAAGTACAGGGAGGGGTGTTCACTGTTCCGGCGGTATTGCGCCCGGTTGGGTGGGCGGACAACTACAAGGAAGAGCTTATCCTAACGTACTTACCCAGCAACCCTATGGGGCCTACTGAGGTTGGCATCAAGGAGATTGCCGGTGAGAACACCCTACGGGTTGTGCGCGGCGTACCTGATGGTACTTATGTAATCGGGAGACGTTACCGTAGTACGTTCACGCTAACTACGCCTATTCTACGGGACCAGAATGACAAGCTCGTGGGAAGTGGGCATGTGCGCCTGCTGCGCCTGGACGTGGCAGTACGTAACTCTGGGCACTTCGACGTACAGGTACTAGACACCCCGCGGGACGTAAATTGGGGTGGAGAACTGACTGGTATCCTGATGAACTCAAAGGAGCTGACGCTTGGGAAGGCTCTGCGTATGGACTTGGCTACGATTACCGTACCGTGTCGTACTAACGCAGACACAACCGAGGTGTCATTATTTACTGAGGGTTCTATGGAGCTGAACGTGCTGGATATCTCGTACATCCTGCGCTACAACCAACGCAGACGGAGAATTTAATATGTGGTGGATGGTTGCGGCCATGGCCGCTAAGACCGTTCTGGGGCAGAGTGCTCAGATTGAAGTGTCCAAGGCCAGGAACAAGGCTGTGATTCAACAGACAGCCAAACAGCTAAACGACATCGCGCTACAGCGCGCCCAGTCCAGGGACCGGACTGAGGTGTCTCTGTTTAACATCCAGCAGCAGAAGCTGCAGGCACAGAGCCAAGTAGGACTGCAGGCAGCAGCTTCCGGCACTATGGGGGCCTCTGTTAAAGATGCCGTAGCCACGGTGAACACTGTAGCCGGGCGGCAAGAGGCCAGCGTGCGTGACCAGCAGGCAACTCAGGAAGAGGGCTTCCGCCTAATGACAGATAAGGCTGTGGATAGCGGCCTGGCTAACATGGATATGGAGGACCCGTACGATAACATGTTTAACTCGCTGTTGAGTGTCGGGGCATCCGCTGTTGGGCAGTACGCCGGTAACGCTGCGTCATCTTCTGACTCTGGCAGCTCTTCGCCTGGGAGCGGAGCGTCAGCTACGCAGAACATGGCATCCTCCTATGACTTATGGGGGAGTAAGGGCAATAGCCCAGTTCACACCTGGTAAATTAGGAGGAATACTAAATGCCTGTGATTCAACCCAGTAGACAGGGGCTAAATATCGGCGGCGTGCAACTGCAGTCCAACGATGTTAGCTTACCGTCAACGGTAAGTGAGGTGTCTGTTGATACCTCCAAAGCAAAACGCCTAGCTGCCCTGTCAGGGTTCGTGCAGGACTTCGGCGTAGGTTTCGACGAGGCAGTAAAAGAAAACGCTGCAGCCGCCACCGTGCGCGGAGCTATGGATGCTCAGGGCGCAGTAGATGCAATGGCCTCCAAGGACGAGGCTGTACAGAAGCAAAACATCTTCGTGCGCGAAGCCTACCAGGACGGCTACGTATCCGCCGCCGCGTACGACACTCTAGCCAAGTGGCGCACTGATAGCATCGCACGAGCTAAGAAGGCCGCCGAGTCAGGACTAACTGACGAGGAATTTCAGCAGCAGGAGCAAGAGCACGTCCAGTCAATGTCAGACAAGCTCGGTATGTATCTCCCGGATATGTCCAAGCAGTCTGCTACGAGTATACTGCAGCAGCTCCGTGCCACCAGCATGGCAAACTACACAGCCTTCCAGAAAGGTCGAGCTGCGTATGCCCTTGCCCAGGCTGACCGTGCCCTCGACCGTGGACTGAGTGCGTCCAGCGATGAGTTCTATCAGCGTCTGCAGGCAGGGCAGGGTACCGCTGCGCAGATGTCCATTAAGACGGGCTTAGACAGTATCCTGGCTGCGGAGCACTTGGACAAGAACAAGAAGCTGGACCGGGCCAAGCAGTATCTGGTTAGCGTAGCGCAGCAGACGCAGGACCCGCTGGTAATTAACCAGCTGCAGGAAATGGCCACCAAGGAACTTGGCGTCAACTCCGTGGATGTCAACGCAGCACTGTATCAGGAGTTCAAGCGCGCCGGTGCTCAGATTGAGACACAGGCCCGTTTCGAAATCTCTGATGCAATCCAGTCTCTTGAGGGGCAGACTCCTGAGCAGCAAGAACAGACCATGGCGCGTATTCGTAGTCGTGTCATTGAGCTGTCGGCATCTGATGTACTTAGCGCCGGGACCAGCATGGAGTTCTGGAACAAAGCCCAGACCATTCGAGAGAAGGCAGCAGACGCCCAAGCATTGCGCACAGCAATTACTGGGAATATGCCAAGTTCCACTCTGGCAGGGATGTTCAAGGGTGACTTAGATAAGGCACGTACTCAGCTGCTCAAGAGCTTTCCGGATACCCCGGAAGGGAACCTGCAGCTGCTGGCATACGGGAGCAACAGCAAGGATGCGTGGGCCGTCAACGAGGCGCACAAGCGTATGTCTTCGGACATGGCGCGTACACTGACTACTCTGGACCAGCTCGGTGAGGACGGTGAGGTTTCCCGTGAGAACGTCAGCAGCATCAACTTGTGGGCACAGGCTTATAGCACCAGTACGGACTTGGGGAAGATGGCGCTGCTATCTGAGGTCCCATCTGAGTGGCGTGGAGTGGTGCAGAAAGCCGTTACACAAAACCCAAATAATGCCAGCAACACTATCTTAGACGATCTTCGCCGCCAGGCTAGGAATAAGGCGAGTGGGCGCTACAGCAATATCCAAAGTAACCCCACGGACAAGATGGTGGACCCAAGCGGCACGGCTAACTGGTTCAGCTTCTTCGGGGATGCAGACGCCCAGCGCCAGGAAGCGCGCGCTGCTATGGAAGATGAGTACCGTTATGTGTACAACCACAATCCGGAATCCCTTGTAGGGAAGGACGCTGACGACATCAATACGATGCTAAAAGGCAATATCCAATCCCGTAAGCTGGAGCTGGACATTGCCGGGGCACCTAGGCATGTGTATCTGCCCGCTGGCACCTCTGTGCAATCTATCATGGGTGATTATAAGGGCGACCAAGAGCAATTCAAGGCCTCCCTGCAGCAGCATATACAGAACCAGGTTCAGTATATGTCAGACCCCAGCAACATAGAGCGTGTAGTAGTGCAGGCCGCCACCGCGGGCAACGCAGGTCAGAACATGACCGTAACCGTGTTCGACAAGAAGGGTGCCTTCCAGACGATGTCTGTAAACCTTCGAGACGTTCAGGCTACTGCGCAGGCTGCATATGACTCAGCACTGGCTGGAGAGATGAAGATTGGAAGCGAGCAAGTAGGTGTACGTCCTGCCACCTTCTACGACCATGACAACGGGCGTGCCGTCAGCGTGCAAGTAAATGGCCGTAACTCGGTAGGGCTGGAACCATCACTGTTTAGTGACATTCTCGCCACCACTATGAAGTTCGAAGGGTTCCGAGAAGGTAAGGGCAAGGGCAGTGTAGGCTTCGGTCTGCACGTTAACTCGGGCATGCCTGTCCCGCAGAAAGTGACCATTGATGACGGCATCAGTATCCTCAAGTCCTCCCTGGAGAAGCAGTACATCCCGAACGTGCAGAAGCAACTCAAGGGGCAGGGTTTGAATGCCTCCGACGAGGCGTTAAAGGTAATGGTGGACCTGAACTATCACGGTGGTAACGGTAGCTCTGGTCCTGTAGCTGAGGCTATGGCGCAGGTACGCAAGGCTGCTAAGTCCCCGGTGGGGGCGTATCAGTACCCTGTATCTGAGGCCCAGGGTAGGGCTTGGCAAGCGCTGCGGAATACCCCGGCGTACAAGCAGGCCCAACCTGAGCGTAAGAAGTACCTGGAACAAAACCTACGTGATTGGCTCTTCGAAGCAACGCACTAACTAGAGGCCCTTCGGGGCCTCCCCTTATCAAAATTCTTTTAGGAGATATTATGGCTCAGTTTCTGAACCAAGAACCGAATCCACAGGAAAAGGATTCTGCTAAGGGCGCAACACTTAAACCTGCGCCTGAGCGCGTAGATTGGAATGATGCTGGAGATAACGGCCTGAACGCACTGGAGCGTGCCTCCTTACTGGCGCAGGCCAAGACCCCAGCTACTACAGCCGCAGAGAGCTTTGCATCGGGTATGGGTAACAGCATCATCGCTGCCGCTATCCGTAAGGTCTCTGCTCCGGCATTTGACCGAGACCCGAACTTTAATGCTAAGCAGACCCTGAGTAGCGATACCCGGGCTAAGCTGTATTCTCCGAATCAGGAAGAGATCGAGTACCTACACGACTCAGTGTCGGTAGAAGATTACAATTACCGCATGCATCAGATGCTTGAGCAGCGTGACCGTGACCGCTTAATGGCCGACAACACAGTAGCTGGGTTCGCGGGTATGTTGGTAGGCGACTCCCCGTTCATCCTGGCCCCGATGTCTGCCGCCGGTATTGCAGGCCGCGCGGGCTTAGCTGCACGTACCGCTATCCGCGCCGCTGACGTAGGTTCCGCATTCTACGCACAGGACCAACTGGGCCAGTCTGCTGCGGTAACGGCACTGGTAGCGGGCGTAGCTGGACTGGACCAGCTCTGGGATATGTCTAGGGCTGCTAAAGCTGCTGCTAAGGCTCGTACTGGGCGTGAGCCTATGTTCGACCCAGAAGCGCCTACAACTCGTACAGCGAGGGACGCTAATGTTACAGGAGTAGGAGAGGGAGAGGAAATTCTCACTAAGACACTGGATGAAAGCATCCAAGTATCTAGAAACAATACCGCCTCCGTGAGCATGAAAGCACAGCACGTAGTTCAGTTCTTGAAGAAGTCTGAACACTTAACGGCAGGTCAGAAGGCTATTCTGGACACGCTGGGTGATGCTGTAAACGACATTGATTTTAAACTAGTAGCAGGCTCCGCAAACCGCAGCCGCTACACTTATGCACAACAAGATTTAGCTAAACGGGGAGAGATATCTCTGCGCGCACCTAAGCAAGCTAACGGCAGCACCTGGACTACAGTCGGTGATGCGCTGCGCGCTATGGATGCAGATACAAGCAAGGTGGCCGTACACGAACTTATTCATGCCGCTACTGCGCGCGCCATTGACAGTAATCCCGAGATTGCTAAACGCCTGGAGGAAGTGCGCGCTGTTATTGCGGCTGACTCCACCCTGACACCACGTATGCGATATTACGCAAGTAATGTGCATGAGATGCTGGCAGGCTTAGGCGACAGCCCTGAGTGGGTTGAGCACCTGGCACGTACGCAGTCTCCCACCGGTAAGAGCATGCTCCGCCAACTGGGTGAGTACATCATGAACGCTCTTGGCATCAAGGCCAAAGGCTCTGCCTTGGAGGATGTACTGGATGCGTATGAGGACGCAGTTAAGTGGACAGCTAAGGATTATGCAGACCAAGCCCAGAGCTTCCGTAGTGAGGCCTTCCAGGACCTGGCGGGCAGCACTACCCTCAACGAGGCTAAGCGTGCCCAAGCTATGCTGGGCGGCGCTAAGAAGAAGCTCTCCACTATGTTTGCCCTGTACGATAATATCGCCCAAGGCAACGAAGACTTGGCTAAACTGCTAGTGTCGGATGCGTCCGCAGTAGGTGGCCGACGCCCGTCAGTGGTAGACTACAAGCGTAACCTCACTTTGGAGATGGATGCTCGCGCCAGTGTAGTAGAAGAGGCTATCCTGGGCGCGTTGAAGGATAAGGGTGTAGGGGTGCTCTCACGATTCTTCCATCGTAGTAATTTCCGCGCTGAGCGGGCTGCGCTGGAAGACCGCCTGAGTAAGTACCTGGATGCTGCCTACAGCGCTGACGTAAACGGCCGCGCTGTTCCTGTGCCGGATGCAGAGATTGCTCCGCTGGTTGATGCCTACCGTCGCTCTGGCTGGGCTAGCAAGTGGCACGAGCATATGCTCAATGCCGGTCTAGTGGATGATGGTGCGTTGGTTAAATCCGACTACTACTTCCCGCGCCAGTACAGCTACGACAAGATGCGCCAAGGTATCGCACAGGGTAACACTCTGGATGACTACCGCGCCCTGTTCCGGTCCGCCCTGCGGGACGTGTACCCGAGCATGGAGTCAGAGGTAGTGCAGCGTGTTGCCAAGGAGATGGTTGACGGTATCTACAACGGCCGTACCGGACAGTCTGGCCCTATGTGGAAGCAGCTGATTAACGGCATGGGTAACGACGAGGTCGTTATGGCTATGCGTAGTGCTGGTGTAGAGGAGTCTGCAATCCAGAGCTTCCTGGCTGGTAACGTACGCGAATCCGGCAGCACATCCCCTGCGCGAAATCTGCGCCAGCGTACTCGGTTCAACATGGACAAAGAGTACCTGATTAACGGCAAGAGCATGCGCATGCAGGACCTGATGGATACTGACGTAGCCAAGGTTATGCACGGGTACACTAACCGTATGTCGGGGCGTGTCGGTATGGCCTATGCAGGCGTACAGGACCTGGGGCAGCTCGCTAAGATGATTGATGAGTCTAAGCACGCGCTGGCGGATTCCGCTAAGTGGGAGAAGGCCGTTAATGACACCATCGACTTTATCCTGGGCGGAGCACCTGCCGACGCCGGACAGCTTCCGGACTTGCTGCGAGCAGCTGGGAACATGGCTAACGCCACCATGCTTAAGAACTCCGGCCTGTATCAGCTGACTGATACTGCTCTGGCTATGAAGGAGTTCGGTATGGCTAGAGTGCTGCGCAGTATGCGTGACCAGCCTTGGTTCAAGGAAGGTGCCGTAGCTATCAAGACTCCGGATATGGCTACTCGTCTAGACACCGTGCTGCGGGGAAATATCCAGAAGGAGATGCGCTTCCGCTGGCTGAATACGTACGCTGACGGACCTGACCCGTCAGGCCTCTTGGTTCAACGTCACCCAGAACGTTGGGCAGGCTGCACGCCACGTCAACGGCATGAGTATGGTGCACCGGCTGCAGGTTAACCTGAACTCCGGTATTGTGGCGGACGAGCTTACGCAGATGTTCAAGGGCGACGCTGAGGCGTTTAAGCGTCTGGAGCGTTTTGGACTTACCCGAGAAATCGCAGACCGCGCTATCGCTGCCAACAAGGCTAACCCTGGCGCTATGTTCCAGCCGGACCTGCAAATGCAAGTTGAGGTTGTAGGTACGCGTATGATGGACTACCTTGTACAGCAGATTCGTACTGGAGAGACCTCACACTTTGCACAGTTCAATCCTATCGGCAAAGTCATTGTAGGGTACCAGAGCTTCGCACTGGCTGCCACTAACAAGATTCTGCGTAGGGAGCTGAACGATGCTGGGTGGATTGGTGTAGCCCACATTATGGCGTACCAGTTCCCGTTAATGCTGCTGGCTACTATGGCTAAGCACAGCATGGATGGGAAGGACGTAGACACCCAGAAACTAATCAGCGAGTCCGTACTGGGTATGAGTGCCATCGGCGGGGTATCCTTACTGCAGGATATTTTCCTGGGAGATTCTCCTCGTCACTCATTAGCATCTATGGGTTACGTCACAGGGCTGCTCGGGGCAGTACAGGACCTGGCTACCGGTAATATGGATATCAAGACCTTCACTAAGCAGGTACCGCTAATCCAGGAATTCGCACCTACGCGAGCTATCATTAATAACTTCGGAGACGACTAATATGGCATTCAGCTGGCAAGAACAAATCAAGCCAGCTGGTACCCAGGATATCCAGTGCGATATTGAGTATTTGGACAAGTCCTATATTCATGTATACCTAGACGGTGCGGAAACCACTGGGTACACCTGGACCAGCGCTACTAATATCAGGCTAAATACAGCCTTGGCAGCAAGCACGACTGTGCTGCTAATCCGTAAGACAGAGCGAGAGTATCTGTACATCGAGTTCGCCAGTGGTTCTCCGTTCATTGAGGTAAACGTAGACTCCCAAAACACGCAGTTCTTGCACCTGGCGCAAGAACTGGTGGAGGGTCGGGCTATCCCCGGATTCTATGGTACTATTAGTATGAACGGGTACCGTATAACAGACTTAGCTAACCCAATTAACGCCCAAGATGCTGCCACTAAGGCGTATGTCGATACTGCGGATACCCTGCTAGGGCAACGCATTGATGCAGAGCATTCGGGGTGGGTGTCTGCTGTACATGCAGAGGCTGTTACACGGAAGGCCGCAGATGATGCTTTGAGTATGCGTACCTCCGCTCTAGAGAACACCTTTATAAGCGGTGTGGAAACGGTGAGTTACCCGTGGAGTACAGTATTAACAGCGGCCACGGACGAAGTAACCCCGGGTCTAGCCTTCACTAAGGCTGTAGTGGAGATTAACGGGGTTGGGCAGATTCGGGGTTACAGTTTCGAGATTGTAGATAATACTATACTGTTTGCAGAGGTCCTGCCTGCAGGTACTGTTGTAGCTGCCAGGCTTGGGGCTGACGTAACTGCAGGGGATGGCTTCGCTACGCAAGCATCCGTAGATTACTTAGCTGACTCCTTGGGAGATTTGGCGTATCTAGACAAGGCTGCAGCTGTATCTGATGCAACGAGTACCGGGGATGTAGTGGCTAAACTTAATGCCTTGCTGGCAGCGCTACGCACCAGCGGGGTGCTGGCAACGTAACAGGAGAGAATATGGCAGGGGCGGCTAAACGTAGTCGTCTCTCGGAGCTGCACCGAATGTTCACTGAGGCTTTGATTGAAGAAATCAAGCAGTCGAAGGAAGATGAGGTGCCGCTCCCCGCCGCAGATAAATCCGTCATCGCTAAGTTCTTGAAGGACAATGACATCACCGCGGACGCAGATTCCGAGGAGATGCAGGACCTACGTGACGAATTCGATGACGAACTGGCGGCGCGCAGAGAGGCGCGTAAGAAAGAGATTTTAAACAAGATTAGTGGTTCAGACTCTGAGGACTTACTAGAAGGAATTGTCTAATGGTATCGGTGAAGACTGCGCGAAGACTGCGTATGCTCAACCAGAAACTTACTGGTTATAATGCGAATCCGCGCAGTATTCCCAAAGAGGAGCGCGAGGACATCGCAATGATGATGGCCGCAGCGCTAAGCGACTTCCGGGAATTCGCATACATCGGTATGCGGTTCCTGGGCTTTACTCTCACGGACATGCAGGCAGACATTGCAGAATACATGCAGAAGGGCCCTAGGAAGCGCATGGTGGCTGCGCAGCGCGGTGAGGCTAAGTCTACACTGGCTGCGCTCTACGCCGTCTGGAGGCTCATACAGGACCAATCCTGCCGTATCCTGATTGTGTCTGGTGCCGAGAAGCAGGCGTCTGATGTAGCGAACCTAATCATCCGTATGCTGGAAACCTGGCCTCTACTGTGTTACTTGAAGGCTGACCCTACTCGTGGGGACCGTACTTCATTCGAAGGTTACGATGTTAACTGCGACCTGAAGCCGCTGGACAAGTCCGCCAGCGTAGCCTGTGTAGGTATAACTGCATCCCTGCAGGGGAAACGTGCGGACCTGTTGATTCCGGACGATATAGAAACCACCAAGAACGGTTTAACGCAAACCCAGCGTGAGCAGCTGCTGATGATTTCTAAAGACTTCGCAGCTATCTGCACACACGGGGATACACTATACCTGGGCACACCACAGACCAAGGACAGTATCTACAAAACCCTGCCGGGACGTGGCTTCGAGGTACGCGTGTGGCCGGGGCGCATTCCGTCTGTTGAAATGGAAGAGCGATATGGAAGTACACTTGCTCCTTATATCCGGGAGCTTATTGAGCGCGGCTATAAACGCACCGGCTTCGGCGTCGATGGGACGCTAGGCGAGAGCACGGACACTGGGCGCTATGACGAGGATGCTCTGATTGAGAAGGAGCTGGACTTCGGTCCGGAAGGCTTCCAGCTGCAGTACATGCTCGACACTACCCTGTCCGACCAGATGCGTACGCGTATCAAGCTTTCGGATATGCTGGTTTACTCTGGCAGCCAGGACTCCTCCCCGGAGACGTTCTCCTACATCGCGGACCGCCGGTACCTGTACCAGCACGAGCATGAGGGGATTATGGGCCAGCAGATGTACTTCCCGGCATTCTACGGGGACATGCACCTGCCATACCAGCATAAGGTGCTGGTGGTGGACCCGGCTGGTTGTGGCGGAGATGAAGTGTCCTACGCTGCTGGAGGCGCTGCTAACTCGTACATTCACCTATTCTCTGTAGGCGGCTTCCAAGGAGGTATCAGCGAAGAGAACATTGATAAACTGATTGACCTGTGCGTAGAGTTGGACATCCCGGATATGGTGGTGGAGAGCAACATGGGGCACGGTACCGTGTCTATGCTTATCCTGAACCGGCTGCGGGAGCGACGTCTCGCCGGTATCGGTGTACGGGACCTGAATAACTCCACGCAGAAAGAGCGTCGTATCATCGACACAATCAGCCCAGTTACTCGTCGACACCGCCTGGTGGTGCATGAGCGTGCTATTCACGACGATATTAGCACCTGTATGGCATACTCCCGCGATAGGCGCTGGTTGTACTCTGCGTTCGCGCAGTTGGCTGGTATCACGTACGACCGCGGCAGTCTGGCTAAGGATGACCGAGCAGACGCAATCGCCATGATGGTGGCTACGCTGAACGGGCACCTGGTGGAAGACGAGAAAGTGGTGGCTGAGAGGGAGTCTGAGAAGATGGCTCGGGCCTTCATTGAGAACCCGCTGGATTGGGCACAGAGCAAGGTGTCTAAGGGCCTTAGGGGCGTAGCCGCTCGGCTGCAGAACCGGGGCAGAGGTAAACAACATAGAGGAAGAAGATAATGGCATCAATCATCGCAGCTAAAACTGCGGACGTACAGTACGCCATTGTAGGCACGTGCCAGAACCTGGAGAAGCAGGTGCAGCCGGACTACAACGTAGGCTTCGTAGGTACGACTGCCCTGACTAAGCTGAACACGTTCTTCACGTACATGCAGTCCCAGGGTTATACGGCTACCCGTGCCGGTACAGCCTTTAAGGATGATGGTACGCTGCAGGCGCGCCTGTTCAGCATGCTCTCGCAGCTCTCTAAGACTGGCTACGTCGCCCTTACGGGTACAGGTATGCCGCTCGGTGAGGGTTCTGGTACAGCGTTTGATGATTCGTTCACCGCACTGCAGAGTGCATTCGTAGCCGCTACTGACGCGGCAGAATAAGGAGGGTACACATGGCAATTGCAAAAGCAACCCCAGCACAACAGCAGGAGCTGCTGCGTCAGCTAAACATTCTCGGTAAGGACCTGTACGCAATCCTTACGCAGCCGCAGGATGTGGCCCAGACTGGCGCTGCCTTCGATACCAAGATTGCTGCGCTTGAAGCCGCGGTAGCCGCAGTGAAGGCTGCTAGCTAATGCGTAAACTGGTCGCTGGGTTACTGCTCGCGGTTACTCTGACTGGTTGCTCGGCGACCTCTGCACTCACCGGCTTAGTTGGTTCTAAGCCGGATGTGTCTGCTCAGGTTGGTGCCGAGAACACCAAACAAACCGTTGGCTTGAATAACAAGGTGGACTCCAGCACCACCAACAAAACCGATGTATCAGATTCTAACGTAGGCACTTTGGATACGTCCAGTAAGAAGCAGGTGCAAACCATTAGCACCGGGACAATCCAGGCAGAGCGCCTGCAGGTGGTTAACAATGATAGTTACAGTCTTATCCTCGCCGGATTAGCTGGGGCCAGCATTCCTTTGGTCTTCCTAGTGGTCATTCTGGTGATTCGTAAGCTGTTCAGGAAGAAGGGGCAGCAGGATGATTAAGGTGGGAGACATGGTTGGGGCAGACCTCGCTACCCGGGCAGGTGCAGCAGTTACCGGCGCTACGGTATCAGGAGGTTGGTTGGCAGAGTTAATGAGCTGGAACTGGAGCACTATCAGCTTCATCACTGCGACGGTGTGCGCGGTGCTAACCCTGGCGTGGAATGCGTATTACAAGCGACGTACATTCAAGCTCCTAGAGGAGCAGGCACGTAAGGGGACTATTAAATATGAGTTTAAGGACTAAGGTTGTGGCGGCCCTCACGGGGGCCACCATGCTTGGCGGTGCCATTACCGGCGTAGTCCAGCACAACGAGGGCCTGAGCCTTGAAGCCTACAAGGATAGTGCCGGTGTCCCTACAATCTGTTATGGGGAGACAAAGGGCGTCAAGATGGGCCAGAGAGCCACGCTGAGCGATTGTCAGAAGCAACTGATACAATCAGCAGGGGAACACGCAAAGGCCCTTGACGGGCTTCCTATGCAGCTCTCTGATGTAGCTCTGGTTGGGTCTATAGACTTCATTTATAATGTAGGCGTAGCTGGCTTCAACGGTAGTGCCGTGAAGCGCCATCTCAAAAGCCTGAACTACGCAGCGGCTGGGAAGGCTGTGCTAGATTGGCGCTATATTAGCAAGTACCAGCAGAAGTCCCCTGGCACTGGCTGGGTGTACAAGGGCAGCAACCGCTGGACCTTCGACTGCTCCCAGTATATTAACGGGAAGCGCAATAGAGTGTGCTGGGGCCTGTGGGAGCGCCGACAGTGGCAAAGCAAAGCCATTGGGAACCAGTATAAGAATGTAAATGCTGCGGTGACAGCTCTCACGAAGACCGGAGGATAAATGGCATTAATTAGATTAGTAGCTCCCGGGCGGGTGTTCTCCGACTTGGCGAGCATGGTAGCATACCCAAACTTTCAGGTGCAGGACAAGATTACCCTGCTGGGCAGTGCCGGTGGGGATTTCACCTTTACTACTACTGCGTCGGTAGTGGATAACGGAACTGTGTTTGCTGTACCCGGTGGGTACCTGCTACGTAAATTCGTGGGCCCAGCATACAGCTCCTGGTTCAGCAACTGGACGGGCATAGTCACGTTCATGAGCGCGCCTAATAGGCACCTGGTTGTGGACACGGTCCTGCAGGCCACGAGCGTGCTCAACATCAAAAGCAACTCTACGCTAGAGTTTACCGATACCGGAAGAATCCTACCGGATGCTGCGGTTGCACGTCAAGTGCTTAATATTATCGGCTCGGCACCCTCGGTGTTCGTACCGTTAGCAGCGGATGCCGCGGCGGGCAGTAAAGTCATTACGGTGGCTGCTGGGGCTTTGTCTGCGGTAAAAGGTACGTACTTGTATCTTCGCTCTAACAAGCTGTGTGATGGTGGTCCTAACACCTATGGTGTAAAGATTTCCCAGATTAGGAAAGTGGTGGGGGTTAGCACCTCCGGTGGCGTCACCAGTATTCGGCTGGATAAAGCGCTGCACTATAACTACTACCTGTCTGATGCCGCGGAAGTAGGTATCCCGACAATGGTGGAGAACGTAACCTTAGTATCCCCGTACATCAACGAGTTCGGCTACGACGACTTGAACCGGTTCTTTACTATCGGTATCTCCGCCAACTTCGCTGCGGACTTGCACATCCAGGACGGGGTTATTATTGGCAACAAACGCCCGGGGGCTTCTGATATAGAAGGGCGTAGTGCTATCAAGTTCAATAACTGCGTAGACAGCACCGTTAAGGGCACGTGCTTCTACAACATCGGATGGTACGGGGTAGAGGTGCTCGGCTGCTCAGAGGACACGGAAGTACACGATATCCACGCTATGGACGTACGCCACGCAATCTCTCTGAACTGGCAGAACACTGCAGACGGGGACAAATGGGGAGAGCCTATAGAGTTCTTAGGCGTTAACTGCGAAGCCTACAACACAACCCATGCCGGGTTTGATACTCATGACATTGGTAAGCGTGTGAAGTTCGTTCGCTGCGTTTCGTACGACAGTGCTGACGATGGGTTCCAAGCGCGCACTAACGGGGTGGAGTACTTGAACTGTCGAGCTTACCGTGCAGCTATGGACGGGTTCGCCTCCAACACCGGTGTAGCCTTCCCTATCTATAGGGAGTGCCTAGCTTATGACAACGTACGCTCTGGCTTTAACTGCTCGTACGGCGGTGGCTACGTTTATGACTGTGAGGCTCACGGTAGCCAGAATGGTGTGCGAATCAACGGGGGCCGTGTTAAGGGTGGTCGGTACACCCGCAACTCCAGCTCTCACATCTTCGTCACTAAGGACGTAGCTGAGACAGCGCAGACATCCCTGGAGATTGATGGCGTGAGCATGCGCTACGACGGTACCGGGAGAGCTGCGTACTTCCACGGGACTATGGGCATTGACCCTACCCTGGTATCTATGTCCAATAACGACATGACCGGTCACGGCTTGTTCTGGGCATTGCTGAGCGGCTACACTGTTCAACCTACGCCTCCGCGCATGTCCAGGAACTTACTGGATGACACAGGTATCCGTGGAGTGGCAACGCTGGTTGCTGGCGAGGCTACAGTCAACGCCCGTGTACGCGGAAACTTTGGCAGCGTAGCTAACTCCTTCAAGTGGGTGTCTGAGGTTAAGTTGACGCGGTTGACCTTTCCCTCTAGTGCTGGGGCCTTGACGGTTACTAGCGTAGCTCAGAACCAGGATGTGCCTACACCTAATCCGGACCTAAACAGCTTCGTGATTAGGAGCAGTAACGCAGCGGACGTATCCCAGGTAGCCTGGGAGGTGTATCTCTAAGTAGCTCCCTGGGGTATCTCTACGGTATCCCGGGGCACTGCTTGGGGTACTGCTTGGGGTACTGCTGGGGTGCACGTCTATACCTGGACCTGAAATTTATTAGACTCACGCGACAGGGTCGCTCACCCTCA
>ERZ772875.1791-NODE-1791-length-17953-cov-7.403062_pt1 | contig 17953 bp, 18 predicted proteins | sample MGYA00580585_ERZ772875 | MGnify/ENA primary metagenome ERZ772875 (study PRJEB29015, sample SAMEA2737736) | human gut metagenome | biome: human gut; feature: human-associated habitat; material: faeces | place: China | collected 2012 ... | reverse complement strand
TGGGACGTGGTGATCGTTTCTACGGATGGAAGAATTCTGGACAGGGTGTAATCGAATCCCGGCAAGCCACACGAACCGCAGCGTTTTTTAATGCCCCGGTAAATACACAAAAAAATCGCCGACACTCAACCGAAGCTGAGTGCCGGCGATTTCATTTTCGCAAGTCACTGTTTCCGGAAATCACGCAGTATGGTACCACACAGAGAATATCTCCTGCTGGCCGGGGTGCAGGCGCAGAAGTCCATGCCCGGAATTCAGGCAGTTGACTGCACCGCACTGGGGTTCCACACTGATAAAGCCCTTTGCGCCGTCTCCGTTCCATAGCTGCCACTGATTGAAATTATCCGACACAGTGTACAGGATCTCTCCCAAATGGGCGGTATTCCCGTCGGACGTGAAGAACCCGGTAATGGGCTTTCCCTGAGGGAACCCATGAATCCGGAAATTTTCCTCCTCCGGTGTCAGATCCACCAACTCCCCTGTCGGAATATGGCAGTTATTCTTCAGCCACTTCTGCCGGATCGGCACGCAGAACCAGTCAGGCGCCAGAAAGTTGGTATGCAGGCCGAAGGCCAAAGGCATATCGGTTTTTCCTGTATTTTCAAACGTAAAGTCCTGGTGGTAGCCTGTTTCGTCCAGATAATAGTGGGTCGTCACCAGAAACGGGAACGGGAAAATTTCGCCAATGTTGCGGTAAACCGCTTTCACAGACGATTTCGTCTTTTCCTCCACCCGGAACTGCGCTGCACGGAGCTGACCGTGGACATTGTTCTGATACCGCGGCTCATTCAAGGGCAGATAGTATGCCTGCCCATCGAAGCGAAAAGTCGCATGCTCCGTGCGATTCGGCGGCACCAGCAGCGGAGACCCATAGCTTGCCGTACCCGAAAAAAGCATATCCAAATTATCTGGATGGCGCAGAATCTGCCTGTCATTATGGCTCAGACGAATGGTGTTCATTCCGCATTGCGGTACGATCACCGCCTCCCATCCGAAGCCGGAAAGGGTAACCAAATTCTTATCCTTCATATAACGCCCTTCCTCTTGTTAATATTTCAATTTTTCCATGCTCTTTTCTATCTGCAAAGATCTTGCCCCGGCTGTACGCATGGCAATAAATGTGTAGATGGAATCCGCAATGGTCAGCGCTGCCACACGGGAGGCAATGGACACCACCCGGTACTTTGTTTCCCTTGAATTCGTGGTCAGACTGACATTTGCCAGCTTGGACAGCGGATTTTTTCCGGCGCTGGTAAGCGAGATCACCTTGGCTCCCCGCTTCTTGGCGACCTGGGTGCTGTCCACAATGCAGCGGGAGCTGCCGGAGTGGCTGACCGCAAAAACCGCGTCCCGGTCATCCAGATAATTGCAGGCAATCACCTGAAGATGGGGGTCCGTATACACCGAGGCATCCAGCCCAAGGCGCAGCAGCTTATGATGCAGATCCATCGCCACCGCCGCAGAACCGCCCAGACCGAAAATCACGATTTTCCTGGCATTCATCAGCGTCTGCGCTGCCGCCTCCAGATCGCCAGGATCCAGCATGTCCCGGGTGAACCGCAGGGCAAACACTGCGCTCTGGAAGACCTTGTCCCGTACCTCAAGCATACTGTCTCCGGCGTTGATCTCCTCATGAATGATCTCGTTGGGAGACACGGTCGACTGCGCCAGGGTCAGCTTCAGCTCCTCATAGCCGCCGAAGCCCAGCTTTTTGTAGGTGCGAACTACCGTCGGATCGGATACCCCGCAGGCATCCGCCAGCGCGGCCACTGAAAGGTCGATGACTGCCCCCGGATTATCTTGAATAAAAGTTGCCACCTTACGCTCTGATCTGCTTAGATTCGGAAGTGTATTCTCGATTCTTAGTAAAAACGCCGCCAGCGAGGTTTCCTGTACCGCCATAGTGCATTTCCTTTCTGCCGGCCGGAACCGGCTGCTTCAGATGAGCCGATTATAGCATATTCTTTTGAAAAAAGGAAGCACTCAGCGGATTTTCCCAAATGGTTTGCCGAAAAATTTCCCAAGATCGAGCATACCGCCCCGGACGGTACCAGCCTTGCAGAAGCGCTTGCCGCTCTGCTTTTGCAGCCAGGCTTTCCACGCCTCTGGGTCAGCCAGAGACGTGCGCTCTACCATATAGCCGGACTGCCTGTTCAGGAACAGATAAAAGTATTCCCGATCCTCAAACAGCGCGTACAGGTCTTTGTACGCCACCGTTTTCTTATGCCCACTGCTGCTGACCCGAAAATCGTCCGAGCGAAACTGATAGCTGGTGTAGGTCAGCGTTCCCCCGGCGGCAGCCACGAGCTTATCCGCTCTATGCGCAGCGGGCAGATTCTGGTTCAGGAGCAGCCAGCAGCCCGGAAGCATCAGAAGACAGAACAGAAGGACATTATCGCTGTGCTGCGTCGCAAAAATAACGCAGACACCGCCTATCAGCAGCCAAATAAGACGAAGTCCCGGGCGAAAAGCCCGATACTGCAAATCGGACAACCGGCGGATGGTCTCCGGCGTATGCATCATTTCTCCGATACAATCCATGTTACACTCCTGTTCTGTCGTTCCGGCGTTTACCGTGCCGAAAAACTGTTGATCGCGTCCACATGCGCCCGCGCCAGCGCCTCTATCCCGTCGTAGTCCCCGGCCGCCAGCAGCTGCCGATCCACAATGCTCACGCCGGTTCCCACCGCGCTGACTCCCTGCGCCAGAAACTGCGGAATGGTCTCAGGATTCACGCCGCCGGTTGCCAGCAGCGGGATATGGGGCAGCGGCCCCCGGATATTCCAGATGTAATGATAGCCCAGGTCATCCGCCGGGAAAAGCTTGACGATGTCCGCCCCGGCGTTCCAGGCCGTCACGATCTCGCTGGGTGTCATGGCTCCGGGAACGGAGACCATCCCCAGCTGCCTGGTCAGGCGTATCACGTCGATATCCGTATTGGGGGAAAGAATGAATTCCGCACCGGCCTCCCGGGCAGTGCGTACCTGCCCGCAGGACAAAACCGTGCCGGCTCCCAGGCAGAGCGCGTCTCCCACCGCGTGGCGGACCTGCTCAATGCTGCGGGCATAGTCTGCCGCCGGATCCTGAGACTGCTGGTCAAAGGTCACTTCCAGCAGTTTGACGCCGCCCCGAACCAGAGCCTCGGACACCCGTCCGATCTGCTCAACTGGAATTCTCCGGAAAATTACGACCAGTTTTTTGTCCAGCAGCAGACTTTTGACTTCTTCATGATTCATAGTGCATTCCTCATTCAAACCGTTTGTCTTCCAGCCCCTTGAAGTAATACTCGCAGTCACCCTTCGGACGGATATCCGTTACTGCGCCGGTATAGTGCCGCAGAATGCGGGGGGTATAAGGCCGCTTCAGCACCTCTTCCACGTTTACGTCAATACCAAGGCCAGGCTTGTCCGGCACCAGGATGCAGCCGTCCTCGTAGACCACTTCCTCGTTGGTAATTGCTTTGCGGAAGTGTCCGTCTGTCAGCATGATCTCATGAATATGGAAGTTCGGCACCGTAGATGCCAGCTGCAGAATGGCCGCGTTGGAGATCGGGCCGCTGGGATTGTGGAAGCTGACGGGAATGTGCTTTGCCTCCGCCATGGCCGCCACCTTCTTGCCTTCCAGCAGGCCGCCTACATGAAACACATCCGGCTGGAAGAAATCCACTGCATTCTTGTTCAGCAGCTCCTGGCAATGATGCTTTCCGTAGCAGCGCTCGCCCGCGGCAATGGGAACAGAAGCGTGGTCACGCACCCAGGCCGTAGAATCATAGTTATCCGGCGGGCAGGGTTCCTCCATGAACTTCACCTTGAACTGTGCCATCTCTTTGGAAATCTCCACGGCAGTCGTGGGATTGAACCGGCCATGGCATTCGATCAGCAGCTCCACATTGGGGCCGACGGCTTCCCGGACGGCGCTCACGATGGCGACGCTCTTTTCCATTTGTTCTTTCTCAATGGTCATATAGGACTTTCCAAAGGGATCCCACTTCAGAGCCTTGATCCCCAGCGCCACAGTCTGCTTGGCCTTTTCTGCGAACTCCTCCGGCTCCCGCGCCCGGATAAACCAGGCGTTGGCATACATGGGTACCCGATCCCGGATCTTCCCGCCGAAAAATGTGGAAACCGGGGTGTTGAAATATTTACCGGCAATGTCCCACAGAGCGATTTCAATACCGCTGATGGCACTCATCAGCACGGGGCCGCCCTTCCAGTACATATCCCGATAAATCTCAAACAGAAATTTCTCAATTTCCAGAGGGTTTCTGCCCACGACCATCCGCTTCAGGTCTTTGATCATGCCCTCCAGGGCATTTTCGTTGGTTCCCAGGCTTGCCTCGCCCCAGCCATACAGCCCCTCGTCTGTCTCTACCTTCACAAAGCCCCAGTTGGTGCGGTAGGCGTCCAGTGTGTAGATTTTTACATCCGAAATTTTCATTTATATCCTCTCTTTTTTGAAGACGTCATGTTTTTTGATAGGCCAGCAGGCAGGTCAGCGTTCCGGAATCCACGACCAATCCCGTTCCGGTCACGGTCTTCGCCTGATCGGAGGCCATAAAATACACGGCATTGGCAATGTCCTCGCCGGTAGACTCAATGCCCAGCGGCCAGTTTGCCCTCCGTGCCGCCTCCTGCTCCGGGGTAAATCCATCCCAGCGATCTGTCCGGATCGCGCCGGGAACCACCTGATTGACCCGGATGTGATACTGCCCCAGCTCATAGGCCAGATTGTGAACCATGGACGCAACAGCGCCCTTGGAAATGGCGTACGTGATCCGTCCGGAGACGGCGCCCCGGTAATGGACGGAGCCGATCAGGACAATGGCGCCGCCGCCCTGGGGAATCATCATCTTTGCCGCCTCCTGGCTGCAAAAGAAATTGCCCCGGGTATTTACATTCATCACGCCGTCAAACTGCTCCTGGGTGATTTCCAGCGCCGAGGATCCCAGCCCCAGATTGGCGCTGTTCCCCACAAATACGTCCAGTCTTCCGAACGTCTCCTTCACATCCGCAAACACCCGGCGGATATCCTCCACACTTTCCAGATCCAGGCCATAGCCCTTGGCCTGAACGCCATAGGCTTCGGATATCTCCGCAGCGGCTCGTGCCGCGTCATCTGGTCTTCGGCTGGTGACGCAGACGCGATAGCCTTCCCTGGCAAAGCGTTCAGCGGTGGCGTAGCCGCTGTTTTTGGTCGCGCCGGTTACAAGTACAACCGCTTCTTCCAATTACATCTCCCCTTTCAGCAGACGGTTCAAGTCCAATTGTTCATAGATCTTCGCCCGAAGCCCCCGGAGCTTCCGCTCCCGACAGGCAAACAGGAATTCCTCCGGGTCATCGGAAAACTTGGCAAACAGCCCCCAATGGGTGGGAATGGACAGTCTTGCCCCCACATCCTGCGCCAGTCTCGCGGCGTCCGTGCCGTTCATGTTGTTTCCCTGGCCGTTGACCACGGTGATCAGCACGTCCACAAGCTCCCCCACCTGCCGGGCAAGCTCCCGGCTGTACAGGGTATCGCCGGTGATGTAGAGGGTAAGCCCCTCCCCCTGCATCACAAAGCCGACAGCCGTGGGGTCTGAATGGAACGCCCGAACCGCACGGAAGCGCAGATCCCCCACAGACCATTCCGTCCCCGGCGTCATCTGGACATAATTATGAGAGCCGCCCACCGCCTTCCTGGCCTTTTCCCAGGCATTGCTCCCGGCAAGAACCGGGATAGGGTGTTCCTCATGCAGCAGCGCTTTCAGGCTGGGGATATCCAGATGATCCGAGTGGTCATGGGTCAGCAGGATGACGTCTGGCCTGCACGCCAGATACTCCGGGCGCAGAGGCACCAGTCGTTTGTAACCCTCACCCACACGCTCATAGATGCTGTCTGTCAGGTAGGGATCCACCATTACGGAAGCCCGGTCAGTTTCAATCCAGAGTCCCAGCTGACCCAGCCATGTTATTTTCATCCCGGCTTCTCCTTAGCCGTACAGCACCGCGGGCAGCCAGGTGCTGAACCATGGTACCAGCGCATACAGCACCGCACAGCCTACCATCAGCACCAGGAACGGGAAGCTGGCCTTCACCAGCCGCTCCAGCTTCATACCCAGCAGGCTTGAAACCTGGTACAGAACGATGCCGAAGGGAGGCGACATGTTGCCGATACCCAGGGTAAAGACCATGACCATACCGAAATGGATCAGATCGATATTCAGCGCTGAGGCGATGGGCACCAGCAACGGCGTCATAATGGTCAGGCCGGAGGTCATGAACATACCCATAATCAGCAGAATCAGAACGACCAGCATATTAAAACCGGTTGCAGAAATGCCGGACCGGACGATCAGCTGCGCCAGCATGTTGGGAATTCGTTCCGCATTCATCCAATAGGACATGGCAACGGCGCCGCAGATGGTCATCATGACGGTAGCGGTTCCCAGGAAGGACTCCTTCAGGATCGGCCACAGATGCTCCGGCTTCAGTTCCTTGTAGACAAATGCGCCGATGATCAGAGCGTACACCGCGCAGAACGCACCGGCCTCATTGGCAGAGAACACACCGCTGCGCAGAGCCATCAGCAGGCCGAAGGGAATGATCAGCGCCCAGAAGCCATCCAGCATTAGCTTGCCGATCTCCTTCAGGGAAGCCATCTTTTCCCGGCTGCCCTTGTAGCCGTGCTTCTTGGAGATCACGTAGACCAGAATCATCATCAGAGCGGCCGTCAGGAAACCGGGGAGGTAGCCTGCGGCAAACATTCTGCCAACGGATACCTCCGCCAGCATGGCATAGACGATCAGACCCATTCCGGGAGGGATGATGGGGGTGATCAGAGAGGACGCCAGAGTGACGGCAGCGGAGAAATCCTTGCTGTAGCCCTTGCGTTCCATTTCCGGCACCAGAATTTTGCACTCCATGGCCGCGTCAGCTGCGGCGGAGCCGGAGATGCCGCCCATAAACACGGACAGCAGCACGTTCACGTGACCCAGGCCGCCGGTAACATGGCCGATCAGAGCGTCGGCAAGATCCAGCAACCGTTTGGAAATGCCGGAGTAATTCATAATTGCGCCTGCGGTTACGAAATAGGGAATTGCCAGATAGGACGTAGTCTCCATGGTGGCGACCAGTCTCTGGATTGCGGTACCGGCGGCAAATCCGAAGTTGTTCAATCCCATAAAATAAGGAAGAACGCCGGCAAACATGGCGATCCAGACCGGTACATTGCAGAACATCAGAACAACGATGCAGATCACAGGGACAACAATGGCCAAATTCATGCTTTTTCTCCTTCCTCAGGTTCTTTCCGGAAATTTCTGAACAGTTCGATGGTGTGCTCCAGCTCATAAATCGCCATAAACGCAAAGCCAAGCACTGCTGACAGGTCATACCAGACATAGGAAATCTTCGTATTGGGCATGATCTTGCCGCCTACATTTTTCATCAGGCTGACGGCCAGTACCGTAGCCAGCGCGAGCACGACGAGGGTAATCACATGGGTGATCAGCTCAATCGTCTTCCTTACCTTCACCGGGAACTTGTTGACAAGCACGTCGATTCCGTAGTGCATCTTCCGGCGGTAAGCCGCGGCAGAGCCGCAGAAAACCACATAGGTAAAGCACAGGGTGTTCACGTCCGTGCCGGGGTTCCATGTATATTTAATAAAGTATCGGGTCAAGCCGTTGATAACGCTGATCAGAACGCTGGCGCTCAGCGCGACAGCCGCAATGATCTCCATTGGGTTCCGTGCAATCCACTTCAGGGCTTTTTTCATCTGGGGAATAACCTCCTTTTCTACAAGAGAGCCGCCGCCCTCCGCGCAGAGCAGCGGCTCAGATTCCCGGTTTACTCGTTGCCGCTGACAGCAGCGACGACCTTCTGATACTCTTCCGGAGAAACGCCCTGGCGCTCCATCAGCTTGGGTGTCAGCGCCTTGAAGGCTTCCGCATCCACCTCGTCATTGTGAACGATTGTTACGCCGGAATCGGCGAATTTCTGAATCCATTCGTTTTCCTTCACGGAGTAGTTGTTCCAGATGTCGGAACCGGCCTGATCCAGCTCCTCCAGAACGATATTCTGGTACTCTTCAGGGATCTTGTCCCAGTAGCTCTTATGAACGGCGAACATGCAGGGGTTCATCATGTGATGGGTCACGCTCAGATACTTTGCAACCTCGTACAGGCCGGAGGTATACAGCAGCTCGGTATCTGCCTCACAGAGCTCGAACATCTTGGTCTGGAGGGCGGAATAGCAGTCGGAGAAGGACGCGGTGGTGGTAGGCGTGCCGCCGCAGGCCGCGATAAAGTCCTGACCGATGGTGCCCAGGCCGATTCTGGTGATGACCGGTGCCAGATCCTCAGGAGTGCGGACGGGGACGGAACCGACCATGTTCCGGTAGCCTACGGAGAAGGCCATGATGGGCACCATGTTCCACTGGTCTGCCAGCTGCTGCTTGATATCTTCCCACCACTGGGAGGACAGCAGGTTCCGCAGCTCATCGTAGTTGTTGACCACGTAGGGATAGCCGGGAATGGCCGCTTCCTTGATGTAGCCTGCCAGGTTCGCCATGCCCAGACCGGCGGCGATGTTGGAGCCGCCCAGCATCAGCTCGGTGACGTCCGCCGTGCTGCCCAGCTGGTTGCCGCCATAGATGGTGAAGCTCACCTTTCCATTGGTCCGCTCTGCGATTCTGTCGCAGGCAGCCTGAAGGGTATTGATGTAGTCGGAGCCTTCCTTGTAGGAAGTTGCGATGTTAAATGTCACGGGTTCCATGTCTGCGTAGGGGTCGGCAGCCGTCTCCGCCGCAGCGGGAGCAGCGGATGCTGCGGGTTCCTGGTTCTGCACCGGTGCGGAGCTGGAGCAGCCCGCTGCCGCAAGCATCATCAGTACGGCGAGAAACAATGCGATGGCCTTTTTCATTTGAGTTTTCCTCCTTTATTTTTGGGTTCACGTTCGTGTTGGGCTTGTGTGCCTCAACCTTGCTATTATCATACACTTTGAGTTTATTTATTTCAAGTTTTATTTCTATTTTTGGTAGTAAAATTTCTCGTTCATTTCTTGTTCATGTTCAACAAATTTGCATTTATTTTTATAATAATGTCTATTATTGCAAAAATATATAATATTTTGCAAAATTTTTTCGTGTGATTTTCATATATTGACGTCATTTTCTGTTTTTCATCAACTTGAAATTACATGATTTTTTGTAATTGTGCTACAAAACTACAGCATTTTATATGCAGTGTACCCAAGAACCGCCTTGCCGCGTGAATGACGGCCTAAAACACCGCTCCAGGTATTCGCCGGTTTGGCCGTTTCGCCGGCAAAAGCGGATGATCTGATATAACAAAAGAAATGCAGGCACCTCATCAAGCCGACGCTTGACAGGTGTCTGCATTTTGATTAAAAAGGGGGAGGTTCGGAAAGAAAGGAACGGTGAAAACCAGCGGCATTTTCCGAACGCGCTGTCTCATGCTGCCGGATTCTGGCGCAGGGGCAGCATCCAGATTTTCCGTCTTCGCGTCCCAGGAAATCTAATCAGCCTATATGGGCGCGTTGGATGTAATTATCAAAGACATGGTGGTCAGCATAGACCTGTTTAACGATCCGGATAGCGTCCTGCAGTGGCTTGGTGAGCTGCTTTTGTTTATGATACACCAGAGAGGTCTGTCTTGCCCCCTGGTATTCCAGAACAGGAAAGATGTTTAATGTCTGAAAATAGTTGTGCTGGCTTTCAAACATGTACTTCAGCAGCATAGAAGGGCTGAAAAAAATACCGTAACCCTTGGCGCACAGGTCTACAAGGGAACTAGTAAGAGAGGTTTTGACCCGGATAAAGGGCGTGATCCCGTGGGCCTTGATGGCATTCTGTATCTCCAGATGGAAGGCACTGTTGGAAGGATGGAGAAACAGCGGCAGATGCGCGAACTGATGCAGGGACACTCCGGAGCGATAGCGTTCTTTGCACTCTGGGTATTCATCCGGCATTGTCTGACGAAGCAGATCATTGGAAATGACAATGTAAAGCGTTTCTGCCTCTATAGGCTGTACCTCCAGCAAATTTGTATCCAGTTTGGCAGTTGTGTCGGATACCAGAGGTAAGGCCAGGTCAATCCGGTTGCGGATCAGTTCTCTGGAAAGGTTAGAGGAATACTCTTCCCGGAGATTGATAGACATATTGGGGTAGAGCGAGGAAAACTGGGGGATAAACTCGTTGGCAAATGCAATGGACCGATTGGCAGGCAGGCCAATGGAAAGCTCACCGGTATAATTGGTGCGGGAATTCTCCAAAGCGTCGGCAAGCACCTGTTCCCTCTGAATAATTTCGTTCGCGGCATCCAGGAGGATCTTCCCGGCAGGGGTCAGCTTCAGCGCTGGCTTACGTTCAAAGAGAACGGTATTGTAGGTTTCCTCTAGATGCTTGATGTGAAGGCTTACCGCCTGCTGGGAGATATACAGCGATTCGGAAGCCTTGGAAAAGCTGCCGCAGGCGACGACAGCAAAGAAACAATGGATATCCGACATATTCACAAATATCACTTCTCTTTCTTGTTGATTCTGCCCTCCCGAAAATCATTATACAAGTATTTACTTGAAAAATCAACAAATAAATTCATGCTTTTCTTTTATGTCGATGTGTAATATAATCAATATCGTAAAAGCAAATAAAAAATCTTTGTGCAAATAATCCAGGAGGTAATAAAAATGGTTATTGGTTTCGTTGGGTTCGGCGAAGCGAACTCTTCCATTGCCCAGGGTCTGCGGGAAGAGGGGCTTTCCGAAATCATCTGCTTTGACGCCATGCAGGCAGATCCTCGTTTCCGGGACAAGATCGCCCAGAAAGCGGATTCCTGCGGAGCAAAGCAGATGGAGAGTTCTGCGATGGTCTGTCAATCGGCGGACATTGTGATTTCTGGCACGCCTTCCTCATTCGCTCTGGGTGCAGCGGAGCAGGCCAGCCATGGGGCGCACAAAGGACTCATCTACATTGATGTGTCAACCGCAACGCCCAAAGATAAAAAACAGATGGCGGAAATTCTCGAGGCAAAAGGCGCATCCTTCGTAGACGGAGCAATGATGGGTACACTTCTGAAAGACCGGCACAAGGTCCCAATGCTGCTGTGCGGAAGCGGCGCCGATGCCTTTAAGCAGGCAATGGATCCTTACCACATGCGGTTGACTGTGGTGCAGGGAGAACCCGGCACCGCTACCAGCATTAAGTTCATCCGCAGCATCACCGCAAAAGGGCTGAGCTGCCTGTTGATCGAATCCTTCCAGGCCGCCAGGAAGTTTGGCGTAGTGGATACCATCCAGGATTCCTTCCTGGATTCCTTCGGCCCCGGCTTCCAGAAAATAATGGATGGCTATATTTCCGGTGCTGTACTGCACGCCAACCGCCGAGAGCACGAAATGGAAAACGTGGTGGATTTTCTCAAGAGCGAGGGGCTGCCTTACAACATGGCCGATGCCACCCGCGAGAAGCTGAAGTGGATCGACGATCATCATGTAAAGGATCTCTTCCCGAATGGTGTGCCCAGAGACTTCCGGAGCGTTCTGGACGTCTGGGAAGTATAACGGAGGGATAGACGATGATTAAAATCAATGTGCCGTACCGCGGCCCGAAGCTGAATCTGAAAGCCGGCGACCTGGTGGAGTTTACAGGTACCATTTACTGCGGCCGGGACATGGTGCTGCCCAAAGTAGTTGAAGCCGCCGAAAACGGTACGCTTTCCCAGTATGACATCGATATGGAAGGCGCCGTGATCTTCCACACAGCGGTCAGCTGCGCGGGCATCGCCCCAACCACCAGCAGCAAACCAGAGATTCAGGGTTCCATTATTCCTCTGTCCAGGCATGGCGCCCTGTTCCACCTTGGCAAAGGGCTGATCTCTCAGGAGACCGTAGCCGGTATGAAGAAGGAAGGCTCCTATTTTCTGGTCACACCACCGGTGGCGGCACTGCTGACAGCTCAGATGACAGAATGCAAGTGCGTTTTTCATCCGGAGTACGGTATGGAGGGCTTTTATAAGATTCAGGTGAAGGATTTCCCTGCCATCGTTGCTGCTGCGGATGGCGAGACCATTTTCGCAAAGTGAGGAACAGATAAATGCTGACGACAGAACAAATCATAGAAGATGTTGCCCAGGCAGTTGTGAAGGCCAGTTCCCACTGGCGGGAGGATCAGAAGGCCTGCTGGGCATGTGCCGCGCAGAAGGAAACCCAGGAAAGTGCGCGCTGGGCAATGGACAATTTTCTTCGCAATGCCGAAGCCGCAGATCTGCACCACTCTGCACTGTGCGATGATACCGGCACGCCCCACCCCTTCCTGGAGATCGGCGACGAAGCGGTAGTCCCGGCCGGCTTTCTCCAGGCCATGGAAGCCGGCATCCGTCTGGGTATGGATCGGGTACCCACACGTCCTATGGGCGTGAAAGGCAACGACCTGGAACGGATCGACCAAAGTCAGGGTCTGTATGAAGAACCCGGTATGCTCCTCCCGGCGCCGACCCAGATCCGCCGGGTTCCGGGGAACAAAATCCGCTTTACCATTCTGATGCTTGGCGGCGGTCCTGAGATTCGGAGCAAGACCCAGCCGATCTTCCACATGCACTCGGTGGATCACGTGGTGGACGAAATGATCCAGTGGGCGATCCCCCAGGTGGCGGCATTGGGCTGCCAGCCCTGCACACTGTCCTTTGGCCTGGGGCGCACAGCCTGCGAAGCCTCTTCCCTTTCTCTGGAAGCGATGAAGGACGGGCGTTATGATGTGCAGAACGAGATGGAGAAGAAGATTACCGATGCGGTAAACGCCGCGGGTATCGGCCCCATCGGCCTAGGCGGCAAGACCTCTGTGCTGGCAACCTTCATTAAAATCGGAAATATGCGAGCCAGCGGTTTCCGGGTGGTTTCCATGCGTCCCAACTGCTGCATGGAAATCCGGAAGAGCAGCTGCCAGTGGGAAAGCGTGTAAAGGAGGCAGTGAAATGAAAGAACTGATCCAGGGGGCATATGATTTGCATGTCCATTCGGCGCCGGATGTCATGCCCAGGAAAATGGATGATCTGGAGATGGCGCAGCGGATTGTGGCTTCCGGGATGGCTGGATACGCCCTAAAATCCCATTATTTCTGCACCGCAGAACGGGCAGCGCTCTCCAGAAAGATCTGTCCCGGATGTGATTCCATCGGGACTATCACACTGAACGGCTCTGTGGGCGGCATCAATCCCATGGCAGTAGAGATGACTGCCCGGGCAGGCGCAAAACTGCTGTGGTTCCCCACCTGTGACGGAGCCTACGAGCAGGCGCATACCTTTACGGGCGATCCCAACAAGAAGCTACCCTTCTGGGCTGGCATCGTGTTGGCCATGAAGGAGGAAGGCATCAGCGCGCCGCCTATCAGCATTCTGGATGAAGACGGGCAGCTGACGGAAGCTACCCACAAGGTTCTGGACATCATTGCCAAATACAATATGATCCTCACCACAGGGCATATTTCCCACGAGGAAACATTTGCTCTTGTTAAGGCAGCGGCAGAAGAACACAATGTAAAAAACATCATAATTACCCATGTGGACTTCCCTACCACCTATTACACTGTGGAAGATCAGAAAAAACTGGCAGACTACGGTGCCTACATGGAGCATTGCTACACCACGTACGCCACCAAAAAGGTGGATTACGCTACCACTCTGGAAATGATTCGGGCTATGGGGCCGGAGCATGTTGTAGTCTCTACCGACCTTGGCCAGCCCACAGGGCTTTATCCGGATGAGGGCATGGAGGCTTTCGCGACAGCTCTGTATCAGGATGGCTTTACCGCGGAGCAGGTGCGGCAGATGACCGTATACAACCAGCGCAAGCTTCTGGGAAAGGATTGACTCTATGATCAACGGGAAAAAAATGCTGGTGGTAAGTGCCCACGCCGCAGACTATGTGTGGCGTGCCGGCGGAACCATCGCAAAATACATCAAGCATGGAGCTGAAGTACACTTGGTCGTCCTGAGCTTTGGTGGCCGGGGCGAATCCAATGACCTATGGAAGCAACCGGGCGCCACAGCGGAGTCCGTGAAAGCAGTACGCAGGGCGGAAACTGAGGCAGCGGCGGATATCCTTGGAATCAAAAATATCGAATTCTGGGATTTGCAGGATTACCCCATCGTGACTGACGACGCATTGACTGACCGGCTGGTAGGAAAAATCCGTTTGATACGCCCGGACATTATCCTGACCCACGACCGAATGGGGGCGGATGTGCTGAACCCCGATCACAATCATGTAAGTCAGTGGGTGTTCCAATGCAGTATCCTTGCAAATTCCGCCGGCGTCCGTACGGAGGGCCTGTCCAACACCACACAAATGCGGCTGTATGGCTTCGAGCCACACCAAACGGAGCTGTCCAAATTTGTTCCCGGCTCCTTCGTGGACATTACCGAGACCTATGAGCAGAAAGTGGCCGCTATGAAGTGCTTCAAGGCACAGAGCCATCTGATCCAGTACTATACCGACCGGGCATTTCTGCGCGGCAACCACGCCCGCAGAATTTCCGGAAACCAGAGCTGCAAGTACGCCGAGTGCTTTTCCAACTTCTTCCCCGTGGTGGGGGACGAGTTGTATTAAAAAACAGCGAAATTAACGTTCCAAGAACTGGAAGAGGATTCCTGTAGCTCCTTTGTAAAAAGAACTCTATAATTGAAAAAAAAAGAAAGAAGGATATCTGAAAATGAAAGCAACGAAGAAACTGTTCGCACTGATCCTCGCCGCCGCCATGGCACTGTCCCTGGCCGCCTGCGGCTCCGGCGGAACCACCGAAACCATCGCCAACGCTGCTCCGGGAACTGCAGAAGAAACCGTCTCCAATAAGCATTATGACATCACCCTGGGTACTGCCGGTACCACCGGTACCTACTATGTGGTAGGCGCAGCCATCGCCAACGCTGTCAACAACGTGGCTCCCAACCTGACCGTAGTCGCCCAGGCTACCAACGGCGGTGTGGAAAACATCAACCTGATCCTCTCCGGCGACATGGAAATGGGCTTTACCAATGCTGACGCAGCCTACTGGTCCTGCTACGGCGGCGGTTCCGGTTTTTATTCCAGCTATGCCAATCCCGGTGATGTAAGAGGCGTTATGCGCCTGTACGAAAGCCAGGGTCACATGATCACCACGGCAAATTCCAGCATCAACAGCTATGCCGACCTGGTCGGCAAGAAGGTCTGCCTGGGTCCCCCCAGCTCCACCATCCCCGCCATGTCCATCGCGATTCTGGAAGCCTACGGAATTGACGTAGAGAAGGACATTGAAGCCAGCTATTACTCCATCGCAGAAGGCCTGGAAAAACTGGCCGATGGCGTTATCGACGCCACCTTCTTCGTAGCCAGCGCCCCCGCTTCCGGTCTTACCAGCCAGGCCGCGACCACCGCGCTGAAGTTTGTGGATGCCGATCCCGAAATTCTGAACAAGGTCGTTGAAACGTATCCCTACTACTCTGTGACAACGACAAAGGAAGGCGCTTACCCCACCATGAACACGGTAAACACCCTGAAGATCTACACAGAGATCGTCTGCGGCGCCAGTGTTCCGGACGAAGCCGTTTACCAGTTCATAAAGGCCGCTGCTGAAAATACCAGTACCTATGTAGATGCCCATGTCGCCTGTCAGGAGATCAACGGCGAGACCGCCTGCCAGTCCTCCGCGCAGCTTCATCCCGGCGCGGAACGTTATTATCGAGAAGCCGGTCTGATCCAGTAAGCAAGCTGTACCCACGGAGCCGGGGCATCAAGCCCCTGCTCCGCCCCACGGGCGTAAGGGAGTGCCTGTAGGACGCTACCGCCATTCCCTTGCGTCTGTGGGTGAAAATGACACAATATGTGAGGTGCAAAATGGAACAAACGAAAAGCAAGTATCAGAAAATCGTGGACATCATCGCCCTGGTCATCGCTTCTGGCCTGTGCATATTCCAGCTGTATTCTGCGTCCTTTGGCACATGGTCGTCTTTCGTGCTGTCCGCCGTCCACTGGGGCGTGATCGGAAGCTATATTATTCTTCGCAATCCCACCAAGCTCAAGGGCGCTGGCCCTGTTATTGACTGGCTGATGATCGCGGCAACGGTATTCATCTGCATCTATCAGATCCAGATGCAGGAGCGCATGGTCATGTCTGCCGGATTTTATACCAACATGGATGTGGTCGTTGGCATCGTCGCCATTCTGCTGGTTCTGGAGATTGGCCGCCGCTCTGTGGGAAAAATTCTGCCAATCATCTGTATTCTGTTTTTAGGCTACTGCTATTTTGGTCATTATGTGCCGGGGCTTCTGAAAACCGCCCGGTTTGCGGTCAAGCGAATCGCTGTATTTATCTACACGTCCAGCGACGGTCTGTTCGGACAGACCCTTTATGTCAGCGCCAAGTACATCTTCCTGTTTATTCTCTTCGGCAGTATTCTGGAGCTCACCGGTGCTGGTAAGTGGTTCGTAGACCTGGCCTATGCAGCGGTCGGCAAGTCCAGAGGCGGTCCCGCCCAGGCAGCCGTGTATTCCAGCATGCTGATGGGTACCATCAATGGTTCCGGCGCGGCCAACGTGGTCACCACCGGTACCTTCACCATTCCTCTGATGAAGAAGATCGGGCTGAAGCCCAGTACCGCCGGTGCCGTGGAAGCCGTCGCCTCTTCCGGTGGACAGATCATGCCGCCTGTTATGGGCGCTGTGGCCTTCCTGATGGCGGAAATGACAGGCATTGAATACTCCAGCATCGCTCTGGCGGCACTGGTTCCGGCGCTTCTTTACTATGCTACTCTTTCCATCTCCGTCTACTTTATCGCCCGCCGGGACAACATTGCCGCCGCAGACCCTGATGAGATACAGCCGCTGTGGCAAGTATTCAAAACCGGCTGGCCCTACGCCATTCCGCTGGTTGTCCTGGTTGCCCTGATCGTTCTCGGCTTCAGCGTGCAGATGTCCGCCTTCTACAGCATCTGGGTCACTTTGGCAGTAGGTTTCATTATGAATCGAAAAGAGATGACAGTCAGGAATATTCTAAAAGCTTTTGAGAGCACGGTGAAAAGCATTGCCCCCGTGGCTGCGGCCTGCATCCTGGCAGGCATTATCATGGGTTCCATGTCTCTTACCGGCTTTGGCCTGAAGATCAGCAGCCTGATCGAGCAGATCTCCGGCGGTAACCTGTTGTTTACCCTGCTGCTTGCCATGTTCGCCAGCGTTCTGCTGGGCATGGGTCTGCCTACCTCTGCCGCTTACATGGTCCTTGCCGTCCTGGTCGCCCCCGCGCTGATCGACATGGGCGTCTCCAAAATGGCTGCGCATTTGTTCCTGCTGTACTTCGGCGCACTGTCCACTATCACGCCTCCTGTGGCGCTGTCGGTGTTCGCCGCATGCGGCATTTCCGGTGCCGGTGTGTGGGAAACAGGCTGGGATGCCATCAAGCTGGCCTCCACCGGCTTCATCATCCCCTTCATTTTTGCCCTTGACAACAGTCTTTTGCTGATCGGGCCTGTCGGCGGGATCGTTTTCGCTGTGGTGACTGCCTTCCTGGGCTGCATCATCCTTTCCATGGCGGTTTCCGGCTGGATGCTGCAGAAGCTGAACGTGGTCACAAGACTGCTGCTGTTGGCAGCCGGTGTTATGCTGATCAACTCCGCAATTTTCTGGCTGAATATCGTGGGCGCCGTGCTGGCTGCTGCTGTGATCGTCTGGCTGTACCTGAAGAACAAAAAGGCGGCCCCCGCGCAGAAGGCGTAACGCGAGAGCAGGAAAGCTGTCATTTCTTTGAAAACACTCTTTGGAAAGAAAGGAATTTTATTTATGGAATACGATTATCGTCCTCTGCCGGAACTGATTCCGGAGGAGCTCCTGGTGAGAGCGGAAAAGCTCAGCTCTCCGAACATCTGCGACGGTCTGACAAAGCTGAAGCTGAACCCCGTGAATTATACCATGGATGCTGCCATCAAGCCCGTTTG
>ERZ772875.1790-NODE-1790-length-17961-cov-8.210879_pt1 | contig 17961 bp, 18 predicted proteins | sample MGYA00580585_ERZ772875 | MGnify/ENA primary metagenome ERZ772875 (study PRJEB29015, sample SAMEA2737736) | human gut metagenome | biome: human gut; feature: human-associated habitat; material: faeces | place: China | collected 2012 ... | reverse complement strand
ATCCCTTATTTAGTTTTTTTTGAGGTGGCCGTTGTAACGCAACCTTAGGAGGCGGTCGCTCTATCCAACTGAGCTACTGGTGTATACGCCTTTGTATTCTACCCAAATTTTTCTTGTCTGTCAAGAAAATACGTCACTTTTTTTGCTTCGAGAAGCATATACTGTCAGGTAGCGTTTTCGGGCGGCATTGCGCGATGGCAGACTGCCGCCCCGGAAGGAAGGTGAAACCATGTACAGCTGTGACGACCCCTACGCCGATCTGGACGATCTGATCTTTGAAAAAGGAGACGGCGGCCCCAGCGAGCGCTGACTCCCCATCCATATCGGCCTGCCTCTCCCTTTTCGACGGGCGAGGCATTTTTCCTTTTCAAACTATACAATATATAATATTGCACAATTCATTGCCGAAAAGTCGCAAATCTTTGGCGGGATTTCGGCTTGCGCCGAACTGCGCAGAATGGTATGATACCGAGGTTGGAATTTAAAAAAAGAGGAATATTATTATGGAAATTTATCTGATTGGTCTAGCCGTAGCGCTGGTCGGCGGACTGCTCATGTCCCGCCTTACCCGGCTGCTGCATCTTCCCGCTGTCACGGCCTATCTGGTCGCCGGACTGCTTCTCGGGCCGTTCTTCCTTGGACGGCTGAACGTTCCCGGACTTGGCTTCAACACCCTTGAGGAAGTGAACGTCCTCAGCATCGTCAGCCAGACTGCTCTGGGCTTTATTGCCTTTGCCATGGGCAACGAGTTCCGTCTGAGCCAGCTGCGTACCATCGGCTCCCGCGCCATCATCATCGGCATCTTGCAGGCCGTGATCACCACCGTGGTCGTGGATGTTGTGCTTCTGCTGCTGCATCTGTTCTTCCCCCACATCATTTCTGTCCCCTGCGCCATCACCCTGGGCGCCATTGCCGCCGCCACTGCCCCTGCCGCCACGCTGATGGTGGTTCGCCAGTACAAGGCGGACGGCCCCATGACCCGGCTGCTGATGCTGGTGGTCGCGCTGGACGACGCCGTGGGTCTGCTGCTGTTCTCCGTGTCTTTTGGAATCGCTACGGCGCTGTCCAACGGGCAGGTCAGCGTGCTGGCCGTGGTCGTCGAACCCATCGTGGAAATTCTTCTGTCCGTTGGTCTCGGCGGCTTTATGGGGCTGCTGCTCCACTGGGTGGAGCGGTTCTTCCATTCCCGCAGCAAGCGTATGTCCCTGTCCGTCGCCTTCGTCATGCTGACGGTGGGTCTGAGTATGCTGGAATTCCAGATCGGCCCCGTCCACTGCGGATTCTCCCTGCTGCTGGTGTGCATGATGACCGGCACCATCTTCTGCAACGTCTGCCCCACCTCCGAGGAACTGATGGAGCGTGTGGACGGCTGGACGATGCCCCTGAACATTCTGTTCTTCGTCATTTCCGGCGCGGAGCTTGACCTCAACGTGCTGTCCCAGCCCGTGACCCTGATCGTCGGCATCATCTACATCATCGCCCGCTCCGCCGGCAAGTATTGCGGCGCGAACCTGAGCTGTCGCATCACCAAGGAGCCGAAGTCCATTGTGGATCACCTGGGCATCACGCTGCTGCCCCAGGCCGGTGTGGCGCTGGGTATGGCCATCACCGCCGCTTCCCTCTCCGACGGCGCGCTGGCGAGAAACGTCGTGCTGTTCGCCGTGCTGGTTTACGAGCTGGTTGGCCCCACGCTGACGAAGCGCTCCCTGCTGGCCGTGGGGGAGATTCGCCCCGAAGGCCGCACCAACGCCCGGAAGCAGAACGATCCGAAGGAAGCAAAGTAAACTTCCCCAAAAGCATTATAGCCCGGTTCGGTATACGCCGAACCGGGCTGTTTTTACGATTTAATTCTGTACTCCGTGGTGAACGCCGGGGCTGTTTTCCGTCAGGCGTTCAAAGGAATACCCGTTGTTCAGTCCCCAGACGATGATGTCCTCCACCGCGTCCACGCTGAAATCGTGGATGTCATGCTGCAAAACCACGGAGACTCGATTCTGACTGACGCCTGCCGTTACGTTGTTGAAAACCGTCTGCGCCTTTTTCGCGCCGCCTGCATCGTTGCTGTCCACGTTCCAGTCGAAATACTGGAACCCCGCGTCCTGCACCGCCCGGGTCAGCAGACTCATCAGCCCCACGTAGCTGTGGGCGCTGACGGTGTTGGAGCTGCCGCCGGGGAAGCGCATCAGGGTCGTCTTTACGCCGGTATTCTGGTAAATAACGTCCTGCATCCCCAGCAGGTCCGCAAAATACGCCTCCGGACTGGCATAAATGCGCTCATAAACGTGGGACATGGTGTGAATGCCGATGCTGTGTCCCCTGTCCACGATCTCCTTCATCATCTCGCCGTAGCCCCGGTTGGTGACAAAGAAGGTTGCCTTCACGCCGTAGCTATCCAGCACGTCCAGCAGCTGCTGCGTGTAGGGGCCGGGGCCGTCGTCAAAGGTCAGGTAAATGACCTTTCCTTCCGGCCATACGACCTCGGGACGGGGAACCGCCTTTACCTCCACGGTCCTGGTGGCGGTGGTCGTGTTTTTATAGCCATCGGTCACGGTGTAGGTCACGCTGTAGGTTCCGGGCGTCAGCCAGTCCACCTCGCCGTCCACCTGCACCTGCTGGGTCAGGTCGCCGTCCACGTTGTCCAGCGCGGAGTACCCCGGCTCCTGATAGAAGGTACCGGTGGTGATGGCCATATCCGCATCGCCCTCCAGCGTGATCTCCGGCGGGATCGGGTCGTAATAGGGCACCTCCCGCTCCGCGTAGCCGGGATTTCCGGAGGAATCCGTCACCGCGTAAATGATCTTTCCGTATTCCTCCGACCGAACCACCCGGTCGGTGATGTCGCCGTCATAATTGTCGATGGCCCTGTAGCCCGCCTCCTGATAGGGCGTGCCGGGAAGCAGCGTCCCGCCCGTGTCGGGCGCTAGGATGATTTCCGGGCATACCGTGTCCACGACACGCACGATGCGCTGTGCCTCGGCGTGCATTCCCCGGTAATCCGCCGCGTAGGTGAGGATATATTTCCCCGTTTTTTCATCATCGACCTTGCCCTGAATGCCGACAGAAACATCCTCCGGGGACATGCCATCCTTCCAGAGCAGCGAGCCGCGGACGCAGAGGTGTGCTCCCGGGTCCTGAAAATGCCCGCCGTATTCCAGCATCATTTCCGGTTCGCCGTCCAGCTCCACGGAAAGAGAAAGCCGGTTTGCGGTGAGAACAAAGGCCACCGCGCTCAGCAGCAGGACAAACACTGCAGCAATGATCAATATCCACTTTTTCCCGCTTCTGCGAGGCTGTCTGTAAATCTGTTCCTCCATATGCGCCCCTCTTCCATTACGCCATTAGTTTACATAATCTTACACCATTCTATGCAAAAATGGAAGAGGTTTTTCAAAAAAATTTTTGAGCGCTGACGTTCTTTTTACCGCCCCAGCATTTCCATCAGCTCCGACAGAAGCGGCTCAAATTTGACGCCGTACCAATGGGCAGGGGCGTTCACCGTATTCTTAATGCACCGGCAGGTGAAATCCGCGGCGATTTTCGCCGCATCCAGCCGATTTTTCCCCTGCATCAGCGCCCCGGTGAAGACAGCGGCAAAAATATCGCCGGTTCCGTGGCAGCCATTCCCTATCCGTTTGTGGCGGTATTCGTGCTGCACCGTTCCCTCTTGCAGGACAATGCCGGTGCTGTCCTCATCGAAGTCAACGCCGGTGAGCACGGTGCAGGGGTGATTCAGCCCATTCAGCAGTTGGTTAACATAATGTTTATCAATATTTTCCTGATATGGTAAACCTGACAAAATCGCCGCTTCCGTGACATTGGGCAGAATGATGTCCGCCTTCCCGGCCAGCGAACCGATCGCCCGGACATAATCCTCGTCAAATCCGGAATACAGCTTTCCGTTATCCGCCATGGCCGGGTCAACGATGGCAACGCCGCCGGGGGCAAGCAGCCGGTCGATGATCTCTCCCGCCGCTTTCACCGCCTCCAGACTGCCAAGATAGCCCACGAGGATCGCGTCAAACGTAATGCCATTCTCCTGCCAGTGGTGCCAGATATCCGTCAGCGCCCCGTCGAAATGCACCACGGCGGGCTTGCCGAAGCCGCCGGTGTGGGTGGACAGCAGCGCGGTGGGCAGAATGCAGGCTTCCAGACCGCATGCGGACAAAATCGGCAGCGCCACCGTGGTGGAGCACTGTCCGACGCAGGAAATGTCCTGCATGGTCAAAACACGGCGGTACATTCCTTCAGTCCTCTACATCCATGTCCAGCCCCAGCTCTCTCGGGCGGAACCGGGGGCAAACGCTTTCGGAGGTCACGATCACGGACGCCGCCAGCATGGCGCCGATCTCACAGGCTTCCTTCAGACCCTTGCCGTAGGTCAGGCCGATGGCCGCACCGGCGCAGAAAGCATCCCCCGCGCCGGTGGTGTCCTTCACCTCCAGCTTTCTCGCGGGGCAGTAGCCGCTTTCCCCGTGAAGATTGGCATACACCGCACCGTCCGCCCCCATGGTCACGATCATGGCCGGAATGCGGGCGGCCTGCACCTTCGCGGAAATAATGGGGATCATTTCCTCCGGGGTCTTGCCGGAATAGTCATCGGAAAACAGGATTCCCGCCTCCTGCTGATTGCAGACAAAGCAATCCGTGGACTGAAGAAAATCCCGTCTTTCCAACGCAATGCTCATATTCGCCACCACGGCATAGACAGGCTTTCCATACTTCTGCGCCAGCCGGAAGGTGCGCTTGACGATTTCCTTGTCCATGTCGATCTCGATGACGACGCTGTCCGCGTTTTGGAAAATCTCGTCGCCGTCCTGCTCCAGCGTATGGGCAATGGGCAGCAGGTTCGGCCGCTGGGAGATGGACGCTGCCACATCCCCGTCGTCGTTGAAGACCGCCAGCCATGTTCCCATGCCGTTTCTGGTCTTGCGGATATAGTCGGTGTTCACCCTGTGGCTTTTCAGCTTGCGCACAACATCCACGCCGGTTCCGCTGTCGTCCACGAGACTGACAAAGGTGGGGCGAAGCTCGCAGTTTGCGATGTCCTCCGCCACATTCCGCCCGACGCCGCCGTGAATCTGCTCCACGCGCCCAGCGTTCCGCCCAGTGGGGATAAACGCCGACGTGGGATACCCCTTGATATCCACAAACACCGCGCCGATGACAACCATTCCCATGATAAGCCCTCCATTTTTCTCCGGATTTTGCGTTTATTATACCATAGCATTTCCATTTTGCAACAAAGCGCCTTTTCTTTTTCCGGAAAAAGATTGCAAAAAGTCATTTTATCCGGTATAATGAAGTCATTATCTATCCGGCCACGCCGGTAGGCAGAAAATGGAGGAAGCCAAAATGTCAAGCAATGTACGTCCCGAGTCCATGGAACGCATCACGACCCCCGCCCTCGCCAACGCCTTTATCGCCCAGCAGATCGAGGAGATCCGGGCGCAGGTAGGCAGCAAAAAGGTTCTTCTGGCGCTGTCCGGCGGCGTGGATTCCAGCGTGGTGGCCGCGCTGCTGATCAAGGCCATCGGCAAGCAGCTGGTCTGCGTCCACGTCAACCACGGTCTGCTGCGCAAGGGCGAGCCGGAACAGGTCGTCAAGGTCTTCCGGGACGAAATGGACGCGAATCTCATCTACGTGGATGCCGTCGATCGTTTTCTCGATAAGCTGGCCGGCGTCTCCGACCCCGAAACCAAGCGAAAGATCATCGGTAAGGAATTCATCGAGGTATTCAACGACGAAGCGAAGAAGCTGGAGGGCATTGATTTTCTGGCGCAGGGAACCATCTATCCCGACATTCTGGAGTCCCACGGTGTCAAGGCGCACCACAATGTTGGCGGTCTGCCCGAGGGCATGACCTTCGAGCTGGTGGAGCCGGTCAAGCTGCTGTTCAAGGATGAGGTGCGTGTCGTAGGCGAAGCGCTGGGCCTGCCCCACAGCATGGTCTATCGTCAGCCCTTCCCCGGCCCCGGTCTGGGCGTGCGCTGCCTCGGTGCCATCACCCGCGACCGTCTGGAAGCCCTGCGGGAAGCCGACGCGATCCTGCGGGAAGAATTTGACAAAAATGGTCTTGCCGGCAAGGTCTGGCAGTACTTCATTGCCGTGCCGGACATGAAGAGTGTCGGCGTAAAGGACGGCAAGCGCTACGAGGGCTGGCCCGCCATCATCCGCGCGGTCAACACCACCGACGCCATGACGGCCACCATTGAAGAGATCCCCTATCCCATTCTCCACCACATCACCGCCCGCATCACGCATGAGGTTGACGGCATCAACCGCGTAGTGCTTGACCTGACCCCCAAGCCCACTGGGACGATTGAGTGGGAATAAATCACAAAAGCCAAAAAGTGCAGGAATTCCAACGGTTTTTTGATTTTGCCCGTTTCTTCTGATAAGATTTTGATAAGATTCCGCCGGAGCGCAGTTATTCTGCGTTGCCAGTGGCTTGTGAGTAAGGAGTAATCGCTCCTGGCCCACGAGCTCCCCATATTATCGTTTAAGCCCGTACTGATTGGATGTCAGTACGGGCTTTTGCTATGCTCAGATATCTTCCAGATAATTTTTGAATGCGCCGACAAGCATATCACTGAGTCCCTGTGACGGTACTTTTGCCCAACGCTGGGTGGTGTCTTCCTCCGGGAATGTGTAGCGCCAGTGGTCATACTGCTCTTTGGTGATCTCGCCGCTGCGCAGCTTCTCCGACTGCTCTGCCCATGCGGAAAGCATGGTAAAGATTGATTCATCCATGGTGCGCTTGCTGCCGTCAAAGATGAGATGCACTTCGTCCCCCTGTTTTTCAGCCCGTATACCGTAAATGTCCTCAATGGCAAAAAGAGTATGGATAAAGCCAAGGTCACTGTCAATGTCGGGAACCTGCAAGGCCAGAGGGGAAACCTCCAAAACGTTGGCGATTGCCTTTACCAGGTCCTCTTTTGGTGTCCTGGAGCCAGATTCGTATTGCGCCATTCGGACATCTGCTGTCTTTGCTGGAAAGCCAACGGCCTGACCGAGCCATTTTTGCGTCATGCCGCGCAAGTTGCGTATGAATCGAATTCTTTCACCGATTGCCATAGTTTTGCACTCCTTCTGCGTTGTTGCCTTGATTATAACTTAAATGCTTAGTGTATGTCAAGATAGCAGAAACAAAAAAGTTTAGTATTTTCTATGCAGCCTCTTGACATAACTGAATTTGTTTAGTATAATGCTGACGCGAGCTTAAACAAAAACAGTTAAGCTCAACAACTGAATAGCTGCCGCACATCACAGTATGATGTGTCCGCCCGGGCAAATCGGAGGCGGTCAGAAAGTATCCGACACTAAATAAGGAGAAGTATAACCAAAAATCAGAAAGGAGGGATTTTATGGATACCAGATTTATCCGAGTGGATGAAGTCGCAGAGGAATTGGATGTGTCGAAGCCCTACGCCTATAAGCTTATTCGTAAGCTCAATGAAGAGCTGAAGGAAAAAAGGCTTCCTCACCATTGCGGGGCGGGTTAACAGACAGTATTTCAACGAACGGTTCTTCGGAACAGAAAGGATGAACACAGATGTAAATCAAGATATTGTCCCAGAGCGGACAACGATGAATGTCCATTTCAAATCCCCGTCAGGCGACTACACCGCAATGTTTGATTGTTTGGTAGCCTCCGGCACCATCTCTACCCGTGGCCTGAAAGCGGATGCGGAGAAGTTTGGAGAACTGGTCTTCGATGTGAACTCCGCCTACTTCTATAGCCACGGCGGCTATGATTTTGCCAAGGAGTTCTATCAAGCTGCCTACCAGGCCGCTGTAAACATCGTGGGCGGCGAGCAGTACATTCTCTCGGCGGTGATGCACGCCGACGAACGAAACCGGGCCATGTCTGAGATGCTGGGGGAAGATGTCTATCATTACCATCTTCATGTGGTCTACATCCCGGTGGTTGAGAAAGAAGTCCGCTGGACGAAACGCTGCAAAGACCCGGCCCTGGTGGGAACGGTGAAGGAGCGGATTCACCAGGTGAGCATGAGCAAAAAATGGGCCTCCCAGCCAGCCGCCGGTGAGGACGGCCAACCACTGCTTACCAAATCCGGCAAGCCGGTTCTGCGGAAATCCTACTCTGTCTTACAGGATGATTTCTACAACGCCATGCGGGCGGCGGGCTACTCAGACCTGGAGCGTGGCGAACGTGCCAGCACAGAGGAGCATCTTACAGTTACTCAGTTCAAGGTTGCACAGGAATCCGCCCGTCTGGAAATTCTGGAAGCGCAGGTGGAAAAGAAAGAGCAGCAGCTACAGAAGATCGAACAGAAAACCCGTGTCCAGAAAACAACAGCTATCTCCCTTGCGGAGATTGACGGCATGGGCAGAAAGACCTTCACCGGAAAATTAGAGCTGACCCCACAAGAGGGCGAAACTTTGAAACAGCTTGCCCGAAAAGGTGTTGTTGCAGATGCCGTGATTTCTGATTTGAAACAAAAGCTGACCTCTGCCCGGAAGGATGCCCGTATCTGGAAGGATCGTTACGAAAAACTTTTGGAGCAGACCAAGGATTATCTCACCGCAGTCAAGCGGGCACCGGAAAAAGTCAGAACCTTCCTCGACCGGATTCTCCATACGGAGCGGGAAGAATCCAGACCTGCCAAGCAGCGTGAAACAAGGCTGACAAAATAACCGTCTTGACCCGATAAATTCAAGAAAAAACCGATGGGAGTGTTTTGGACGATCTGGACATCGTCCGAACACTTTCCATTGGAAAAACACCCCATTTTCCCGGCTCAAGAGCCGAGAAATAATCTCAAATTCAGGAGGATTTTTATGAAAACAGGACTTACAAAAAAGCAAAAGGTCACAGAGGTGTTTTATAATGCCAAAGACCCCACCGCAGAAATCTACACCCACGATTCTAAGCTAAAAAAGCGGCTGATGGCATTCGCAGAGGAATACCCTGAGCTTTGCAGGCAAACAGACGATGACGGTCAGGGTGGGCTGTGGTTCGAGATTGCAAAGGAACGAATCAGTATACGCTTGACCGCTCCCTACTCACAAGAACGCCGGGAGGCTGCAAGCAAACTCGCAAAGGAAAACAACACATTTCGTGATTTACATTGAGGAGGCTGTTATGAAAAAAGTTGTAAGCTGTGCGTTCAATATCGATACTGCCAGCGTAGAAGTGAAATACGCCGACGGCTCCATGATCTCCATATATTGCCCAGCTGTGGAAGATGAAGTTGCGGAAAACATGTATCAGCGGTCGGAACTGGATTGGCTGATCTACAATGACCCATCCGCATACGCAGATCTGATCCTGAATGGCGAACCGAAGACTTATCTGAAATCAGTCACAGAGTACAAACGTACAGACTAACTGAAAAACCGCCAGTGCTGGCACCAATGGTGCCGGTACTGGCGGCATTTCTCGCATCGCCCGAAAACAATTCTTAAGAATTCCTCTCTTGAAACGGCTCTCAATACCAGATACAATAGAATAAAACAAAGGCTTCCGAGGTGCATTATGAACACGATCGCCATTATCGATGATGACATTTATATTGGAAATATGCTGGAAGAACTGCTCCAGGGAGAGGGCTACAACATTCTACGGGCATACTCCGGCACGGAGGCGCTGCTTCTACTGTCTCAGAACAAGCCCGATCTGGTGCTGTTGGATTTGATGCTGCCGGGACTTTCCGGGGAAGAAGTGCTGCCCAAAATCCAGGGTGTCCCATCCATTGTGGTCAGCGCCAAGGTGGATGTGCAGGATAAGGTCAAGCTGCTGCTGGGCGGCGCGGCCGACTACATAACGAAGCCCTTTGACACCGCAGAGCTTTTGGCTCGGATTGCGGTGCAGCTTCGCAAGGCTGGCAGCAATCTGTCTGACCGAATCATCGTCGGCGATTTGCAGTTGGATTTAAACGCCCACACCCTGCGGGTCAAGAACAGCGAGATTCGGCTGACGAAGACAGAGTTTGCCATTTTGAAGCTGCTGATGCAGAATCCGGGGCAGGTCATTACCAAGTCTGTCATGTTGGACAGGATCAGCTTGGACACCCAGGACTGCACAGAAAGCTCCCTCAAGCAGCATGTCAGCAACCTTCGCAGGAAGCTTCGGGATGTTGGCGGCGAGGATACGATCGAATCCGTCTGGGGCATTGGTTTTCGGCTGGCGGAAAAATCTTGACGAAATCTTTACGCTTTTCTTGACTGTTTCCTTTCCCTTTTGCCCTTACAATGCGGTCATCACAGAAAAGGAGACGAATGATTATGGAATATGTCCTAACCACCGAGAATCTCGGAAAACAATACCGCCATTTCAAAGCCCTGGGCGATCTGACCATGCACGTTCCTAAGGGAGCCATCTACGGCTTCGTGGGCCGCAACGGTACAGGCAAGACCACCCTGATTCGTCTTGTTTGCGGCTTGCAGGAGCCTACCTCCGGCAGCTTTACCCTGTACGGTATCAAAAACATCGATAAAAATATCGTCAAGTCCCGCCGCCGGATGGGTGCGGTGGTGGAGACCCCCTCCATCTATCTGGACATGACCGCAGAGGAGAATCTGCGTCAGCAGTACCGGGTGCTGGGACTGCCCTCCTTTGACGCCATCCCGGAGCTTCTGAAGCTGGTGGGCCTTCACAACACGGGAAAGAAAAAGGCAAAAAACTTCTCCCTGGGTATGAAGCAGCGGCTGGGCATCGCCATCGCTCTTGCCGGTGACCCGGACTTTCTGATTCTGGATGAGCCGACCAATGGCTTAGACCCCCAGGGCATCATCGAAATGCGGGAGCTGATCCTGCGGCTGAACCGGGAAAGGCAGATGACCGTTCTCATTTCCAGCCATATTTTGGACGAACTGAGCCGCCTTGCCACCCACTACGGCATCATCGACGGCGGTAAAATGGTGAAGGAGCTGAGCACCGAAGAACTGGAAAATGCCTGCCGGAAATGTATGCGCATGGAAGTCACCAAGGTAACCGCCCTGACCCGGGTGCTGGACGGTATGGGCATTGACTACAAGGTGCTCTCCGAAACCAAGGCAGATGTATACGCGAAAATCAACATCTCCCAACTGACGCTGGCTCTGGCAAAGGAAGGCTGTGAGGTGCTTTCCATTGAAGAAAAGGACGAAAGCCTGGAAAGCTACTTCGTGTCTTTGGTGGGGGGTGGCAGCCATGGGTAAGCTGTTGTCTGCCAACTTTGCCAGGCTGCGGAAGGACCTTTTTTTCTGGTGCTTGCTAGCTGCTGTGATTATCGCGTCTCTGGTCAATATCCTCAACAGCGCCCGGTCTTTTGAAGTTATGACCGAAAGCGGTTACGGGTTAACCCTGGAGGATTATTACTTTAATCAGGCAACCTTGATGGGTGTCTACTGCGCCCTGTTTGCCAGCCTGCTTCTCGGAACCGAGTATTCCGATGGTACCATCCGCAACAAACTGACCGTCGGACACAATCGGAGCCACATCTACCTATCCAACTTTCTTGTTTGTCTGGCTACTTCTCTAACCCTGCTGGCTGCATGGCTTATCACCTGCTCTCTCGGATTTTTCCTCATGGGGCCGATGGAGATGGGCGCGTCCGGGTATGTTACCTATGTTCTGGTCGCAGTTGGATTTACGGCTTCCATCACGGCACTGTTTACGCTTGTGGGCAGTCTCTCTTCCAACAAGGCAATGACGGTCATCTACACTCTGGCGATCTTTCTTATTCTGCTTCTGGCCAGCAGCGCCATTTATGACCGCCTGTGCGAACCGGAGACGCAAGGGGGAATGGTCTACATCAATAGGGAATTTATAACCATTGACCCCACACCCAATCCTTTGTATCTCAGCGGTGCTGTCCGCAGGGTTTGGGAGTGCGTCCTGGACTTCCTGCCCACGGGACAGGCACTGCTGATGAACGAAGTCGCCATCGAGCATCCCCTCCGGGAGATGATTTTTAGCATACTGTTTACAGTCATGGTTCTTTCTGCCGGGTACGCAGCTTTCCGGCGGAAGGATATTAAGTGAGGTACCGGGTATGAGAAAACTGTTATCAGGCAACTTCGCCCGGCTGTGGAAAAGCAGAGTGTTTTGGGTGCTGCAAGGGTTCTCCTTCGGCTTTGGTGTGTTTGCCTATGCCCTGGTCGCCTACAACACCCGCAATCTGGGACAGGGATGGCTGGAATATGAAGCCCACGGTTATTTTTTTCTCTGGGTATTTTACATTGCGGTAATCATCGCACTCTTTGCCTGCTTCTTCATTGGGACCGATTATTCTGACGGTACCGTTCGCAATAAGATGATCGTGGGCCACAGCCGGGAAGAAATCTACCTTTCCTTTCTGCTGACAACCATTACCGCCGCATTTTTCTTTGTATTCGCCTATCTGCTGGCGGTGCTTCTTGTGGGTCTGCCCCTTTCCGGAACGGCAGTTCTGACCCATGTGCAGGCACAGCCCTGGCGGCTACTGGGTTGTGGGCTGGTGATCGTCGAATACGCTGCGCTTTTCACCATGGTATCCATGCTGGATAGCGACAAAGCCAGAAATATTGTCATTAGCCTGCTCATTGCTGTGATTCTCATTTTCAGCGGCATGATGGCCTATGGAAAGCTGTCTGCGCCGGAATATATACAGATCGTTGTTCCCCAGAGCGACGGCGGCATTTTGCTGAAAGATGGCGCACCCAATCCGGAATACCTCACCGGAACCATCCGCACTGCATTTGCGTGGCTCACCACCATTCTCCCCTCCGGCTCCACGATGCTGAGCCTGGACAAGCATCTCTCCTTCGATTGGCGAAATCCGATCTGCGCTGCGACCCTGACCGCTTTGCTCACCGTGATTGGAATCGGTGTTTTCAAAAAGAAAGACATAAAATAAGAGGTAATTATGGAACATCTGCTGCTGGCTGTTATTGCCATTCTGTTGACTGTGATTTTTGCCCTGCTGGGAAAAATCTACCTGATGCACAAAGCTACTTTGGAGATTGGGGAAGCCTTCGAGGTCAAACTGGCAGCAGATACCAACACCCTCATCGACATTTCCTCCCGGGACCCTTACCTGTGCCGGCTGGCAGCATCCATCAACACCCAACTTCGGATTCTGCGAAAGCAGCGGCACAGGTACTTAGTCGGTGACCGGGAACTCAAGGAAGCTGTCACCAACATTTCCCACGATCTCCGAACGCCCCTCACTGCCATCTGCGGCTATCTGGATTTACTCCAAAGGGAACCTTTAAGTGAAAACGCCGTCCGTTATATCTCCCTCATTGAGAACCGGACAGAGGCCATGAAGCAACTGACCGAAGAACTCTTCCGCTACTCAGTCATTCTCTCTACACAGGAGTTGGAAATGGAAACAGTCTGCCTGAACGGCGTGCTGGAAGAAAGCATTGCCGCTTTCTACACTGCCCTCACCAGCCGGGGCATTCAGCCCCAGATACACATGAGCGGTAAGCGCATCGAAAAGCAGCTCAACCGGGACGCCCTCAGCCGGGTGTTCAGCAATATTCTGAACAATGCCCTGAAATACAGCGACGGCGATCTGGAAATCACACTCCGCGACGATGGTGAGATTGTATTTGCAAACACCGCTTCCGGATTGAATGAGATTCAGGTTGGAAAGCTGTTTGATCGTTTCTTCACCGTGGAAGCCGCCCGGAATTTAGGTGGTCTTGGGCTGGCCATTTCCAAGACGCTGGTGGAACAGATGGGCGGAAATATCTCTGCAAAACTCGTCGATCATGTTTTATCCATCCAAATCCAGTTCAAATAGGACAGCAAGCCGCCAGCGCTGACACCACACATGGTCAGTACTGGCGACTTTTTTATTATGATATTCAATCATTTTCCTATCCTCAAATCGTTGTATACTATGAGGGGACGCCCTTAGGAGGAATGATCTTGACGCGTGAAGAGAAATTGATGATACGGATTGGACAGGGTGACATGGATGCGGTGGATGAACTGATCGGGCTTTTGTATCCTGAGATTCTCCGCTACTGTCTGTGGCATGCCCCCAACCCAGGTTTAGCCGAGGATGCTGCCCAGGAAACTTTCCTGAAAGCCATCCGCTATTATGACCGCTATGTACATAAAGGGAAATGCAAGGCGTTTTTATACCGAATTGCTGCCAACACTTGTGTGGATATGTACCGAAAGATGGACATTGGAGAACTATCCATCGAGGATATCCCGGCGGAGCTTCCCAGCGAGGAATCTGGATTTGAGCGGATTCACGCTGATCTGAATTTCCACCAGCAAATCCGCTCCTTGCCCCCGGAACAGCAGGAGGTGCTGCTGCTCCGGTTCGGGCAGGAGCTGACCCTGCGGCAGATTGCTCAGGTCACCGGGGTGCCTCTGCGCACCGTCCAATCCCGGCTCCGGGCGGCTCTGAAAAAACTCAAATATCAGCTTGAAAAGGATGAGCATTGTGACAAATCATGACCTTGAAACCCAACTGCGTCAAGCCTACCAAGGGGCAGATGTTGAGGTTCGTTCATCTTCCATGTCTGAAGCGATATTGTTGGCCCGGAAGGAGGCGTACTCCCGGCGGCAGCGGCTATCCTTCCCCCAATTCCTGTCCATGCAGATTCGCTTCATCGGGTTGAAGGTCTGGGCGGTGCAGGGTGCCTCGCTGCTCGCGGTCTGCTGGCTGCTTTCCCAGCTCTTTGGACAGGGATATTGGAAAGACCCCCAATCCGTGGCAGGGCTGCTGGTCTGTCTGTCCCTTTTCATCTTTATGACAGCACCCCCGTTTCTCTACCGCTCCGTCCGCTATCGAATGCAGGAAGTGGAAGCGGCAGCACGGTTTTCTTCCGTTCGGCTGCTTATGGCAAGGCTCATCATCATCGGAATCGGCGATGGTGCGTTGCTTGGCGGTATTCTGTTGACAGCAGCAGTAAAAACTGCATTACAGCCAAGCAGTGCAGTAGTTTCCATCATCTTTCCTTTTCTGCTGGCAAGCAGCGGATGTCTCTATCTATTGGGGCATGTCTGCCCCCGGCAGTTTCTTGCGGGAAGTATGGGGCTGTGCGGGTTTCTGCTTGTGGGGCTTTCTCTGGCACACCGTCATTTCCACTTTTTTACGGTGCCCAGCCTTTCTCCGGGGTGGGTCGGGTTATGCGCCCTGCTGATTGCTTTTTGCTGTCATCAATTTCACCATCTCCTCTACCACTGCGCTTACGCAGAAATGCAAGTAATCTGAAAGGATACACATTATGGATTTATGTATTGAACATATTTCAAAACGCTTCAAAGACATGACGGCGGTGGACGACATTTCTTTGAGCCTTACCCCTGGTGTCTGGGGACTGCTGGGTGCCAACGGCGCGGGAAAAACCACCTTGATGCGGATGCTTGCTGGAATCATGCAGCCCACCTCCGGGCAGATCACCTATGACGGCATTCCCATTTCTACCCTGGGGCAAAGATATCGGGATATCTTTGGGTATCTGCCCCAGGAATTTGGGTTCTATCCAGAGTTCACCGTTCAGGACTATCTGGAATACGTTGCCGTGCTGAAAGGACTGACGGCGGCGGACAGCAAGCGGAAAATCAACGAGCTACTTGAACAGCTGACCCTTACCCATGTTCGGCGCAAGAAGATCGCCAAGCTGTCCGGCGGCATGAAGCGCCGTGTGGGCATTGCTCAGGCGCTGCTGAACGAGCCGGAGGTTTTGATTCTGGACGAACCCACCAGCGGTCTTGACCCCGGAGAACGGGTGCGTTTCCGGAATCTGCTCTCGGAATTTGCCCATGACCGGATTGTGCTGATCTCCACCCACATTGTCTCCGATGTGGAGTGCATCGCCACCCGGAATGCGGTGATGAAGGGCGGAAAACTGCTGGCCTGCGGCACCACGGAGGAACTGGTCAAGCTGGTGGAGGGCAAGGTATGGACTGCCACGATCCCGGCAAGCGTCCTCGGGGAATATGAAAGAAGATTGCCTATCGTTAATCTACGCAATGAGGAAAGCGAGGAAATTTCCATACGGTATCTGGCGGAGGAACCTTCTGTATCCAATTCCGCCGTTGTGGCTCCCCGTCTGGAAGATCTGTATTTGTGGCTGTTTCCCCAGGAAGCCCCGGAAAGGAGGTAAATTATGCGCCTGATGAAATTGGAACTGAAACGGGTTCTCAAAACCCGGCTGACACTGATTCTGCTTACCTTTTCGCTGGTGCTGTCACTGGTGATGGCATACATCCCAACCACCTTTTCCTATGTCACCTATCGGGATACCAACGGAGATATCGTAAAGCTCCTTGGCCTGGATGCGGTACAGTATCTGAAAACGCTACAATCGGACACCACGGGTGAGGTAACGCCCCAAAAGGTGCGGCAAGCTGTGGAAGCCTATCAGGCCTGTCTGACAAAATACGGAGCCCGATACGCTAATCAACTACCTGATGGGGTGTATGACCGGGAAATTCTTCCCTATTACCCTTTGCTTCACGGTGTCCGGGAAGCCTTCGCTGATCCCGACAGCGGCATCGCCCCTTCTCTGATGGACATTGACCCTGAAGAAATCGAAGACTTTTACGGTGCCTGTGAGGCACGGCTGGATTCTCTGATGAAGCTGGAACAAAGAGACCACCCAGCAGCACAGGAAGCCGCAAAGCGCCTATACAGCCGGGTGGAAACGCCCTATCAGCTCTATCCCGGCTATAATACGGATGCAATGGACTACCAGCTGCTTCTGTCCTTTCTCATCGTCCTGTTCTGCACAGTAATCGCCGCACCCATTTTCACTTTGGACTATCAGACAGGGGCCGATGATATCTACCGTTGCACCAAATATGGTCGGATAAAATTTGCCGTAACAAAAATTGTTTCCGCCTTGCTGATCTGCGGCACTGCTTTTTCCCTTTGCGCTGTGGTGTTTCTTCTGGTGTCCAACAGCCTGTACGGCTGGGAATGCACGAAAACCTCCATTCAGATGCTGTATTCAATCGTAAATCTGCCAAATCTGAATCTCGGCCAGCTGCAATGGGTCTGCGCCGGAGGTTATCTTCTGTGCCTGCTGGCAACCGTGAGCTTTACCCTGTTTCTTTCTTCCAGACTTCGGAATATGGTGGCTTCCCTCTCCGTGTCACTGGTATGCTGCATTCTTCCGGTGATCCTCTATGTGGCCCTGCCTTCTGAGATTGGACAATGGATTTATACCATTCTCCCCGCAGGTGGAGTGGCTTTGCAGACCAGCTTTCTTTATACCCTCGTTGATTTTGCCTTTTGGAACATAGGCAATCTCGCAATTTGGACGCCCTATGTGATGCTGGGAGCATATTGTGTAGAAATTCCCCTGTTCCTATGTCTCGCTGGCTACTCCTACTGCACGCACAAAGTATCATAACGATTGGGGTCTTACTAAAAACATGTAAGTAGCCAAACGGCTTAGTGGAATCCAACATGAACGAGATAAAAGAGAATTCAAAATGGGTCCATTGCCCCATATATGGTGGGAAAACATGGAACAAAGTGTATGAAGAAACGGTAATGTTCAAATTTCCGTTGTACTATCCAAAGTGCAAAAGTGAAACCCTGATTGATGTTATGCAGTTGAAAACGACAGTAAAAAAATAAGTCAGATGTAACTGTGCTAAGCCTGCTCTCCAATGTGACATGGAGATGCAGGCTCTATCTTTTTGAAAACACTATCGATCAAAGACTATTGAGAATTTCCGAAAATACTGCATAATTCTCGGGTGTTTCCGTCTACACAAATGTACGTTATTTCGAAAATAGATGAGATTATGACTACATATCGTGGCAAATGATTAAACAAAAATCAGTACTGCCTTGAAAAAGAGTGCAAAACGATCTATAATAAGAGCGTATCTGAAAACTAAATAAACTTATGAAAGTTGCACAAGGAGCCAAGATGCGATAGAATAAAAGAAAAAGCATGGGGGTATTCACATGGCAGCAAAACGGTATGAGCTCAGCGACACACAGTGGGAGCAGATCAGGGAGATGATTCCCTGTGCCAAAACAGGCAGGC
>ERZ772875.1788-NODE-1788-length-17967-cov-22.820288_pt1 | contig 17967 bp, 14 predicted proteins | sample MGYA00580585_ERZ772875 | MGnify/ENA primary metagenome ERZ772875 (study PRJEB29015, sample SAMEA2737736) | human gut metagenome | biome: human gut; feature: human-associated habitat; material: faeces | place: China | collected 2012 ... | reverse complement strand
TGTTCCCGGACGGCAACGCCGAGCCTGCGGGCGACGACGCCTTCATGGTCAAGACCGCCCAGAAGATGTATCACGAGATCAGCCCGGAGACAGGCGAATTCATCGACTTCATGATCGACCACGAGCTGATGGACTTACAGAATAAGCCGGGCAAGGCGTCCACGGGCTACATGACCAGCCTGCCCAGCCTGAAGGCGCCCTTCGTGTTCTCCTGCTTCAACCACACCATTTTTGACATGCAGGTACTGACCCACGAGCTGGGCCACGCCTTCGCGGGCTATATGGCCATGCGCAGCCAGCCTATTTCGGACTATTACAGCGAATCCACGGATATCGCGGAGATCCACTCGATGTCCATGGAGCAGTTCGCCTACCCCTACGCCGAGTGGTTCTTCGGCGACCAGGCGGACAAGTTCCGCTTTGCGCACCTGCAGGAGGCGTTGACCTTCGTGCCCTTCGGCGTGGCCGTGGACGAGTTTCAGCACATCTGCTACGCGCATCCCGAGCTGACGCCCAAGGAGCGGACGTATCAGTGGCACCTGCTGGAGGAGAAGTACATGCCGTGGCGCCGCTACGAGAACGATCCCTTCATGGAGCGCGGCGGCTATTGGTACCACAAGCTGCACATCTACCTCTACCCCTTCTACTACATCAACTACACCCTCACCACCATGGGCGCCATGGAGTTCAAGAAGAAGTACGCCGAGGACAAGGAAGCCGCGTGGCAGGACTATCTCAAGCTCTGCAAGGCCGGCGGCAGCCGCAGCTATCTGGAGACGCTGCGCTATGCGAAGCTGTCCAACCCCTTTGAGGAGGGCTCCGTCCGGCGTGCCTGCGGCTACGCGGAGGAGATCCTGCTCCGGCAGATCGCCGAACAGGAGCGGTAAGGGCGGCCCCGGCGGTGATCGAAACAGCGTAAACGGGGAGAGGGCAGGCCGTCGGCCTGCCCTCTCCCCGTTCCGTTTCCCGGCGTCCCGACCGCCTGCAAAATGCGGGAGAATTGTGCAGGTTGCATAATCTATATAGTGACGAGTTGTGCGGTATGATGATGTTTTTGGCGAAACGACTGTTGACTTCCGCCACCTGCTTTGCTAAAATAGCCCCAACATTTCCGAAGCGAAGGGAGGCGGTCACGATGACCCGTACCATGAACAGCAAGATGAACAAGACCATGACCGCCGCCTGCGCCGGTGCTGCTTTCTGCTGCGCCTGTGCCGCTTCCAATACTGTCATTCTGTCCGTGCTGGGCGCCATTATTATGGCGTCCATTATTATTTGCGTCCTGCTGGCCGCATATACCGATACGCCATTGGCACGGATAACCGCATGATACGCTGACACACGATACAGCAAAGCGGCTCCGCCCATGGGCGGAGCCGCTTTTTTGTATGACTCCGGCGCAGCCGGGGCCGATATCCCTCAGAAAAAATGATACAAAAGGAGAACAAGAACCATGAAAAAGAGAGTATTTGCCATGCTTATGGCCTGTATGATGGCGCTCAGCCTTGTGGCCTGCGGCAATAAGACCAACGACAACGGCGGCAGCGGTGACAGCGCCGACGGCGCCGGGACAGAGACCATCAAGCTGGGCGTGGTGGGGCCGCTGACCGGCGGCTACGCCAACTACGGTCTTTCCGTGCAGCACGGCGCGCAGCTGGCTGTGGATGAGATCAACGCCGCCGGCGGCGTCAACGGCAAGCAGCTGGAGCTGAGCGCGCAGGACTCGCAGGGCGATCCCGAGAGCGCCGTGGCGGCCTACGGCAAGCTGATGGACTGGGGCATGAACGTATTTCTGGGCGGCGTGCTGTCCGGTGAAACGGCCTCCGTCGTGGCGGCGGCCAAGGCCGATGACATGTTCATCATGGAGACCACGGGTTCCGCCGACAAGTGCATCGACGGCAACGACAAGGCGTTCCGCATCTGCTTCTATGACTCCTATCAGGGCACTGCTGCGGCGGACTACCTGAAGGACAACGCCCTGGCCGATGAGGTGGGTGTGTTCTACCAGAGCGACAACGACTACTCCGCGGGCCTGTATAACGCTTTCGTGGCCGAGTGCGAAAAGACCGGCGTGACCATCAAGGAGACGCAGACCTTTACCACCGCCACCAACACCGATTTCTCCACGCAGGTGAACGCACTGGTCAACTCCGGCGTGAAGGTGGTGTTCATCCCTATCTACGCGGAGGAGGCCTCCACCTTCCTGACCCAGGCCAAGGGCAAGTTCGCGGAGGACGTGTACTTCTTCGGCGCTGACGGTCTGGACGGCATCCTCGGCAAGGTCAGTCAGGATGTGACCATCGCCGATAACGTGCTGATGATGACTCCCTTCGCCGCTGACTCCGCCGCCGCCAATGTACAGGCATTTGTCAGCGCCTATCAGGCGAACTACAACGCCACCCCCGACCAGTTCGCCGCCGATGCCTATGACGCCGTGTATGTGGTGAAGGCCGCCGTGGAGGCTGCCGGCGGCAGCACCTCCGGCGCGGAGCTGGCCGCGGTGATGACCTCCCTGACCGTGGAGGGCGTCACCGGCACCATGACCTGGAACGCCGACGGCAACACCAACAAGGCCGCCAGCGCCATCCTCTACAAGAACGGTGTGGGCACGCTGTTCGGTGAGGACAGCGGCGCGGCCGAATAAAAAACGCTTCTTCTCCCTTCCTCACATAGCCGACCGCCCTCCCGGCGCTGCGCCGGGAGGGCGGGACAGGCGCAACGCACTTGACGCAAAGGAATGACGACTATGACGAATCTGATCCAAACTTTGATAAGCGGGCTGAGCCTCGGCAGCATCTACGCGCTGATCGCGCTGGGCTACACCATGGTCTACGGCATCGCCAAAATGCTGAACTTCGCCCACGGCGACGTGATCATGGTGGGCGCGTACAGCGGCATCGTGGCGGTGGCGCAGCTGGGACTGTCCCCATGGGTGACGGTGATCGTCAGCATCGTGGTATGCGCGGTGCTGGGTGTGGTCATCGAGTTCTGCGCCTATAAGCCTCTGCGCCAGGCGGCGCCGCTGAGCGTGCTCATTACGGCCATTGGCGTCAGCTACCTTTTGCAGAACGCGGCGCTGCTGATCTTCGGCTCCCAGCAGATGGCGTATCCCACGCTGGTGAAGCTGCCCGGCTTTACCGTGGGCGGTGTGCAGGTGGACGGCATCACCGTATTGACATTGGCCGTCACGGCGGCGCTGATGGCGGCGCTGACGCTGTTCATCGACAAGACCAAGCTGGGTAAGGCCATGCGGGCGGTGTCCGAGGACAAGGACGCCGCCACACTGATGGGTATCAGCGTGGACAGAACGATCACGCTGACATTCGCCATCGGCTCGGCGCTGGCGGCGTTCGCCAGCATGTTCTACGGCATGACCTATGTGTATATCAAGCCCACCACCGGCGCGATGCCCGGCATCAAGGCGTTCACGGCGGCGGTGTTCGGAGGCATCGGCTCCATCCCCGGGGCCATGCTGGGCGGTATCCTGCTGGGCCTCATTGAGCAGCTGTCCAAGACGTATATCTCCACCCTGTGGGCGGACGCCATCGTGTTCGCCGTGCTGGTGGCAGTGCTGGTGGTGAAGCCCACGGGCCTGCTGGGGAAGCCCATACAGGAAAAGGTGTGAGGTGAAGGAAATGCAGCTGATACAGAAAAAAAGACAGCGCGCCGATCTCATCACGGTGGCGGCGGTGGCCGTACTGTTCGCGGTGATGGCGGTGCTGCTGTATACCGGAAGCCTGACCCGGCAGGTGACAAACATGCTGATCCCCACGGCGGTGTACATCGTCATGGCAGTATCGCTGAATCTGGTGGTGGGCCTGCTGGGCGAGCTGAGTCTGGGTCACGCGGGGTTCATGTCCGTGGGACTGTTCTCCGGCTGCCTGGTGGCCATCGCACTGTCGGAAACGGCGCTGCCGCTGGGCGTGCGGCTGCCGGTGAGCATGCTGACCGGCGGTCTGACGGCGGCGGTGTTCGGCCTGCTGGTAGGGCTGCCCGCCCTGCGGCTGCGGGGCGACTATCTGGCCATCGTGACACTGGCCTGCGGCGAGATCATCAAGAACATCATCACAAATCTGAATTTCACCGGCGGCGCGCTGGGCCTGAACACCACCGCCGTCTATGCCGGCGCCAGGGAGCTGCTGCCCTACGGCGCAGTGCTGGTGCTGCTGACGGTGGCGGTGATGCTGAACCTGAAGCGCTCCAAGTACGGGCGGGCGATCATGGCCATTCGGGACAACCGCATCGCGGCGGAGTCCGTGGGCCTGAACGTCACATGGTACAAGCTGGCGGTGTTCGTTATCGCGGCGTTCTTCGCTGGGTGCGCCGGCGTGCTGTACGGCCACTCGCTGGCCAACATCAAGGCGGCGACGTTCGATTACAACATGTCTATCGAGATATTGGTCATCGTGGTGCTGGGCGGCATGGGCAGCGTGCCGGGCTCCGTGATCTCGGCCATCGTGCTGACGGTGCTGCCGGAGGCGCTGCGGGAGGTGGCGGACTACCGGATGCTGGTGTACGCCATCGTACTGATCCTGGTGATGCAGGCCACCAACAACCCCGCCATGAAGCGGTTCTTCGGCTCGCTGCGTGAAAAGCTGACACCGAAGGGAAAGGAGCGTGCGGCGCTGTGAGTGCGAAAACGAAACTGGTGAACCGGCCGTCCACCGTCCTGCTGCCGGAACGCGACATCGACAAATCCCCGGTGCTGGAGTGCGTGGGGCTGGGCGTGACCTTCGGCGGCCTGAAGGCGGTGGAGGATTTTGACCTGACCATCGGCCGCACGGAGATCGCAGGGCTTATCGGGCCCAACGGCGCGGGCAAGACCACGGTGTTCAATCTGCTGACCAAGGTGTACCAGCCCACGGCGGGGGCCATCCTGCTGGACGGTAAGGACACCCACAGCATGACCACGGCGCAGGTGAACAAGGCGGGCATCGCCCGGACGTTCCAGAACATCCGCCTGTTCAATGATCTGACGGTGGCGGAGAACCTGATGGTGGCCATGAACGACTCCGTGCGGTACGGGCTGGCAGGCAGCATCCTGCATTTTCCCAAGTACGCCCGGGAGGAGCGCGTCGCCCGGGAGCGGACGGAGGAGCTGCTGAGCATCTTCCACATGGAGTCCCACGCCGATGAGCGGGCGGGCTCCCTGCCCTACGGCGCACAGCGGCGGCTGGAGATCCTGCGGGCGCTGGCGTCCAACCCGTGCCTGCTGCTGGACGAACCGGCGGCGGGCATGAACCCGTCGGAAACGGCGGAGCTGATGGAGAACATCCGCAAGATACGGGATACGTTCCAGATCGCGGTGCTGCTCATCGAGCATGATATGAATCTGGTGATGAACATCTGCGAGGGCATCTGCGTGCTGAACTTCGGACACATCATCGCCAAGGGCACGCCGGCGGATATTCAGGCCGACCCGGCGGTCATCGAGGCGTATCTGGGCAGGAAAAAGGAGGCGAGCGCATGAGCACCGTGCTGCAGGTGGAGAACATCAACGTGTACTACGGCAGCATCCACGCGGTGAAGGACGTGTCCTTCCATGTGGAGCAGGGTGAGGTGGTGACACTGATCGGCGCTAACGGCGCGGGCAAGTCCACCACCCTGAACACCGTGGCGGGTCTGCTGCGCAGCCGGACGGGCAACGTGCGCTTCATGGACGAGGAGCTGCGCCATGTGCCCAGTCACAGGCTGGTGGGGCGCGGTATGGCCCTCGTGCCGGAGGGACGGCGTATTTTCCAGCACATGACGGTGCAGGAAAATCTGGACATGGGCGGCTACTGCCGCAGCGGGGACGTGAGTGCCGACATTGAGAGCGTGTTTGCGCGCTTTCCAAGGCTGAGAGAGCGGCGGAAGCAGGTGGCCGGTACGTTGTCCGGCGGCGAGCAGCAGATGCTGGCCATGGGACGGGCGCTGATGAGCCATCCCAAGCTGCTGATGCTGGACGAGCCGTCCATGGGCCTTGCCCCGCTGCTGGTGGAGCAGATCTTCGACATCATCCGCCAGCTCCACGCTGACGGTACCACGATCCTTCTGGTGGAGCAGAACGCGCAGGCGGCGCTGGCCGTGGCCGACCGGGGCTATGTGCTGGAAACGGGGCGCATCGTCACCGAGGGCAGCGGCGCGGCGCTGCTGGAGAGCGACGCCATCCGCAAGGCCTATCTGGGCGGATAAGCCCGACCGCATACGGGCACACAGCCCGGCGCGCCTTTTTGAACCACTCGCCGGACGAGTGGTTCAAAAGGGCTGCTGCCGACGAGAAAAACAAGACAAAAATGGCATCGGATCCATACCGGTGCGTATACTCCGATGCAGTAAGGAACCCGCCCATTGAACATGGGCGGGTTCCTTATTGCGCGGTTCCGTTCGGTCTGCTGCGGCGCAGAGCGCCGGGGGCGTATCTCTCTGCATGCGCCTGCACATACCGGTCGTAAGCGATTTTCTCCCGCGTGTTCATGTTGACACGGTGCGCCGGCAGCGGCCATTGCAAAACAGGGAGGCCGCAATAGCCGCCGGTCTGGTACCGGACGGTGAATTTTCGGCCTGCTCCAGCAGTCTGATCTCCATGTCGTGTTCCGCCTTCCGATGCCGTGGCGTTTTCCGTTATAGCAGGACGCAGGCGGCGGCGCAAGCGGTTCGCGGGGCGCGGCGGGAGGCGAGCGTTATTGTGGAAGTAGAATAACGCTATTCACGAGTAAGACTTGCGGAAAAGCTAAAAATATTGTATAATAGCTGAAAAAAATTCAGGTACCTTCGGACAGGCGGGGCGGCCTGCCGCAGAGAGGAGAACGATATGGCCACTTTCACCGTGAACGGACAAACCGTTGTCGTGGAGAAGAATCAGAAGCTGATCCGCTATCTGCGGGACACGCTGCACCTGACATCCGTGAAGGATGGATGCAGCGAGGGCGCCTGCGGCACCTGCCATGTGCTCATCGACGGCAAGCCCACCAAGGCCTGCATTCCCCAGACCGATAAGCTGGAGGGCAAGACCATCGTGACGGTGGAGGGACTCAGCGATTGGGAAAAGCAGGTGTATACCTTCGCCTTCGGTGAGGCGGGGGCGGTGCAGTGCGGCTTCTGTATCCCGGGCATGGTCATCTCCGCCAAGGGGCTGCTGGACGGGAATCCCGACCCCACCCGTGAGGAGGCGGCGTTTGCCATCCGCAACAACATCTGCCGCTGCACCGGCTATGTGAAGATCATCGACGGCATCCTGCTGGCGGCGAAGATCTTCCGGGAGGGGAAGCTCCCGGCGGCCTCTGCCGACGACTGGCAGGTGGGCAGCCGCGTCCACCGGCTGGACGTGGAGGAGAAGGTGCTGGGCTACGGCCAGTACCCCGACGATGTGTATGTGGACGGCATGTGCTACGGCGGCGCGGTGCGCAGCCAGTACGCCCGGGCCAGAGTGCTGCGCATCGACACCTCCGAGGCGGAGGCGCTGGAGGGTGTGGTGTGCGTGCTGACCCAGAAGGATATCCCCGGCAAGGTCAACGTGGGGCATCTGAAGAAGGATCAGCCCACGCTCATCGGCATCGGGGAGATCACCCACTATCTGGGCGACGCGGTGGCGCTGGTGTGCGCCCGGGATCAGGAGACGCTGGAGGCCGCCAAGAAGCTGGTGAAGGTGGAATACGAGGTGCTGCCGGCGGTGCACAGCCCCGCGGAGGCGGCAGCGCCCGGTGCGCCGCTGGTGTTCGAGGAGGAAGAAAGCAATGTGCAGGCCTACAAGCATGTGTCGCGGGGCGACGCGGCGGGGGCCATTGCCAGATCGAAATATGTACTGACGGAGAAATTCCATACGCCGTGGACGGAGCACGCCTTTCTGGAGCCGGAGTGCTGCGTGGCGCTGCCGCTGGACAACGGCGGCGTGAAGCTGCTGACCACCGACCAGAGCTCCCACACCACTATGCACGAGTGCGCGGCCATGCTGGGCGTGGACTATGAGCACTGTCAGGTGCAGAATATGCTGGTGGGCGGCGGCTTCGGCGGCAAGGAGGACATGTCCGTGCAGCACCACGCGGCGCTGCTGGCCTATGTGGCGCGGGTACCGGTGAAGGTGAAGCTCAGCCGGCAGGAGTCCATCCTCGTCCACCCCAAGCGCCACAGTATGGACATGGAGTTCACCATGGGCTGCGACGAAAACGGCATTATTCAGGGCGTGAAGGCCAGCGTGGTGTCCGACACCGGCGCGTTCGCCTCGCTGGGAGGGCCTGTGCTGGAGCGCGCCTGCACCCACGCGGCGGGGCCCTACGCCTATGAGAATTTTGAGATCGAGGGCTACGCCTACTACACAAACAACCCGCCGGCCGGCGCGTTCCGGGGCTTCGGCGTGACGCAGACCTGCTTCTGCACGGAGACGCTGCTGAACCAGATGGCCGAGCTGGTGGGCATCAGCCCGTGGGAGATCCGCTACCGCAATGCCATCCGGCCCGGCGGCGTGCTGCCCAACGGCCAGATCGTGGACGGCTCCACCGGCCTTGTGGAGACGCTGGAGGCCATCAAGCCCGCCTACGACGCGGCGGTGGCGGCGGGTGACCCGGTGGGCATCGCCTGCGCCATGAAGAACGCCGGCGTGGGCGTGGGTATCCCCGACTGGGGCCGCTGCAAGCTCATCGTGGAACCGGACGGCAAGGTGCATATCTACTCCGGCGCCAGCTGCATCGGGCAGGGACTGGGCACCGTGCTGGTACAGACGGTGGTGACCTGCACCGGCCTGCGGCGCGGCGACGTGGTATACGAGCGGAGCAACACGTGGATCGCACCGGACTCCGGCGATACCTCCGGCAGCCGCCAGACGCTGGTGACGGGTGAGGCCACCCGCCGCGCCTGCGCGAAGCTGAAGGCGGCGCTGGACGGCGGCAAAACACTGGTGCAGCTGACGGGACAGGAGTTCTACGGCGAGTATCTGGCCAAGACCGATCCCCTGGGCGCGGACGTGCCCAACCCCATGAGCCATGTGGCCTACGGCTACGCCACGCAGATGTGCATCCTCGACCGCGAGACGGGGAAGATCAAAAAGATGGTGGCCGCCCATGACGTGGGCAAGGCCGTGAACCCCCTCAGCGTGGAGGGGCAGATCGAGGGCGGCGTGGTGATGTCCATGGGCTACGCCCTGACGGAGCAGTACCCCATTGACGAGAACTGCCGCCCCACCGCCAAGTACGGCATGCTGGGGCTGTTCCGGGCCAACCAGCTGCCGCAGGAGGAGATCGAGGCCATTGTGGTGGAGAAGCCGGGGCTGGATGTGGCCGGCGGCGCCATCGGCATCGGCGAGATCACGTCTATCCCCACGGCGCCGGCCATCGCCGATGCCTACTACCGCTGGGACGGGGAGCGGCGCTTCGAGCTGCCGCTGGCGAACACGCCCTACGCGCGGAAAAAGTAAAAAAAATAACACAGGCCGCAGCAGCGCTGCGGCCTGTGACGAGACGACATACGCGGGGCGTTACGGCTTCTGCCCGGTGAGGGCGTTCAGCGCATCGCGGGTGTCCACGTCCGTCAGCTGGCGGGCGGGCACGTCGTACAGCAGCAGGACGTCCTCGTGACGGCGGATGACGGTGCTGCCGCCGTGATCCTCCCGCAGCGCCCGCAGCTCCGGGAAGAAGCAGGCAGGGAACAGGCAGGGATTGCCCCGGACGCCGTTGTGGCCCAGAGCCACGATGCAGGACGGGTGCCGGCAGTAGAAGTCCAGCAGCCCCGCCACGCTGGCCTGCTCCAGCAGGGGCTGGTCGGACACCAGAAACAGCGCGGCGTCGCAGTCGCCCAGGGTGTCCAGCCCCAGTGAGATGGTGTGGCTGATGCCCCAGTCCGGGTGCCGGTTCTTCACAGGCGTGAAGGAGAAGCGCCGGGTGGCCTCCGCCGCCTCCGGGTACTGGGTGACGACGGCTACGCGGCAGAACCGGCCGGGCGGTACGGCCTCCAGCGCGCGGCGCAGGAGCGTTTTGCCGTCCACCTCGGCGGCCAGCTTGTTCCGGCCGAAGCGGGATGCGTTGCCGGCGGCCATGACGACGCAGCCGATACGCAGTTTTTCCATGGAAAGCACCTCCGTGGTGTGACCTTTAGCGGTAGTATACCCGGAAAACGGAAAAGCTGTCAAGAAAAACGGCGTTATACCCCGAGTAGGATAATGAAAAGCCTTTTCAAATTCACGGGTTTGTGATAGGATAGTACAAGTATCAGTATGGCAGATATCTGCCATCAGCACAGCTGTTATCGAGATTGATCTCGTTGATAAGGAGGAGTACCGGAATGGGTGAGGTTGGAAAGAGCCAAGTCAGGGTGGACGCCTTCGACAAGGCCACAGGACGTACCAAGTATTATGAGGATATGATGCCCCGGAACGCACTGTATGTGCGCATCAAGCACGCGGAGATCGCCCACGGCTTCGTGAAGACCGTGGATACCAGCGCCGCCGAGGCCATCGACGGGGTGGTGAAGGTCATCACCTGCTTCGACGTGCCGGACATCACCTTCCCCACGGCGGGCCATCCGTGGTCGATGGATCCGGGCCATCAGGACGTGGCCGACCGCCATCTGCTGAACCGGCATGTGCGGTACTGGGGCGACGATGTGGCGGTGGTCATCGCCGAGGACGAGGTGTCCGCCATGCAGGGCGTGCGGGCGCTGAAGGTGGAGTATGAGGAGCTGCCCTTCGTGCTGGATGTCCAGAAGGCCATGGAGGAGGGTGCGCCCCAGCTGCATGAGAGCTTCCCCCGCAACATCCTGAAGCACACCGACATGAAGAAGGGCGACTATCAGGCCGCCATTCAGGAGCCGGGCCTTATGAAAGTAGAGGGCTGGTACGACACGCCCACCGTGCAGCACAGCCACATCGAGAACCACGGCTGCTTCTCCTACGAGGAGAACGGGCGGATCGTGGTGGTGTCCTCCACCCAGATCCCCCACATCATCCGCCGCATCGTGGGACAGGCGCTGGGCCGTCCGTGGGCGGATATCCACGTTATCAAGCCCTATATCGGCGGCGGCTTCGGCAACAAGCAGGACGCGCTGTACGAGCCGCTGTGCGCCTACTGCACCACGCAGGTGGGCGGCCGCCCCGTGCGCGTCGACTGCTCCCGGGAGGAGACGTTCGTGTCCAACCGCGTCCGCCACGCCATCCGGTTCCACATTGTGTCGTGGCTCCGGAAGGACGGCACGTTTGCCGCCCGGAAGGTGGAGTGCTTCTCCAATCAGGGCGCTTACGCCTCCCACGGACACTCCATCGTGGCCAAGGCCATGGGCTCCTTCCCCCAGCACTATCCCTGCGACAACATGGAATGCGATGCCTGGACGGTGTTCACCAACCGCCCCGCCGCCGGCGCCATGCGGGGCTACGGTATGCCGCAGGCGTCCTTTGCCGATGAGTCCAACGTGGACGACTGCGCCAGGGCGGTGGGCATGGACCCGCTGGCCTTCCGGATGCAGAACATCATGCCCCAGGGCTACGAGGACGGGTTCAGCCACAACGTCAACTACAACGACTCCTTCCGTGAGTGCATGGAGGCGGGCCGGAAATACATAGACTATGACCGGAAGATGGCGGAGTACGCCAAGGAGACGGGGCCCATCCGCCACGCGGTGGGCATGGCCACGTTCTGGTACAACACCGCTGTGTATCCCATCTCGTTGGAGACCTCCAGCAACCGGATGCAGCTGAATTTGGACGGCACCGTGACCATGCAGTGCGGCGAGACGGAGATCGGACAGGGCGCCGACACCGCCTACGCCCAGATGACCGCCGATGTGGTGGGCCTCAAGAGCTATAAGGACGTGCATGTGGTGTCCTGCCAGGACACGGACATCACCCCCACGGGTCTGGGCGCCTACGCCAGCCGCCAGACCTATACGGCGGGCTTTTCCATCCGCCAGACCGGCCTGCTGCTGAAGGAAAAGATCCTGCAATACGCCACCGACCTGACCCGTCAGGCGGTGTACAACATGGACATCGTGGACGGCAACATCGTCCGCAATACCGACGGTAAGGTGTTGATGAACCTGAGGGAGCTGGCCATGACGGCGCAGTACAACGCCGCCAAGAGCGAGCACATCACCGCCGAGTCCACGTTCACCATCCGCAACAACGCCTACTCCTTCGGCTGCACCTTCGTGGACATCGAGGTGGACATTCCCATGTGCAAGGTGACGCTGCGGGACATCGTCAACGTACACGACTGCGGTAAGCTCATCAACCCGGCGCTGGCCGCGGCGCAGGTACACGGCGGCATGTCCATGGCCATCGGCTACGGCATGGGCGAGCAGCTGCTGTTCGACGAGAAGAACGGTAAGCCGCTGAACAACAATTTGCTGGACTACAAGCTGAGCACCATTATGGACCACCCCCATCTGGAGGCGCAGTTCATTGAAAACGCCGAGCCGACATCGGCCTTCGGCACAAAGGCACTGGGCGAGCCGCCGGCCTGCTCCGGCGCACCGGCCATCCGCAACGCCATTCTCAACGCCACCGGCGTGGCCATCGACCAGAACCCCATGAATGCCCACATCCTCTTCAAGCGCTTCAGCGAAGAGGGACTCATTCAGGACTGAGGAGGGACGAGCTATGTATGATATGTTGGCACTGTACGAGGCCAAGGACGTACAGGACGCGGTGCGCCTGCGGCTGGAGCACCCCGAGGCGCAGATCATCGCCGGCGGCACCGATGTGCTGGTGCAGATGCGCGAGGGTAAGCGCGCCGGTAAGGCGCTGATCTCCATTCAGAAGTGCGATGAGATGCGGGGCGTGTCTATCGACGCCGAGGAGAATATCCGCATCGGCAGCCTCACCAGCTTTACCCACATCACCAACGATCCCATCATCCAGCGGTATATCAACGTGCTGGGCGAGGCGGTGGACATGGTGGGCGGCCCCCAGATCCGCAACGCCGGTACCATCGGCGGCAACACCTGCAACGGCGTGACCTCCGCCGACTCCGCCTCCACGCTCCATGCGTGGGAGGCCATCGTGGAGATCACCGGCAAAAACGGCGTGCGCCGTGTGCCTATCAAGGATTTCTATATCAAGGCGGGTACGGTGGATCTGCGGGTGGAGGACGGCGAGATCCAGACGGCCATCCTCATCCCCAAGACGTCCTACGACCGGACGTGGGGACACTATATTAAATATGCCATGCGCAACGCCATGGATATCGCCACGCTGGGCACCTCCGTCAACGCCCGGCTCAGCCCCGACGGCGGGACGTTTGAGCGGGTGCGTATTGCCTTCGGCGTGGCCGGCCCCGTGCCCATGCGGGCGGAGAATGCGGAGGCGTTTATCAACGGCAGGGCCGTGACGCTGGAGAATATCGAGGAGTTCGGCCGCAAGGTGCTGGAGGACATCAATCCCCGCGATTCGTGGCGTGCCAGCAAGGCGTTCCGCAGCCATATCGCCGTGGAGAGCGCCAAGCGGTGCCTGATCGAGTCCGTGAAGCTGGCAGGAGGTGTGCTGTAATGGCCAAGAGACAGTATCAGCTTGTGACCTGCACCATCAACGGCAGGGAAGTGGAGCAGATGGTGGACGTGCGCGCGTCCCTGACCGACATGCTCCGGAACGATTTCCACCTGACCAGCGTGAAAAAGGGCTGTGAGGTGGGCGAGTGCGGCGCGTGCAACGTGCTCATCGACGGCGAGTGCTTCAACTCCTGCCTGTATCTGGCGGTGTGGGCAGAGGGAAAGCATATCACCACGCTGGAGGGGCTGATGGGCCCCAACGGCGAGCTGTCCGACATCCAGCAGGCGTTCATGGAGGAGACGGCCATCCAGTGCGGCTTCTGCATCCCCGGCTTCCTGATGACGGCGGTGGAAATTCTGGATCGCGGCGTGCTGTACAGCGACGACGAGCTGCGCAAGCTGCTGAGCGGCCACCTGTGCCGCTGCACCGGCTATGAGAATATCTTCAAGGCGGTGAAAAAGACCATGCTGCGCCGGCTGGGCAAGCTGGACGATCCGTTTTTGAATACCTGAGAGCAAAAAACAGCGCCCCGAACCGTAAGGCTCGGGGCGCTGTGGGGTTTTATGGAGAAGTCAGGGCGTATTGCTGCGCCCCAGAAGATAGTCGGCGGAAACGCCGTAATAATCCGCCAGCTTCAGCAGGTGCCGCAGCGGCAGTTCGTTGGCGCCCCGCTCGTAGCGGGCGTACATGGTCTGGGATGTGCCGAGGATATCGGCGATGTCCTGCTGCGTTTTGTCGTGATCCTCCCGCAGATCCCGCAGCCGCCGCTGATAGGGAAAGCCCATACTGCACCACTCCTTTGGCAGTATTGTAGCCAGTAAAGATATTTACTATTGATTTTAGTGAATATATTTACTAAAATAGGAGGATAAACAGAGAAGAAAAGATAAAAAAACAGAGTCCCCGGCCGCAGGCCGGGGACTCTGTAACACATATCCTCCCTTACGGTTCAACGGGCACGATCAGACTGCCGAAGCGGATGTGATCCACCTGCGTGATGTCGATGGGCGCCGTGAAGGGCTGGATCCAATAGGCAAAATCGTGATAGCCGTCGCCGGAGCTTCTGCCCAGCGGGACGCTGCTGCCGTCCTTGAGCACCACCTCCCAGCCTTCCCTGACCTCACAGTACTTCTCCTCGCGCTCCACGCAGTCGGGGTACTCCACATCCACATACAGCGGATCGTAGCGGTACTCGAACTCCAGACTCAGGGCGGAGATGTTGAAGTAGTCCGGATAGATCATGCGGCCCGGGTCGGCGCTCTCCTCCGTCAGACCGGCGGCATCGATGTGCAGCGTGGGGTGCTCCTGCGCCGGGGGCAGGTCAAAGCGCCAGTCGCCCTCCAGCAGGACGGTGTACTCGTGGTCATCGTTCTGCACGGAGATGTTGTGGATGTTCACGGACTTGGGGGTATCGTCGGTGAAATCCACCCAGATGGGGGCGTCGGGCCGGTAGGGATCGGGGTTGCGCTGGCCCTGTCCGTGACTGCTGAGCCAGACCACCGTTTCCAGCACATTGTCGCCGGGCGTATCGTCATACCACACGGCGTTCCAAAAGTAGAGGGGCGTTTCATCGCAGCCAGCCGCCTGCAGAACGTCGGGGTCAAGGGTGCCGCTGTCCAGCACGGAGAGCTGGAGCCAGCCCTCATCGGGGTCGGGGATGTGCAGCGCCGTGCCTGCCGGGGCCTCGACCCGCAGGCGCAGGTAGTAGTTGTGCTTGTCGCAGATGGCGGCCACCGGTGTGATGGTGGTGCCGTGGCTGGTGACGGGGGCGGGGAGATCGGTGGTGCCCAGCGTCTCCATGACCTGCCGCTGGCTCTCGTTCAGCTGGCCGAAAAAGCCGCTGAAGGCGTCGGCAACGCCCAGCTTGGCGGCGGCCACGGTGGCGATGCACAGCACCGCTGCAATGGCGGCCGCCAGCATCATGCGGGTCGTGCGGCGGATGGAGCGCGTGCCGTGGGTGTCCTGATTTGCCTGAATTCTGTCCATCGTCAACTCCTTGATCCGGCGGAGGTCGGCGGCTCCGTCCTCCGGCAGCGGTACACTGTCATCCTGCACTCCGCGCATCAGCTCGTAGATATCGTATTCCATACCGTACCTCCTTTTTCCGATACTTCGTCGTATGGTACCTCCCGCAGCAGGAAGGTCTTCAGCTTTTCGCGTCCCCGGCGCAGCCGGGACTTGACGGTGGACTCGTTGAGCCCCATTTCCCGGGCGATGTCGCCGATCCTCTGGCAGTAATAGTAGAAGCGGAGAAAGACCTCCCGGTCTGACGGCTCCAGCGACAGCAGCGCCAGCTGCACACGGGTCGTCCGCTCCTTCTCAGTCAGCGCTGTCTCCGGTGTGCGGTCGTCCACGATGACCGCGTCCTCCGGCAGCGGCTGCTCCGGTACGGCCCGGCGGAGCCGGTCGCGGGCGGCGTTGCGGGCCACGGCGCTGAGCCATGGGCGGGCCGCGCCGCTGTGCACCCTTTCGGCGTTGTTCCAGAGGGAGAAAAACACGTCGGAGGCTGTCTCCTCCACGTCGGATTCGGCCAGAGCCGTGCCGAGGATGCCGCGGATGACGGCGCTGACATACGCGCCGTAGCGGTCGATGAACCACGCCAGCGCCTCCTGTGAGCCGCGCTGCATCTGGCGCAGGGCCTGTTCCTCTGTCAAAGCGTTCACTTCCTTTACGGGGGACTGTTTTCTTGACGGCCGTCATCTATCATAACGCAAAACAGGCCGAAAAGGTTGCAAGGGAAATGAAAAACGCAGGAAAAATAAAAAAGAGACACGACTTAGTCGTGTCTCTTTTTGGCAGCGGGAGAAGGATTCGAACCCTCACATACGGAGTCAGAGTCCGCTGTGCTACCTTTACACAATCCCGCTATGTTCTGACGAACAAAGACTATTATACAGGTTTTGGGGCATTTGTCAATACCTTTTCGCGGCCTGCCGGAGAAAAAATCGCGCATGGCCCTCCAGAGGGGGGAGAGGGCCATGCGCGGAGAGGGAGGCGGTTTACTTGGCCTGCTCCAGATCGGCGCCGGTCAGGTACTTGCCCAGCGGCTTGTAGGCGATGGCGAAGATCACCAGCGTGATGGCGATATTGGGCAGCATGTAGGCCAGATTGTACAGAAGGGAGTAGAACCAGGGGCTGTGCATGGTCATGCCGAAGAAGGTGTCGGGCATGTAGGCGGCCCAGATGGTGGCGCCCACCACATAGTGTACCAGGAAGCGTGCGCCGCCGGCTACCAGCGTGCCCAGAAAGACACCGTTCTTACGGCGGGCAAACAGGCCGGCCAGGCCCAGCACTGTGAAGGCCAGCAGATAGTCACCGATGATGGACTGCCAGCCGATGGCGAAGCCTCCGTCAAACATGAACTGCAGGACGCCGAACAGGAAGCCGTCCAGCAGACCGGCGCCCAGTCCCCAGCGGACGGCGTACAGCACCAGCGGCACCATGGACAGAACGATACTGCCGCCCCAAGGCATCTCCCACAGCTTGATATAGCTGAGGATCTGGGCTACGGCCAGCAGTACAGCGCCCTCGCACAGGGCGCGGACTTTTGCGTGATTCATAATTAGTACCTCCAGAAAAAGAAATTCCCGCATGGCGAGCCATGCAGGCGTCGCAATGCGGAAAACAAAAACCATATGTTCGCATTCCTACGCCGGCATTACCCGGATCAGGTTCGAGGGACTGGACGGCGATACGTCTCATCTCAGCCAGCTTGCGCCAGCACCCCTTGGATTGTGGGGACATCTTAGCACGAGAACGGGGAATTGTCAAGAGGGAGCGGGGAAAAACGCACTTCCGGACATGGCCATGCTTTCAAAGAGATCCATGGATATACCTCCTTACTAATCGGCTGCGCTATTCCAGTCCGCGCCGACGAAGTTCTTCGTGAATGGCTTCTTGAGCTACCTGGATTATTTCATCATCGCTTGCATAGGGGACGATAGGGCGTACTTCTTCGAATCCTTCTCCCGCTGCCAGAAGAGACACGATGCGTCGAAGCGACGGCAGACATATTATATATGTGTAATACAACCTGCGGACGAAATAAGACATAAGTATAACTTATGAAAAAAGCTGTTTCATAGCAAGGCGCAAAAAAGTGAAATTAGGGGTTGCAAAGCGTGGCAGCATGTGGTAATCTAACCAAGCTGTCCGCGAGGACGGCGAGCAGAAGAAAGCCGGACGGCAGCGAAAATTGTCAAAAATAAGTAAAATTAGTAGTTGACAAGATGGCTGACATCTGCTACAATAATGACTGTTCCGCGTGGGACGTGTACCTTGTAAATTAAACAACGAACGAAACGAAAAGCACCAGACGGGAGCGCATCGAAAGATGTGCAACTGAAGCTTGCCTCGAACGGGTTAAGTCAATTACCGGGAGAGGTAAGGGTAAAAAGTTTGAAGCTATGACAAATAGCTCTGTAAAGATTAGCTCGGTGGAAACGCCGTGTTGATACGATTTATAGAGAGTTTGATCCTGGCTCAGGACGAACGCTGGCGGCGTGCTTAACACATGCAAG
>ERZ772875.1787-NODE-1787-length-17980-cov-4.990014_pt1 | contig 17980 bp, 19 predicted proteins | sample MGYA00580585_ERZ772875 | MGnify/ENA primary metagenome ERZ772875 (study PRJEB29015, sample SAMEA2737736) | human gut metagenome | biome: human gut; feature: human-associated habitat; material: faeces | place: China | collected 2012 ... | reverse complement strand
CGAAGCGCGGCGACGGTCTTGCCAAGGAGCACTATCTCACGCTCGAGCATACCTCGCAGGACTGCGTCTCCTGCGGCCACTGCGACAGCCGCTGTCCCTTCCATGTCCACCAGTCCCAGCGCATGCAGGAAATCCTCGCGTACTTCGGCAAATAAGCAAAAATCCGTCAGGTCTTCCCTGACGGATCTCCATTTTTCTGATTCTTCTCCAACACTCGTAGGGGCGGACGCCTCTGTCTGCCCGATGGAAGTTACGAATTCGCCTAGTTTTTCATAAAAAGCGGCTTTTTCTGCGGGCGGACAGGGTCGTCCGCCCCTACGGTTCTTTTAAATCTTCCGGGATGTTCGTAGGGGTCGATGCCCACATCGACCCAAGGGCACCACCGGATTCGCCGAAGATTTCCGTAAAATCGGTACTGTCTGCCGGGACGATGTGGGCATCGTCCCCTACAGCCTTACACGCTAAAGTCCCGCTTTTGCCGGCCTCAGTAGCTGCTGATCGGCAGCGAATCGTCATCCGTTCCTTTTTCCACACTTCGAATCTGGATATAATAGCTGTAATTCTCGTTCACCTGCACCAGCACGCGGTCACCCGCCTTGTGGCCCATGACGGCCTTGCCGACCGGGGATTCCTTGCTAATGAGGCCCTTAAGGGCGTTCTGCCGGAGTGTTGTAACAAGTTCGATGGTCTGCTCCTCGTCGTCCTCCTCAATATAGATGATGACCTTGTCAAATAGCCCGATCTCGTCCGGCCTCGAATCCGTATCAATCACCTTCGCGGTCTTGATCATGCGCTCTAAGTAGCGGATGCGGCTGTCGTTACGGCGCTTTTCCTGCTTGGCCGCCTTATATTCAAAGTTTTCGCTCAAATCGCCGAACTCGCGCGCCGTCTTCACATCCTCGAGAATTTTCGGCCGCAGCTCCAGCTGGCGATATTTGATCTCGTCCTGCATTTTCTTGATGTCTACAGCAGTCAGTTCATCATTCATGACGATCCCTCCAATACAAGCTATTTTACTCTCTTTTTCAGAAAATGCAAAACAAATTTGCAATTTCCCGCCGATGTGTTATGATAGTCGCAAGCTACCACAGGAGGCCTCCCATGGACTACATTGCCCGCATTCACTCGGATTTCCCTACCAAATTCGGTATCCCGCGCCAGTCGGGCCTGACCGGCGACCTGATTTCCAAAATTGTCTTCGAGCCAGCCTACCGGAACCCGGATTTCCTGCGCGGGATTGACAGCTGGAGTCATCTGTGGCTCCTCTGGCACTTTGACCGCATTGAAGACGGGAAGTTTTCGCCCACCGTCGCGCCCCCGAAGCTCGGCGGTAAAACGCGCGTGGGGGTCTTCGCGACGCGCTCTCCGTTCCGCCCGAACCCGATCGGTCTTTCCTGCGTAAAGCTCGTAGAAGTGAACCTCCATACAAAGGACGGTCCCGTTCTCTATGTCGCCGGCGCGGACCTGGCCGACCAGACCCCCATCTACGACATCAAGCCCTATCTCCCCTATGCCGACTGCCATCCCGACGCGACCGATGCGTTCGAGGAAAGCCGCAGCGCAAAGCCCCTGGAAGTTGTCTTCCCGGACGTGCTCCTGCAAAAAATCCCCACAGACAAGCGCGCGGGCCTCATCCAGGCGCTCTCTCAAAATCCCTGCCCCGGCTATCAGCACGACCCCAACCGCCGCTATGGCTTCAATTTTTCTAGCTTCGACGTGCGCTTTCAGATTGACGGCGATACGCTCACGGTAGTCGAAATCGTAGCGCTATAAAAACCAGCAGTTCAGTTTTCCGCCTTGACCCAAACGGGAATCTGGAGCAGAAAACACCGGAAGAAATCAAAACCACCGGCACTGTCGGTGGTTTTCTTTATACAATAATAGCTGCTGCCTTGTTTGGCAGCGGTTTTTTATGCGCATCTCATTTGAGTTCAGCTATAAAGGAAATGGCAGTGCCCTGCGTGCTGGCACGAATCTGGCCGCGGTGGGCCTCTGCGATGCTTTTGGCGATGGAAAGCCCAATGCCGAAGCCACCGGTTGCAGCGGTTCTGGACGCGTCCGGGCGGTAAAAGCGGTCAAAGAGCCGGTTCAGATCTCCTTCCGGGGGTTGATCGCACGTGTTTGTCACCGTAAGCTTTACGCCGCGCTTGATCGGCTCCAGAGAAATCCGGATTTCCGTCTCCGGCGCGGCATACTTGACGGCGTTATCAAGCAAAATCGACGCCAACTGCCGCACAGCGGCCTCGTCTCCGCAGAAGGAAAGCCCCGGCGCAACCGCGAGGCTGATCGCGTGCCCCTTCGACTGCGCGAAATCTGCGAATGACTCCGCCGTGTCCGTGACAGCCTCGCTGACGGCGAAGGTCTGCGGATGCAGCGGCGAGGTCTCCTCGTCATATTTGCAGAGCGTGATGAGCGACTGCACCAGCTCCCGCAGCTTTTCGGTCTGCGCTCTGGCTTTATCAATCCATTTTTGCTGCCCGACCTCCATCTCCAGCACCCGGAGGTTCGTTGCAATGACGGTGATGGGCGTTTTGAGCTCATGTCCCGCGTCGGTGATGAACTGCTTCTGCTGCTCGGAAGTTCTGACAACCGGGTCAATGGCCCTGCGCGACAGAAGGACGACCAGCACATAGACCAGCGCAAGGCAGACCGCGTAGGAAACACCCGACCAGACGGCAACCGTCCGGACGGCGCGCAGCTCCTGATAGCAGTCGAGGAAGACAGCAATATAGCGGCTTTCGCCTTCTTTTACCACGCGGAATTTATAGCCGGAGGTATAAAAGCCGTAGTCCGCGCCATGCTGCAAGGCAGCTTTAATATATCCAGATAGGTCAGGATCGCGGGATGCGTTCTCTTCCGGCTGGCATATTCTTTCCAAGCCTCGTAGTCCGGCTCGACATCGATGCGCTTGAGCCGGTCCCAGGTCACGATGTCAAACTCACGCACAGAGTTGTTGTATTCCGGTGGGTTTCCCGCCGTCACGACGATCCATCCGCCCGGGACGCGGTGGCGGCCGAAGATCTTGTATTGCAGGAATTGCAGCATGGCGGGTGCCAGTGTTTCGGACACGCAGTTGATCTCGTCGAGGAACAGAATTCCCTCCTTCACACCGGTGCTTTCCATCATGTCGTAGACCGACGCAATGATCTCGGACATGGTATATTCGGAGACGCTGTATTCCTGCCCGCCGTAGAGCCTCTTTTCAATATAGGGCAGACCGAGCGCCGACTGACGGGTGTGGTGGGTCATGGAATAGCTGACCAGACCCACACCAAGCTCCGCCGCTATCTGCTCCATAATAGCGGTCTTGCCGATGCCCGGCGGTCCCATCAGAAACTCCGGCCGCTGGCGCTCGATCGGGATCTCATAATTACCAAAGGCGTCTTTTGAAAAATACGCTGTGATCGCATTTCGGATCTGTTCTTTCGCTTCCTTGATGTTCATCCTGATGTACCGTCTCCCCTGTCTTCGGGCATCCCGTCGATTTCGTCTTTTTGCAGCACCAGCCTGATTGCCCAGGCCGGCACGTTCAAATTGTTGTATTCCCCATCGAGAAACACGAACGCAGTATGATAATCCGGCTTTTTTTCCGGAAACACGCCGTATCCATCCGTGAAATAGATCAGACCCTTGAGATTTGTAAGCGCTTTCTGTCTGCGTAGCGTTTCCACATATGCAAAGACCGGCCGGAAGTCCGTGCCGCCAAGGCCGTGAATCTGCATGGTTTTCAGGTATTTGTCAAACTCCTCCTGACAGGTGATCTGCCGGTCCTCCTGAATGGCCGCGTCGCACTGGATGATGTGCAGATTGATCTTCGTAAAGAAGCTCTCGGTAGAATTCAGGATATTGTAGGTTTTCCGGATGAATGCTTGCACCAGCTCTCCCGAAACAGAGCCGGAGGTATCGATTGCGATCACGAACTCCCGGATCGCTTTGATCTCCTTGTATTCCAAAGGCTCGATCAGCGGCATTTTTTCATAAAGCCGCAGCCCGTAGGTGTAGAAAATATAGTCGAATTCCTCGTCATTGATCCGCATGGCCTCGCCAAGAACCGCAAATTTCCGAAGGAATGCTGTGTAGTCATATTTCTCCCGGTTTACAGCCGCGAGACTTTGCACCAGACCGTCCGACGTGGACCCGCGATATTTTTCAAAGGTCTCCAGCTCCATCTGGATCCGTTCGGAGATCTCCTGCCAGCGCTTTGCCTGCTCCGCCCGGCTTTCGCCGGGCGGAGGTTCTGCTGCCTGTTCAGATCGTTCACCTGTACCGAGCTGTTCTTGGACGCCCTGCGGCGTCAGATACCAGAGTGCGTGATCATCCGCGGAAAAATGTCCCGGAGCTGTGCGAGCCGCATCGGATTCGGCGCGGTCTGACGGAGATATGCATAGAGCTTCTCGGCGGTCACATGGTCCAGATCATGCTGGATCGCCTTAAAATATTGCTTTTGTTCCTCCTGCCGCGGCGCTTCCACCGCCTTGATCCCAAGGCCGGTGATCACATACTCCGCCGCAATGTCACAGGCTAAGTCCCAGTATTCCCGTTCGATGGACGGGCTCATGTACATATGTCGGAAAATGCAATGCATCACAACATGGAGATAATCCCGCACGGGGATCTCTTTCGCTGTCTGAAACGTGCGCAGCACCCACTCCGGCCGATAACAGAGGTGCTCCCCATCGGTCAGGAGTGAGGAGGCTGCGACGGGACGCAGCTCAAGCTGATTGAGGGCCGCATCCAGGAATCGCAGGTTGACCAGCAGCATATTGCGGGACAGACGCAGGATCTCCCCCGCGATCTGCTCCGCGTTTTTCTGTCATTCCGCACCCCCTATCTGCGGCCGCCTCGGCGACGCGGCTCAGTCGATCGAAAATCTCACGTCACTGGTATAACCAGGGAAGCGCTTGTTTCTGTACTCTATCAGATACGCAGTGCAGGAGGCGGCACGCTTCACGATCGACAGATCCAGGAAATAGCTGATCTGCTCTGCGCAGAAACCGTTGAGGAACTCATCGCGCAGATATTCCGGATCTTTATCCGTGATCGCGGAACGGATAATCGCCGCGAAGAGCTCCGTCAGAACGGCGTTCACTTCCCGCGCGTTTGTGCCCTCGCAAACCTCCATCTTTCCAAGTGATGTGCGCATTCTTCCCGCAGAGGTATGATCCAGATGCAGGCTGCTGCCAAGATATACCGTGCTGTCATCCGTTATTTGCACGCCGGCCGGAAGCGCATCCAGATCCATCTCCGCATACTTGGAGCGGACGTACAGTCCGCGTCTGCGCAGATTCCTCACAAATGCGTTCCACTCTTCGTTTCACATCAACGCGACCGAGCGAAGCGTCAATACCCTCTCCGGCGGCGAAGCGTTTCTGGCGTCTTTGTCCCTGGCGCTTGGTCTTTCCGACGAGGTGCAGATGTCCACAGGCATCCATCTTGACACGCTCTTTGTGGACGAGGGCTTCGGCTCGCTCGACTCCGAGGCGCTCGGCAAGGCGTATCAGACGCTCGCGGGGCTCACGGAAGGAAACCGCCTCGTCGGCATCATCTCGCACGTATCTGAGCTCAAAGAGCGCATCGACCGGCAGATCGTCGTCGCCAAAGATCCTGACGGCAGCAGCCACGCAGAGTTGGTGATCTGAACTCAGTTTCATACAAAAATAAACGTGCATAGAATAAGTCAGGCAGGGAACGGATGCAATTCGTTCCCTGCCTGATCCTTTTCTTCGAACTCCTTTTACCGCTCCTGAATCTCAAACCGGCTCAGATCCAGCCCCATTTCTTCTGCCAGCGCGATTAGCTTCTCCGGTGAAGTCTCTTTGACCTCCGTCGCCTGCACCATCGCGCCGCCAAATCCGCCGCCGTAAAACGTGCCGCAGCAGTCCCGCTCCAGCGCCTCCCGGAGCGCGTCAAGATCGATCGTCATTACACAGGCTCCTTACTTTACAAACATTTTTCTTTCCATTGGGAAATGCGCCATCATGTTCTGCGGCTGACGGCCGCCGGTGATACGCTGCGCCCAGTCCTTCTGCGCCTGTGTGAGCGGCTGACCGGCCAGCATTCCTTTCCAATTGGACAATTCAATACCGTGCCGCTCCATATCCTGGTCAATAAAACGTGTATAGTCTTTACCGCCGAGATAGTACCAGACCACATCGCCGAGCGAATCGTCGTCAAAATTCGTGACGTCCGCGATCATCAGGAAGCTGTTGGGATCCTCCTCGTACAGCTCGTCGAAAATCTCCTCCGTCATGGCCATATAGGTCTACAAATTCTTATAGTGATCGTGGATAAACAGAAATTGTTCCGCCCGCGGCGCGGTCACGGTGTCGAAGACCGTTCCGAGCGGCGTATCCATTGCCTTCGTCATGGCCTTCATGTTGCTGAAGGTCTCGGCAAGCTTCCGGAAAGAAAACGCGCCCGCCGTCGTTCTTACCGTCAAGAGATCCAGCGCACGGTCAAACGCCGCTGTATCGCGAAAATGCACATATGCGCTTAACCGTGACAGGCTGAAATGCCGGGTCTGCGGTGGCTGGTTAATATCAACGACACCGTGCGCTCACAGAGTCAACCCCTATCTGGATTACTACAACAACCGCAGAATCAAGGCAAAACTGAAGGGCTTGCCGCCTGCAATTCACAGACAACAAGCCCTCTCAGCTGCTTGAACAATTTTTATTAAGATTATTCGTCTAACTTTTTGGGGTCACTTCATTTCCGGTGAACTTTTTTAATCAGCGCTGATCAACGCATTTTTGAAAACTCTGCCTGCCTTTCCAGTTTTCAGAGTTCTTCGATGTAGGAAACGCTTCCCAGTGTCCGGAGCAGGCACATGCTCTCCTCGTGTGACCGTGCGACGCGGCTTTTGAGCGTGATGGTGAAGGTCACCGAGTCGACGCTTTCGGCAGAGTCCGGCTGCAAAAGGAGATTGCTAGGATGAAAATTCTGTTCGCGCACGCTTGCCAGAAAATCGCGGATGGACGTATTCTTCCGCAGCTCGACAAAGGCGTCGATCTGCCGGGACTTCCGGCGCATCCGGAAATCCAGCTCGTGCAGCACCGTGAAGATCACGAAGATGCTCAAGCAGACCGGGGCCGCGACCTCATAGAGCCCAATGCCGAGCGCAAGTCCCGCGCAGGCGCTGGTCCAGAGACCGGCCGCCGTGGTCAGACCCTTAATCTGGTTGCGCTTGGTCACAATGATCGTACCAGCGCCCAGAAAGCCGATGCCGTTGATGACCTGGGCCCCTAAACGCGCCGGGTCTCCGGACTGGTAAGACTGGTAAAGAAACTGGTTCGTCATCATGACGACGCAGGAGCCGAGGCAGACAAGCATATACGTCCGCAAGCCGGCCCCGCGGTTTTTCATGCCGCGCTCCATGCCGAGAATACCGCCGAAGAGGACCGACAGAACGATCCGGATGGCGATTTCGGTGTACGTTAAATCCCGTAAACTCAGCATGAACCGTATCAAACCCCGTGGTTGAAGCAGGCAACGAAATGGTTGGGCGAGACCTCGACCAGCGGCGGAATACCCGCGCGGCACTTCTGCTCACATTCGAAGCAGCGGTTGGCGAAGCGGCACTCATCGGGAAGGTTGATGGGGCTCGTGATTTCGCCCTTTAAGGAAATGCGCTGGCGCTTGTTGTGAAGGTCCGGGATCGGGATAGCGGACAAAAGCGCCTTGGTGTACGGATGGATGGGGTTTGCGAAGAGCTCCTCTGACGGTGCTTTTTCCACGATCGAGCCCAGATACATGACCGCGATCTCATCGGAGAAATGGTTGACAACGCTAAGGTCATGCGTGATGAAGATGTACGTCAGACCCATCTTCTGCTGAAGCTCTTTGAGAAGGTTCAGGATCTGCGCCTGAATGGACACGTCCAGCGCGGAAACGGGCTCGTCGCAGACGATCAGCTTCGGCTCCATCGCAAGAGCGCGGGCAATGCCGATTCTCTGGCGGCGGCCGCCGTCGAGTTCGTGGGGATAGCTGTTGATAAGGCGCTCAGCAAGACCGACGGTGTCCATGAGCTCGAGCACGCGGTCTTCGATCTGGTGCTTGTTCGTCAGGATTTTATTGAGCCGGATGGGCTCGGAAATGATCTGGTTGATCGTCTTCTTGGGGTCGAGCGAGGAATACGGATCCTGGAAGATGATCTGCATATCCTTGCGCATGTGCCGCATCTCGGTTTTCGAGAGCTTGGCGACATCCTTTCCTTCAAAGAACACCTCGCCGGAGGTCGGCTCAATGAGACGAAGAATGGACCTGCCCGTCGTGGACTTGCCGCAGCCGGACTCGCCGACCAGCCCCAGCGTCTTGCCGCGCTCCAAGTCGAAGCTGATGTCGTCGACCGCGTGCAGCATACCGTGACCGGTCTTGAAGTGTTTTTTCAGGTGCCGGACCTGTAACAACGTATCTGCCATTATTCGTTCCCCCTTTTGATGTGGAAGCCTTCGTGCTCATAGGCCAGACACGCGAAGCTGTGGGTGTCGCTGATCTTCGTCAGCTTGGGGCAGCGCTTGCTGCACTCGTCCGTGGCGTAGTCGCAGCGGGGCGCAAACGCGCAGCCTTCGGGCAGATTCGTCGGGTCCGGCATAAGACCCTTGATGGGCTTGAGCATGGCCGTGCGGTTCTGGATGTTGGGAAGGGAGTTAAAAAGGCCCTCGGTGTAGGGGTGCTTCGTATGGTCGAAGACGTCTTCGAGCGTGCCCTGCTCCACGATGCGTCCGGCGTACATAACGGCGACCGTGTCGCAGACCTCCGCGACGATGCCGAGGTCATGGGTGATGAGGATCATGGAGGTATCGTACTTTTCCTTCAGTTCGCTCATAAGCTCGAGAACCTGCGCCTGAATCGTAACGTCCAGCGCCGTGGTCGGCTCGTCGGCGATGAGAAGCTTGGGGTTGCAGGCCAACGCGATGGCGATGACCACACGCTGCTTCATGCCGCCGGAGAACTGGTGCGGATATTCGTTGGCACGCGAGCCCGGAATGCCGACAAGCTCGAGCATTTCCTTCGCGCGTTCCATCGCGGCCTTCTTGTCCAGATGCTCGTGGAGCTCCAGACTCTCGGCGATCTGCTCACCGACGGTGAAGACTGGGTTCAGGGCCGTCATCGGGTCCTGGAAGATCATCGAGACGTCCTTGCCGCGGACCTCTTCCATCTTGGCCGTCGGCAGATTCAGAATGTCGCGTCCGTCCACCATCAGCTTGTCGCATTCAACGACGCCGGGAGGCGACGGAACGAGCCGCATCATAGCAAGCGCAGCGGTCGTTTTTCCCGCGCCGGTCTCGCCGACCAGACCGATGGTTTGATGGTAGCCGAGCTGCAGGTCGATGCCGTTGAGTGCGTGGACGATGCCGTCTTCCGTTTCGTAGCGGACGACGAGGTTTTCAATATCAAGGATCAGATTATCATGTTCGTGGCTCATTTCGTATCCTCCCTTAACGCTTCAGCTTGGGATCGAGCGCGTCCCGAAGACCGTCGCCGATCAGGTTCAGCGAAAGCACCGTCAGCATGATGGCAATGCCCGGGAAGAGCGTCATGTAGCTGTAATCGCGGATGTACGCGCGGCCTGCCGAGAGCATGCTGCCCCATTCCGGCGCAGGCGCTGCAACGCCGAGACCGAGGAAGCTCAGCTGCGCCGCAGAGATGATCGCCGAGCCGACACGCAGCGTCGCCTGCACGATGATCTGCGATACGCAGTTCGGCAGGATATGGAACGCGACGATCTTCCACTCCGGAGAGCCGATGGCGCGGGCCGATTCGACGTATTCCTCGCCGCGGACGGTCAGAACGGCGGCTCTTGCCACGCGGATAAAGGGCGCGGTACTCGCGATACCGACGGCAAGCATGAGGTTAAACGTGCTCTTTCCAAGCGCGGAGACGACCGCGATGGCCATCAGGACGCTGGGGATGGACGAGAAAATGTCACACACGCGCATGATGAGGTTTTCAAACACGCCTCCGACATAGCCCGCCGCCGCGCCGAGCGTGACGCCCACGACGAGCGCGACCGCAACGGCCACGAGACCGACTGCCAGAGAGTAACGCGCACCATAGCAGACACGCGCGAAGATATCGCGGCCCAGATCGTCGGTGCCGAACCAGTGTTCGCTCGACGGATGCTGCATGCGCTCTTTGACGTTGTTGGCGATGACATCGGTTTCGTAGTTAAAAATGTACGGGGAAACAAGGGCGATGATGATGATGACGACGAGCAGAATCATGCCGACGATGGCACCCTTGTTTTTGCGCAGCTGCCGCCAGATGGAGTCGAAGGTACTGCGTTTTTTGTACTTCTGCGAGGCTCTGAGTTTCGTATTTTCCACAGCTTTCCCTCCTTACTTCGTGTACTGCGACTTGATGCGCGGGTCAACGAAGGCGTAGACGATGTCGATGAGCAGGTTGACGATCGAGACGATCATCGTCGTCATGACAAGTGCGCCCGTGACCATGGGGATATCGCGCTGATCGATGGCGTCAACGACCAGACGGCCGACACCGGGCCAGGCAAAGACCGTTTCGGCCAGAACCGAGCCGCCAAGGACGTTGCTGAACTGCACGCCGAAGACGGTGATGATCGGAATGAGCGCGTTTCTCAGCGCGTGCTTGCGGATGACCTTGCGCTCAGAGACGCCCTTGGCACGCGCCATGCGCAGGTAGTCCTGCCGGATGACGTCGAGCATGGAAGAGCGCGTCGAACGCGTCATAAACGCCGCCAGACCTGCGCCGATGGTAAACGCGGGCAGTATCAGGCTCAGCATTCCGTTTTCATAGCCGCCGGACGGCAGCCACCCGAGCTTGAGCGAGAACAGCATTATCAAAAGCAGACCCAGCCAGAAATTCGGCATGGACAGGCCAAGCAGAGCTAGCACCATCGCTATCGTATCTTTGATGGAATTCTGATTGACCGCTGCGATGATTCCGAGCGGAATGGAGATGGCCAGTGCGACGACCATCGTGACGGAGGCGAGCTTCAGCGTGTTCGGAAGCCGCTCCAGATAGGTCTGCATGACGTCGCGCTTGGACACGTAGGACGTACCCAGATCGCCCGTCAGCATACCCTTGACATAGCGGAAGTAGCGCTCGAGCAGCGTGCCGTTCAGACCGAGTTCTTCTCTGGCCTCTTCGATCTGCGCTTCGGTGGCATCGGCGCTGACCACGGAGTAAACGGGGTCGCCTTCTGCCACATTCATGATCGCATAAATGACGAACGCCACACACAACAGCACGGGGATCATCATCAGCAATCGCTTGATGACATATTTATGCATAAATCTATCTCCTCTGCTTCAACAGACCGCGCAGAAGACAGACTTCCACGCGCGGGGACACTTTTTGTAGGAAGGAAGGGGCTTTACGCCCCTTCCTATTTGCTATTCAGACTGAAATTTGAAACTGAAAATGGGATTACGCAACGGGCAGGCAGACGTAGCGGTAGTCGTGCTTCGCGGTGCCGTTCCACTTGACGCCGGTGATGCCCTTCTTGATGCCAATGTTGACGTAGGAGGTCGCGATGGGGACGATGGGAACGATCTCGTTGAGGTATTCTTCGATCTCGTTATACATCTTCTCACGCTTTGCAGAATCCTGCTCGATGAGGGCCGCGTCGATCATTTCGTTGAATTTCGCGTCCTTCATGTTGGCGCGGTTGGAGCCGTTCTTCTTCAGAACGCCGTCTTCCTCGTAGGAGCCGTACTGGTTGCGCAGCGTGAAGTCGGTGCCGAGGTTGTCGGTGAACTGATACAGGCACAGATCATAGTCGAGAGCCGCGTCGTTCAGAATGCCCTTGAGAGCGGCAGTCTCCATCTTGATGAGCTCGAGCTCGATGCCGACTTCTGCGAGGTCAGCCTGCAGAACAAGGGCCATGTTTTCCTTGGCGGTGCCGTTGTAGATGACGCGGAACTTCAGATCGCCGGGCTTGTAGCCGGAGAGCTCGAGTTCTTCCTTTGCCTTGTCGAGGTTGTATTCATAGACCTGCAGGTTGTCGTCCCAGCCGAACTGGCCGCGGTTGATCCAGTGGTCATGCACAAAGCCTTCGCCGTTGTAGCCGACTTCAATCATGGACGCCTTGTCGGTCGCGTAGGCGATGGCCTTGCGGACATGGACGTTGTCAAGACCTTTGCGCTCGTTGTTGATGGCGAGGTAGAGCATGACATAGTTCGGAACCTTGACGAGCTCGAGGTTGGGGTCGTCTTCAATGTAGCCAAGGTCGGTGTTCAGCGGGTCGACGCAGATGTCGATCTCACCGGTCTGGAGCGCGATAAGGCGGGAGGACTCTTCCTTGATCAGGCGGTAGACAATACGTTTGGTGGGAGCGGGCTCGCCGTGGAAATAGTCGGAGCGGACGAAGGAAATCTGGTCGCCGGGCGTCCAGGTCTCAACGGCGAACATACCGGTGCCGATCTCGTAGCCGAATTCATCTTCGTTTACGAGCTTCTCGGAGAGGATGGACATACTCTGGTGAGCCAGGAGCATGAGGAAGTCCTGCGAGGGCTTGGAGATGGTGATGGCGATGTGGGTGTCGTCGACGACCTCGATGTTCGTGACGAGCTCGACCTTGGTCTTCGTGAAGGAGGACTCAGCCGCACGCTCGAAGGTGAACTTGATGTCGTTGGCGGTGCAGGGCGTGCCGTCGGAGAAGGTCACGTTCTCGGGAATTTCGAACGTGAAGGTGCAGCCATCGTCAGAGGTGGTCCAGGACGTGGCCATGCCGGGGATGACTTCGTTGGTCTCGGGGTCGACCTCAACCAGCGTCTCATGCGTCAGCGTGAACGCCATCATGTTGGCGTCGGTGTTGGAGCCCTGCGGGTCCAGCGTGGTGATGTCGTTAGCAACGCCGACGGTGATGGTATCCTGATAGGTCGTGTTGGCAGGATCTGCGGTGGTCTCGGTCGCAGTTTCCGAGGTTTCGGGGGCAGTGGTCGTGGTTTCACTCTTGGTTTCGCTCTTGGTTTCGGTCGTGGCATTGCCGCCGCAGGCCGCCATGCCCAGCACCATCGCCAGACACAGAAGCAAAAGCACAATCTTTTTCATTGCTTTCATGGGTTCTCCTCCTGTTTTGATTTTCTTTCGAGAAGCGTCGGCCGCAAGGCTCTGCTTTTTTCGGCAGCCGCTCTCATCTGTTGTATATTTTCGCAGAAATATCCCCCGCTTTCAAGCGCTCTAATCGGCAAGTTTTCCATGTATCGGCAAAATTTGCCGAAATTGCGTCGGCAAATTTTGCACAGCTGTCAAGATTCCACGAAGTCCATTGAAAAGCTCGGTCTTTTGTACTAATATAAATGTCGGAAAACTACGCAAAGCGCATACGGAGAGGAGGCTGGCGATGAAACGGTTTTTCAGGTGCGCGGTAGCTTTGCTGCTGCTTGTCTGTCTGCTGGGCATCACGCCACGCGCAAAGGCGCTCAACCGCTATCTTCGTGTCGGTCTTAACCCGAACACGCCGCCGTTTCAGTTTCAGCAAGCGGACGGCACGTGCGCCGGAATGCATGTGGATATGCTCACGGCGATCGCCGAGGCAGATAGCTTTGAAATTGAGTTCGTCCCCTTTGAAACCGACAAGGCCTGTCTCGAGGCGCTGCGAGACGGCGAAATCGATCTCGTGCTCGGCGAAATTGCGACGAAGGCAAACAGCACGGGAGACTTTTGCGTGACGGACTCTCTCACGAGCTCACAGCTTTGCGTCATTGTTGCAAACGATATGCTCCAGAGTGGCAAAAGCGCCCGGACGGCCATCTGCGTCTCCGACACCATCCAGCACACGCTGCTGGCAAATCTCGGCTTTCACCAGTTTATCTCCGTCAGCAACCAGATCCAGCTCTACCAGCGCCACAAGGAGCTGCCAGGCTCGGCGATGATCGGCGTCAAGGACAGCCTGATCTATCAGCTGGCGCAGGACGGCGCGGACAAAAACTACACCGTACAATATAATTATCTGGGTGCGCTCGAATTTACCATGGTCCTTCGAAGCGCGGACAAGGAGCTTCTTCGCACGATGAACACCAGCATCAACCGCTTCAAGGCCACCGCGCAGTATGAGAACATTTGCAGCCGCTGGCTTCCCATCAGTACAAGAGAAGCGCGGTTCCAGCGTCTTTTTCGCATCATCTGCGTCTGCGCCGCATTTTCCGCGCTGGCTGTCGTGGGCTACGTCATCATCACCCGCCGCATCCAGCAGGTGCTCCACCGGCAGGTCGCCGAGCAGACCGAACAGATCCGCAGCGCCAACCAGACCCTCGAGCGGCAGTATGCCCAGCTGCAAACCGAAAGTGATCTTCGAAACCGCATCATCAAATACTCCCCCAGCGGCATGATGCTCATCAATCTGGATGGCACGGTCACGCTCATGAACAAAAGCGCCTGCGCCATCGCCGGCGTGCGTCAGCCGCTTCTGGGCAAGCGTGCGTCCGATATCCCTGTTTTCCGTGATATTTTAGAGCGCGAGGGTCAGCGACTTTTTACAAGCGGCACGATGGTCGACCGCAGCATTCTTCGTCTCGGAGACTCTCCGCTTCACACCCGCGCCTACAGCTACATGACCCACCAGATCATTCGCGATAAAGCAGTCACCGGCGTTCTGGTGACGGTCATCGACGTAACCGAGGTCGAGCAGGAGCGGCAGGAGGAATTCGAGCGGCAGAAATCCTCAGCGCTGACGCGCATCGCCGCCGGTATCGCTCACGAAATCCGAAATCCCCTCATGACCATCCGCACCTTTGCCTCGCTCATTGGCACCAAGGGCGACAGCAAGCAGGTGCAGGAGTCGTTCGCCCGGTACGTGCCCGACGAGGTCGACCGCATCAACCGTCTCATCGACAACCTCATCCACTACGCCAAGCCCACCAACCGCCATCCCAAGCGCGTGAGCGTGGAGGAACTGGTAAACGACAGCCTGAGTCTCATCCGCCCCTTGCTGCGCAAGAGCAATTTTCGGCTCGACCAGAAGCTGGAATCCGATCTTTTCATCTTTGCCGACCGCGACCAGCTCAAGCAGGTGCTTGTCAACATTTTCTTAAACAGCGTCGAGACCATGGAGCACAAATGTGCCGTTTCGCCGCCTTCTGAGCCTCTGACGCTGCGTGTCCATGCCGCAAACCGCAGCGAAAAGGTCTTTCTCACCATCCGCGACGAGGGCGAAGGCATGACCGAGCAGGAGCTGAGCGCCTGCCGCGACCCCTTCTTCACCACCAAGCAGACCGGAGCCGGCCTCGGTCTTCCGCTCTGTGAGCAGTATATCCGCGAAAACAGCGGCGTTATGGAGATTGAAAGCGTGAAAAACGAATACACACTGATCTCCCTGATTTTTGAAAGGAGCCAGCCATGCTTCCACGAATCCTGATCGTTGACGACGAAAGCAGCATCTGCATTTCCCTGTCTCTGGCGCTCGAACCGGAATACGAGGTCGTCTGGGAGACAGACCCCATCCGTGCGCTCGAGCGGCTTCAGACTGAGCCCATCGATCTGGTGCTGCTGGACATGGTCATCGGACCCTACGACGGGCTCGATATCCTCATGAAGATCAAAAAGCTCGCGCCGCTGGCTGCCGTGATCATGATGACGGCCTACGGCAGCATCCGCTCGTCGGTCAGCGCGATGACGCGCGGGGCGTTTACGTATCTGACAAAGCCCCTGGACCTCGAAGAGCTCAAAATTTACATCCGGCAGGCGCTCGAATTTCGCAGTCTGAACGAAAACGTGACCTACCTCAACGACCAGCTCGAAGCGCAGAACCAGGCAGAAGAGCTCATCGGCACGAGTCCCGCACTCGAGCAGGTGCGCACGATGCTGCGGAAGTTCCAAAATGTCGATGTCAACGTCCTCATTACCGGCGAAAGCGGCACCGGCAAGCGCATCGCGGCGCACACACTCCACAATGGCGCGGATGGACGGCGCTTCGTCACGGTCAATTGCGCGGCGTTCGATGAAAAGCGGCTGGAAGAGGAGTTTTTCGGCTACAAAATGGACGCCGTTCCCGGCGCTCTGTGCGACCGGCGCGGCAAGCTCGACTATGCAAACGGCGGCACGCTGTATTTGGACGGCATCGGCGATATGCCGCCGGAGTTCCAGCGGAAGCTGCTGCGCGTTTTGCAGGAACACACCTTCTCTCCCATCGGCAGCCGCGAGGTGCACCAGTTCCATACGCGAATCATCGCCTCGGCCAACCGCACCTCGGACGAGCTAGTACAAAGCGGGCTCCTGCGGCAGGATCTTCTTTACCGGCTCAACGCGGTGGAAATTCACATGCCGCGCCTGCGCGAGAGGCGTGCCGATATTCCGCTTCTTTGCAGCCATTTTATCAGCCGCAGCTCCACGCTCCGCAATAAGCGCGTGCGCATCCGCGGCGTGACGGACGAAGCGCTGGAAATTCTCTGCGCCCACGCCTTCCCCGGCAATGTCCGTGAGCTTGCCAACACAATCGAATATGCCGGCATCGTCGCAAGCGGCGAATGGATTCGACCGAAGGACCTTCCCTATCAGTTCACAAACGCGCGTCCGGGACTCGGCGAGGTCGAGCGCGTGCTTGCCGGAAAGACATTGCAGGAGCTCGAACGGCTTGCCATCGAGACCTCTTACCGCGCAAACGCCGGAAAGCGCAGCGCGATGGTCTCCGAGCTCGGCATCAGCCCGCGCGGGCTTTGGAACAAGCTGAAGGAATACGGCTTACAGTAAATAAGGAGAACACAAATGCAGCAGCATGAAAAAACAAGTCTTCGCTATGTCTTTTTCCGACTCTACAGCAACGATGAGCTTCTGGACTTTCTAAAGGAGCACTTGAAAAACGGTCTGGTGCTCGACCACTGCAAGGGAAACTTTTTCTTTTTTCGCCGCTGGCAGCTTCAAAACGCGCGGCTTTGCGTGATCTCGATTCCATGCAGCAAGCCGCGGACCGAGGATGACGACGAGGTGCAGGAATATCTGGACATCGCCAAGCGCAAGGGCTGGCAGCTTCTGTGCGTGGGCGATTATGAGAGCCTGCTTCCCATGCGCAGGCGTCTGTATTTTTACACGTGCGACGATCGTGCCCAGCCTCTGGAGCAGGACGAGGCTGCCGATTTTCAGAACGCCTACAGGGCCTATCACGCCTCGCTCCGCTCGAGTGTCGCGTGGGTGCTGCTGGCGGCTTTGGGCCTTGTGGCGACGGTTCCTTTCATGCTGGCAGATGGACTTAATTTCGCGATGCCGGTTCTGGACGCGGCGCTGCTTGTTTCTGCCTGCGCGGCCATGACGCTGCACCTGAACCGCAGAACGCTCTACCGCAGCGTCACGAAAAAAACGCCGCTTCCCGAAGACCTCGGTCTTCGCCTGCGCCGCTGCGAGAACCTCCGTCTGTGGAGCATGGGCGCCGTCCTTGCGGGTATGGTGCTGCTGCTTCTTTCCTGATACGATGGCAAAAACGCCGGAGAGATTTGAACCGTCTCCCCGGCATTTTTCTATTCGGCGCTACGCAAATCCAAAGCACATATTCGCAGGAGCCTGTTTCGTTTACTGCAATGGAAAGCTGCAAATACAAAAGAACGTTTTATAACGTCCTCCATTCAGAATCTTCCAAACGATCCTGCCGCGTTGACACATGGTACGGTCACGGTGGACGGAAAAGAGGTCACGGCATTGAATGCGCAGGAACTTCGGCAGACGCGGCGAAAAATCGGGATGATCTTTCTGCATTTTAATCTGATGCCGTCCCGCACGGTTGCCGGAAATGTTGCCTACCCGCTGCGGGGCAGCGGCCTGAGCAAAAAAGAAGCGGCGGACAAAGTAACGCACCTGCTGGAGCTTGTAGGCATCGGAGATAAAGCAACTGCCTACCCCAGTCAGCTCTCCGGCGGACAGAAGCAGCGCGTCGCCATTGCCAGGGCATTGGCCAACGACCCTAAAAGCTGGGAAAGAAATGTACGGAACATGGATTTGCCATAAATTTTTATATCATGTTCCTCGAAGTATCGGGTAATATCTCCGAAGGAGGTTTCCGGTTCAGCGT
>ERZ772875.1774-NODE-1774-length-18112-cov-6.717395_pt1 | contig 18112 bp, 17 predicted proteins | sample MGYA00580585_ERZ772875 | MGnify/ENA primary metagenome ERZ772875 (study PRJEB29015, sample SAMEA2737736) | human gut metagenome | biome: human gut; feature: human-associated habitat; material: faeces | place: China | collected 2012 ... | reverse complement strand
AGGCTTGCGCCTCGGCGGCCGCCTTCGCCTCCGCTGCGGCGGCGCGCTTGGCTTCCTTGGCCTCCTTGGAGGCGGCGTGCTTGGCCTGGAGCTTCGCGCGCTCCTCGCCCAGCCACATGCGCAGGCCCTGCTTACGCAGCGTCGCCGCTTCTTCCTCGGTCATCGTTCCGGCCGCAACGGCCTTCTTCAGCTTCCGGCAGTAGAGCAGGCGCAGCACCGCAACGATCACGGCCAGCACGATCAGCACGATGAGGATGTAGAACAGCGGGCCGTGGTGCGCCTTGACAACGGCGAACTGCAGGTCGCGGTCCATAGTCTTGAAGACGAGGTAGCTGCCGTCGCGGCTGCTGGACGTGCTCGCCCACGTGCCGTTCTGGTAGGTATAAACTGTGTAGCTCGCGCCGGTATCCGGTGCGTAGACGCGCAGGGAGACGGTGTTGTCCGTGTCGTCCTCGACCGTGTCGTTGAGGATCTCGACGTTGTACTTCATGTACAGCTTCTGGTTGCCGCGCAGCGTCGGGCCGTCGGCCTCGGCCGATGTGATGTGCACATCCGTCGCCGGGTCAAAGGCGCCCTCGGCCAGCACGATCGGCGTGCGGCTGTTGTCGGCATACAGGTCGCCGGCCACGACCGTCGAGACGGCGGTGTACTCTGCCTTGACCTCGAGGTCGAAGGTCAGGTGGCTGTAGTCATATTCCGGCCACGTGCCGTAGTTGCCCTCCACCGTCGGGCAGTCGGGAATCTGAGATTCGTCGATCGAGCCGCCGTAGGCAAACGTGATCGTCTTGACAACCTCGCCGTTGGCCGTGAAGGTAACGGCAAAGCTGGAGAACTCCGCCGGGATGCCGTCGCGCGCCATGAATGCCTCATAGCTCATGCCCTCGGCCTTGCCCGCGTAGCTGATGCCGTCGATGCCGGCCTCCGTCTCGTGGACAAAGTAGTTATCGGACGCGCTGCCATCGGGGTCAATCTCGCCGGCGATGGTGCCGACACAGTTGCCGGAGCCGTTGAGGTTCACGAGTGTGTTGCAGCCGCTGACGTTCATGCCGTAACCGGCGATGCCGCCGATGTAGTTGCGGCCGGTCAGCTCGCTCTTGGCAAAGCTGTTGCGCACGGAGCCCTTCGACTGGCCGACGACGCCGCCGACGTAATCGCCCGCCGTGCTCTCGGCCGTGCCATAGCCCTCGCAGCCGCTGATGACGCCCAGATCCGCGTAGCCGCAGATCGCGCCGGCGCAGTCCTTGCGCGAGGTGGCGTCGCCGTAGTTCTTGCTGTCGAGCAGCACGCACTTGGTGAAGTACTTGGCCGTCAGCGTGGAGTCTTTGATGACGTTGGAGTCGCTCTCCGGGTCGAAATCGTATTCGATGTCCATCGTGCCGGCAACGCCGCCGACATTGACGTCACCGTCGACCTTGCCGTAGTTGTCGCAGTTATAGACCTTGCCGTCCGTCGTGCTCGAGAGCTCTTCCTCCGAGACGTCCTCAATGATGTCCTTCTTGTCCTTGCTCAGGGCAAGCTCGAGGATATCACACAGGCGCATCATGACGACGTTGAACTGGTCGTTGACCGCCTTCATGTCGCTGACGATCTGGTTGCTGTAGGTGGCCGTCTCCACGCTCAGGCGGGACAGGCCGGCCGAAATGCTGCCGAGATCGTCGAACATCTGCTCCATCGCGGTGCGGTAATCGCTGCTGATATCGGGCAGATCCAGCGGATCGTTGCTGGCAAGGTATTTCGTGACCTGGTCGAGGTAGCTCATGCCGGTCGAGAAGTTGCCGCTCGAAGCTTTGAGCGCGTCGAACGCATTTTTGAACGCGGCGCTCATGTAATCCAGGCGGGTGTGGCCGGTGGAGTCCTCAGTGAGGTAGTACAGATTGATGATCTTTGTCATCGTGGAGATATCGCCGGAGATCGCGCCGATCGCCTTGGCGGCGTCGCCCATGCCCTTGAGCAGGGCGTCACGCTGCGACTCATAGGTGCCGAGGTTGTCGGGGTTGTACTCATAGCCGTACTTATCGGACATCTGCTGCCAGTTGTCCGGACGGCTGGCGATCAGGTCGTAAGAGCCGGTGCCGTAGGCGTTGTCCATGACCTTCATGAGCCAGGCGCAGTAGTCCATGGCCGCGTTGAGCTGGTCGGACGAGACGCTCAGGTCCTTGGCCGCGTCCTTGAACGCCGTCTTGTCGGCCTCGGTCATTTCATCGACGATGTCGAGATAATCAAAGCCCTTGTTGAAGTAGTCGATCGCCTTGTCGAGCGACACGGCCGCCGTGGAAAACTCCGTGATCGCGGGAGCGAGCATTTTCTCCGCCGTGTTGATGCGGATGAACACTTCGTTGACGGTCGAGACCGTGTTGTCCACATAGTCCGTGGTGCGCTCGGCCACATAGCGCGCGCTCTCCGTGGCGCGGGCCGCGCTGTCGCTGAGCACGCCGACCGTGGCGGCTAGGGACGACGCTGCAGCGCCCGTGTGGTTGAGCAGGGTATCCATCAGATCATGGAGCGTATTGAGCTCCTTGGCCATCGCACCGATCGAACCGGACTCCACATCGAGCGTGATGAATGGCTCCATCTGGCCGCAGATGCCGCCGACGTCCTTGCGGCCGGAGGCCGTGCCCCAGTTCGTGCAGCCGGAGACCAGGCCGCTCTGGCGGCCGACGATGCCGCCGATGTTGTAACCGACGTGCTCAAAGCCGACGCCGCCCCAGTTCGTGCAGCCGATGATGACGCCGGACGAGAAGCCGCAGATGCCGCCGACGTCCGTGGACGTGTTGGCCTTCTTCGGCGCATCGTCGTCCTCGTCGTCGGAGGCAGTCGGGAGCGTCAGAGAGTCGAGATCCTCCGCGCTGTCAACGGCCTCGCTGGCGTTGATGTTCACGCCCGTGGTGTTCGAGCAGTAGGAGATCGTGCCGATGTTCTGCCCGACGATGCCGCCGACGTAATGGTCGCCCTCGACAAAGCCTTCGGTCTTGCAGTTATAAATCATGCCGCTGCTTTCGTTCGTGCCCGCGATGCCGCCGACGTTGTTCTCGCCGGAGATCGTGCCGTTGAACGAGCAGCCGGAGATCGTGCCGTAGTTCGTGCCGACGACAGCGCCGATCTCGTTGAGGGTACCGGCAGCGTCAATGTTGCCGGTGATCTTCAGATCACGGACCGTACCGACCGCCTGCACATAGCGAAACAGGCCCATATGGGACGCATCGCCCGAGAGCTCCAGCCCGCTGACCGTGTGGCCCTGCCCCTCGAACATGCCGCCGAAGGTCGGGATCGGCACAAAGTCCGACCCGCTCAGGTCCACATCATTGTCCAGATAGACCGTTTTGCCCTGCGAGTATGTATCGAGCTTGCAGCTTTTGCTCAGCTGCACGAGATCGTCCGCAGAGTAGATGTGGATCTCCGTGGCGTTCGGCTGGGCAGCCGCGCCGCAGAGCAGGCACAGAGCCGCCACGAGCACCAGCGCAAGCAGACGGCGCACATTATTTCTTTTCATCGGAACCCTCCTCACCGTGCAGATCCGCCGCCGGCACAGTCTGCGCCGGAGCCTCCTCCATCTGCACATTTCCGATATCGATCGAAGCGCTGACCGTGCCGTTCACGCGGCCGTGGATCTCCGCATCGACGTAACCGTTGATATAGCCGCGCACGTGTCCATTGACACGCATGGCCCCCTGCAGATGCTGCGGCGCGGCGTGGTGGCCAATCGTAAAGGATGTTTTTTCAACCAGAGAATCGCCCAGCAGCAGGATCTGCGGCAGGACGCACATGACCAGCACCATCGAGATCAGCGTGCCGCGGCCCAGGCAGATGCCGATGGACGCGACCGTGTTCTCAGAGGACAAAAAGCCGATGGACATGCCGGCTGCGGCGAGGATCGTGCCGGAGGTCACGACCGTGGGGAATGCCTGGTTGAGCGCCTCGATCATGGCTTCCTTATAGGGCATCTCCTCTTTGAGCCGGAGGTAGCGGCTCGAGATGACAATGGCGTAGTCAATGTTGGCGCCCATCATGATGGCGCTGACGATCAGATACGCCAGGAAATACAGGTTGTTGTGCAGGAGCGCCGGGAACGAGAAGTTGATCCACACACTGCCCTGGATCACGAGGATGAGCAGCAGCGGCAGCGCGACCGACTTGAACGTCACCAGCAGCACGAGGATGACGAACACGACCGTGAGGATGCTGATGAGCGTGTTGTCCGTGCTGAAGGCGTCGGAAAAGTCCTTGTCCTTGGCCGTCTCGCCGACGAAATAGGACTCGTCGTAGTATTTGCCGACGGCGCCCTTGATGACCGTCAGGTAATCGTAGGTCTCCTCGCTCTCGACCGGGAGGTTGAGATAGAGGATCATGCGCGAGTAATGCTCGGAATGCAGCTGCTTTTCGCCGTCGATGAGGCGGTCATACATCTCCTCGAGGTCGTTCATGGTCGCAGCATCGATCTTCGAGCGGTAGATGTCGCGCTGTTCATACAGGAACTTGAACATGTCGATGAGCGGCACGGAGCAGTTGTCAATATTGCTCAGATCCACGAGCTGGCCGAGGGCCTTCGTATAATCATCGTTTGCCGTGCAGTAGGCCGTGTAGAGCGCGCGCGACACGCCGATGTCGATATCCGTGAGCTCGGCGAACTTGCGCGGCGTGAGCGAATCGGTGACCATGTAGCCGTCCTTGGCCTCCTCGCCCGCGAGCGCCTGAATGTGATCGACACCCTTGAGCTCGTTGAGATCGTCGAGCAGGCTCGCCTCACTCTCAAAGTCCGTGAACGGGAAGATGAGCACGACCTGGTTCGTCTCGCCGAAGGTGGCGTTGATCTTCTTCTCGGCGATCTTATAGTCGTTTTGCTTGATGGTGTCGAGCGTGCTGTAGCCGAACACGTACGGGCACTTGCTGCTCAGCAGGAAGCCCGCAATAATGATGACCAGGAAGATCGGCGGCACGACATAACGGCTGCGGATGGCAAAGCGGCCGAGCGCGTCGATGCGCGGCAGGAACTGGCGGTGGTGCGTCTTGTCGATCCACGGACTCATGTACATAATGAGCGCCGGCATCAGGAAAAACACCGTCAGCATCAGAAACAGGATCGACTTGATGAGCACAAGGCTCATGTCCTCGCCGATCTTGATCTTCATGAACGAGAGCGCAAGCAGGCCAGAGATCGTCGTCAGGCTCGAGGCCGAGATCTCCGGAATGGCCAGCGTCAGCGCACGGATGGTCGCCTCACGGGGCGCGAAAAGCTCGCGCTCCTCCGTGTAGTGGTGGCACATGATGATCGCGTAGTCGATGCCGAGACCGAGCTGCAGCACCGCCGCGATGGAGTTGGTGATGAACGAGACCTCATGGAACCAGTAGTTCGTGCCCTTGTTGACCCAGACGGCCACGCCAAAGGTGATGATGAGCACCGGGACCTCCGCGTAAGTACGGCTCGTGAGCAGGAGCACCACGAAGATCGAGCACATGAGGATGATGAGCACGATGCGCATCTCACGCTCGAGGATCTCGCCGGTCGGGTTGCCGATCTCGGTCGTGATATAGGTATCATAGCCGCTGAGCGCCGCGCGGACGTTCTTCACGCCCTGAATGCTGATCTCGTCGAGCTTCTCGCCGTCAAACGTGACCTCAAAGAGCGCCGAGGCACTATTATAATGGTGTGTGTCCTTTTCAAATTCCACGTCCTTGACGCCGTCCACACCGCGCAGCATCTCGGCAAGCTCCTCCGCCTGCGCGAGCGTCACGTTGGACACCATGACCTTCGCATCCCCGTAAGTAATGAACTCACGGTTCATGATCTCCAGCCCCTGGCGCGTCTGCGTGGAGTCCGGCAGATAATCGGTCAGCTCATTGTTGACGTCCGTCTTGCTCGCCGAGAAGATCGACAGCACGCACGCCACGGCAAACAGCACCACAAACAGCCGCCGTTTGTCCACAATGAACGCCGCCAGACGCTCCATAAACGACTTCTTCATACCCCAGCCCCTCATCGGACGGCTCTCCCGCCCGGGATTCCTCTGCGCGCCCGATCAAAACCGGTTACACAAAAAGTTAAAAAACAGTAACAAAATGTGTTTCCCTGTCATTTTTGCGTGTAACGGCGCAAAGTTAACATAAATAATTACGGATTCTTTTGTATCATACGATATCCAAAACACGATGTCAACCGCGAAAACGAATTTTCCCGCAATTTTCCTTAACTTTTTTCCACAACTTCAAGGAAATGCAAGCATTTTCGCGCCGGTTCTGCAAAAAATCAGACGCTTCGTCAGGAAATCAACCGCACGTCTTTTTCTCGCCGCGTGTACCACACGGTGACATATTCCTGCAAAACAGCGTCGAAAAACGGTAACAAAAATCGACCCGTCGGAATCAAGATTGGATCCCGTCGGGTCGAATTTTGTAACTTTTTCATGCTTCAAATATCTTTTCCACGCGGCGGATATACGCCGGCAGCGCGCCCTCAAAGTCCACGCCGAAGCGGCGCGGCGTGTCGCGCCAGAGCGAGCGGCAGATGCTCTCGTCCGTGAGCGCGGTGGCCGTTTCAAGGGCGGCGCTCAGCGGAGCGCCGCGCACGAGCAGCGCGGCGAGGGCGGAGGCGAACACATCGCCCGTGCCGTAAAACACGCCGGGATGCGCCGGACGCATGCTCACGTGCATCTCCCCCGTGCGGCAGTCGCAGGCGACATTGCCGATCACGTCCGGCTGCGGGCGCACGCCCGTGACCGTCACGATGCCGGCGCCGAGCGCGCCGAGCGCCTGAAACAGCTGCGCGAGATAGGCGTCGCTGTGCGTGCCGGGCTCGTACGGCAGACCAGCCAGCAGCGCTGCCTCCGTAACGTTCGGCGTGATGACGTCCGCGCGCGAGAGCAGGCGGCGGAAGGCTGCGCACATCCGGTCGTCGATCTTGGAATAATAGCTGCCGTTGTCGGCCATGACCGGGTCGATCACGACGAGGGTATCCGGCGCGGCGATGCAGTCAAGCGTCTGCGCGAGCAGCTGCGCCTGCTCCGGCGAAGCAAGGTAGCCGGAATACACGCCGTCGATGCGCACGCCGATGCGCTGCCAGTGGTGCGCGATGGACAGCATATCGTCCGACAGATCGCGGAACGTCCAGCCGGTGAACTCGCCCGTGTGCGTGCTGAGCACGGCCGTCGGAATGCAGGCGCACTCCACGCCCGTGGCGGAGATGACCGGCAGCGCCACGGTCAGCGAGCACTTGCCGAGCCCGGACAGATCGTGGATGGCGGCAATGCGCTTGAGCGGCGGTAACGTGTTGTCCATAGAATGACCTCAGTCCTTTTCAGAATGGTATCCAGCAGACGGCCCCCGGCAAGATACCGGGGGCGCGTGGAAATGGCTCAGGCATCGGACGACGGGAGCGCGCGCAGCTGCGCGTCGATCTCCGCGAGCGAGTCGGCCGTCAGGCCCGACTGGGCAAACCCGGCCACCTGGCGCAGCGTCATGGCGGCGGTCATCTGCAGGGCCGGATTCTTCAGGATCTTGGGGAAGAACCGCTCAAGGACCGCGACCGCCTCCGGCGCGCCGAGCAGCTTCTTCATCGTGTCGTCCACAGTGTATGTCACGTTGCTTTCCTCCCTGTCTCCGGAGGCCGGAGGACAGATTTCACAAAAAATCAGAGATTTTGTAGTGATTATACACAAATCGCGCCTGATTGTCAAATCCCGTGCAGCCGGCGGGGACTTCCGGCGCATTCCGCCGGTCCAGATAGCGCAGGAACTGGCGCGTCGCGGCCGAAATATGCGCCCGGCCGGGCAGCGCGCCCACCTCCGCCGAAAGGCGCGCATACTCCGCGCACAGCGCCCGCGCGTGCGGCAAAAGCCTCGCGCCGTCGCCCGTGAGCACCACGCCCGCCTTGCCGCACTCAAGCAGCGTCACGCCCCACTCCTGCTCCAGATCCGCGATCATGCGGCTGACACCCGACTGCGAATAGTGCAGCCGCTGCAGGCGCTCGGCGCGGTGCTCATCCTCGGCGGCGCTGCGGGCGCCGAGTGCGTGCCCATGCTGCTGCAAAAGCACCAGAAGTGCTGAGCTGATCCGCACATTTAAAAACTGCGCACCGTCGGGTGCGCAGTTTTTCATACAGGCGGCCGTGCAGTATCCGGGCTGACACCGGCAATCAGCTGATCGAAGCCCAACGGAGCAGGCTCGGTTTGGAAAGGAGGTGCAGCAGATGAATGCACGATGATTTTGGGATGCGGAGCATGAAAAATCGCCGCGAGCAACATGCAGTCCGCGACGTCTGGGCTTCCGCTCTCGGTTTTCGATCTTCGCCATCGGCGTCTCCGAAAAAGAGACACGAAAAAAGAGACACGCGCTCGCGTGTCTCTTTTTCTGGAGGCGCCACCCGGATTTGAACCGGGGGTCAAGGATTTGCAGTCCCATGCCTTACCACTTGGCTATGGCGCCAAAAAAATGGAGCGGGCAACGAGATTCGAACTCGCTACCTCCACCTTGGCAAGGTGGCGCTCTGCCAAATGAGCTATGCCCGCAAAATGGTGCCTCCGGTCGGAATCGAACCAACGACACGGGGATTTTCAGTCCCCTGCTCTACCAACTGAGCTACAGAGGCGTATGCAATTCAAAAACTGGTGGGAACAACAGGGCTCGAACCTGTGACCCCTTGCTTGTAAGGCAAGTGCTCTCCCGGCTGAGCTATGCTCCCGTTTCGCAGCTTGCTCATTATACAAGACGCCAAAAAAATTGTCAAGGGATTTTCGGTAATTTTTTCGGCAAATGTACATTTTCGGGGCGGCAGTGCCGCCCCGAACACGGTCAATCCGCTGCGGCGTCAGCGTTTTCGGCGTCGAGCAGCGTCTGCAGCTCCGCCGGGGTGAAGACATACTCCGCGTCGCAGAACTGGCAGTGCACCTGCGTGTTCTTGCCGTCTGCGATCATGTCCTGCAGCTCCTGCACGCCGCACTGGCGCAGCGCCTGCTCCACGCGCGCACGCGAACACGCGCAGCGATAGGCCATCGGGTGGCGCAGGACGGTCTCGGGCTCGAGATCGCGCATGACCTGCGGAAGGATGGCGTCCGCCCCGTCCTCATCGAGGATGGTCGTGAGCTGGTCCATCATGAAAATGTTGTCCTCGAGCTTTGTGATCAGCTCCTCCGGCGCGCCGGGCATGAGCTGCACGAGAAAGCCGCCGGCCGCCTTGACGCTGTGGTCGGTATCGACGAGCACGCCGAGGCCGCAGGCCGCGGGGATCTGCTCGCTCTCGACGAGATAGGCAGACAAGTCCTCCGCGATCTCGCCGCTGACGAGCTCCGTGCTGCCGACATACGGCTCACGCAGGCCGATGTCGCGGCTGACGGTGAGCATACCGTCCTTGCCGACGGCGCCGCCGACGTCGAGCTTGCCGTCCGGGCGCGTGGGCAGGTCGAACGCGGGGTTCGAGACCATGCCGCGCACATTGCCCTCGCTGTCCGACACGGCGATGATGCTGCCGAGGCCTCCTCCGCCGCTGATACGCAGTGTGAGCGTGCCGTTTTCCTCCTTGAGCAGGTCGCCGAGCATCGACGCCGCGCACAGGCTGCGGCCGAGGGCGGCGATCGCCGTCGGGCTGCAGTGGTGGATGGCGTTGGCGCGCTGCACCGCGTCGCGCGCGGTGACGACCGAAATTTTCACAAAACCGTCTTTTGAGACGGCGCGGATGATCTCATCCATTGTTTTCACCTCAGAAATCTTGGAATCGGGTGCAGCCCGCATTGAGCCGCATCCGGAGTTTTTGCACAATTCAGACGCCATATTCCAGGCTGCGCATCGCCGTGAGGAAAATGCGCCCGGCATCCGCCTGCGGGCCGTCGCGCCGGACGGTCACATCCAGAAAGCCCGCCTGCGTGAGCAGCTGCGCGAGCCGCTCCGGCGTGTGCGCATACTCGATGTGCTCCTCCGACGCGCGCGACCAGAGTTCCCCCGCGCGCGTGAACAGATCCATGCCGTAGTGCATGGTCTGGGCCGCCGCGTCAAACTCCGCCCGCCAGAGGCACAGGACATCGTCCGTCTCGTCGACGAACGTGCCGCCGTCGAGCGCGCGGAACGACGCCGGATCGCGGATGTCCAGAATGAGCATCCCGCCCGGACGCACGAACAGGTGCAGCCGGTGCAGCACCTCCGGCAGCTCCTCCGGCGGCAGGTAGTCGATCCCGTCGAGCGAGCAGTAGGCCGCGTCGACCGTGCCGTAGAGATCGAGCTGCGCCGCCTCCTGGCACAGCAGCAGCGGCTGCACCGCGTCCGCGGGCAGATCGGCATTGTGCGCCTGCGCCTGCATGAGCATATCGGGCGAGCCGTCGGTTGCGATCATCTCATACCCGCGCGCGGCCATCAGGCGCGTGAGCGTGCCGGTGCCGCAGCAAAAATCCAGCAGGGTGTGGCACGCGCCGCGCCCCTGCTGGAAACACTGCTCATAAAAGTCCGCGAACGCGGCATAATCCACATCGCGGGTCAGCGCATCGTACCATGCGGCAAGGGCGCCGTAAGCGCTCACGCCTGCTCCTCCGGAGCTTTTTCCGCCTGCTCCTTGAGCCGGCCGAACACGATCTCATACCCGCCGGTGCCGTACTGCAGGCTGCGGTTGACGCGGCTGATCGTCGCGCTCGAGGCGCCGGTCTTTTCCAGAATGTCGTTGTAGATCAGGCCCGCGTCGAGATACTGCGCCACCTGATAGCGCTGCTCCATGGCCTGCAGCTCCGTGACCGTGCACAGGTCATCGAAAAACTGCTTGCACTCGTCCACGGTCTTGAGCGTCAGGATGGCACGATACATGTCATCGCAGCGCGGTTTTTTATGCTGTTTATTCATATGCGCTCCTTATTTCTCATCAGATATATGGATGCTGAAACACGATTTTTCGGATACTATTTTACTCTAATTATTTAGGAAAGTAAAGAGGAAAACCGCCCGGAAATTTCATATGCCGGAATTCCGGGTGTTTTGCTTGCTTTTATCCTGTAAATAAGATATGATATTTCTATGGCAAACAGTTGCCGCGCATTCTCAACAGGAGGTTTTGTCTATGGTCATCGCCGGGATCCCATGCACCATGCCGGCCATCTGGATTGGCCTGATCGTGATCTTTCTGATCGTCGAGGGCCTGACCGCCGGTCTGGTCACGATCTGGTTTGCCGTGGGCGCGCTCGCCGCGCTCATCGCCGCCATGTTCCACGCGCCGCTGTGGCTGCAGCTCGTGTGGTTTTTCGCCGTGTCAATCGCGGCCTTCGCCGTGACGCGCCCGCTGGTGAAAAAATATATCAACAACCGTACCCAGCCCACGAATGCCGATATGCTCATCGGGCAGGAATGCCTCGTCACGGAGGATATCGACAACCTGGCCGGCCGCGGCGCCGTGTCCGTCGGCGGAAAAGTATGGACCGCCCGCGCGCAGGCCGATGCCCCCATCCCCGCCGGGACTGCGGCCATCGTGCTGCGCATCGAGGGCGTCAAGCTCATCGTCACACCCGCCTGCGTGACCGCGGGCGCAAAAGAATAAGGAGGAATCACCATGCCATACGTTCTCTACGGAATCATCCTGATCGCGCTCATCATTCTCGTGCGCAACATCCGCATCGTCCCGCAGGCACAGGCTTACGTCATCACCCGCCTCGGCGCCTACAAGACCACATGGGGCGTCGGTCTGCACCTGAAGATCCCGTTCATCGAGGCGGTCGCCAAGCGTCTGTCGCTCAAAGAGCAGGTCGCGGACTTCCCGCCGCAGCCCGTCATCACGAAGGACAACGTCACCATGCAGATCGACACCGTCGTCTACTACCAGATCACCGACCCGAAGCTCTACACCTATGGCATCGAGCAGCCGATCCTTGCGATCGAGAACCTCTCGGCCACGACGCTGCGCAACCTCATCGGCGACCTGGAGCTTGACCAGTGCCTGACCAGCCGCGACATCGTCAACACCAAGATGCGCCAGATCCTCGACGAAGCCACCGACCCCTGGGGCATCAAGGTCAACCGCGTGGAGCTCAAAAACATCCTCCCGCCCAAGGAGATCCAGAGCGCCATGGAAAAGCAGATGAAGGCCGAGCGCGAACGCCGCGAGGCCATTCTGCGCGCCGAGGGCGAGAAGCGCTCCGCCATCCTCACGGCCGAGGGCGAAAAGGAATCGGCCATCCTGCGCGCCGACGCGAAAAAGCAGGAGCAGATCCTTGAGGCGCAGGGCCGCGCCGAGGCCATTCTGACCGTGCAGCGCGCGACCGCCGAGGGCATCCGGCTCATCAACGAGTCCATGCCGTCCGACGCCGTCATCAAGCTCAAGAGTCTCGAGGCCTTCGCCGCCGCTGCCGACGGCCGCGCGACGAAGATCATCATCCCGTCCGAGATCCAGGGCGCTGCCGCGCTGGCGGCCGGCCTGGTCGAGAGCGCCAAGGGCGACGCCCCGAACGCCTGACCCGCAACCGAATCATCACCGTCCCCGCGCCGGGCCCGGCGCGGGGTTTTCGGTAAGAAAGAGAGAGAACACATATGAAGCTTCCGTTTTTCAAGAAAAGCCTTCATTCCCTCTCTCTGGTCCTCTGTCTCGAAGCACTCGGAGAAATACTGCTCCTCTATGGCGATGGCATGGTCCAGATCCGAGAGGAACCCGTCCATCACCGCCCGCTTGCTGTTTCTCACAGCGATGGGCGCGTTGGACGCGATCTTCTGTGCCAGCTTCATGACTGCCGGCATCAGCTCCTCTCTGGGATATACGCCGTTTACCAGGCCGATCCGGTACGCTTCATCGGCTTTGATGTTCTGGCCGGTGAATACCATTTCTTTTGCCTTTCCGGTCCCAACGATTCTCACAAGGCGCTGGGTCCCTCCAAAGCCCGGGGTGATCCCCAGGCCCACCTCCGGCTGCCCGAACACTGCATTGTCGGAGCAGTAGCGGATGTCACAGCTCATGGCCAGCTCGTTGCCGCCGCCAAGGGCAAATCCATTGACAGCCGCAATGGTGGGGATCGGAAGCGTTTCCAGCTTCCTGAAGATATCGTTTCCGAATTTTCCGAATTCACGGCCTTCCTTTACGGTCATGGTGCTCATGGCCGCAATGTCGGCTCCGGCCACAAAGGCCTTCTCCCCGGCTCCGGTCACGATGACGGCCCTTGTCTCATCCAGGTTGATATTGTCGATCACAGCATCCAGGTCCTTTAATACCTGGACATTTAACGCATTCAAAGCTTCCGGGCGGTTGATGGTGATGAGGCCCACGTGGCCGCGTTGCTCAAATTCTACAAAAGCCATAGGGGTATCCTCCTTTTTACAGTGTCTCATTCTTCTTCCAGAAAATCACGGGGATAAAGGGGGCGGGATCTCTTTCTTAATCGTACTATAAACGATTTCCCGGGCGGAAGCAAGGCGTCTGGTGACAAAGGTAAAGATACGCCAGTTTTTGGTCAATTCAGGCATGATTCTCCCCTGGAACGAGAGAAATATGTGAAAAAGATAACGAATTTCTTGCAGGAATGGCGGGGCGGCGGCGTGAATACAGTGAAGGGAGGACCGCCCGCTGGGGCGGGGAGGAGGGACTGGATTTGCTGCGTCACGATGAATGGTCCGCTGGAAGCAGCGCCCTGTTTCTGACCGCCTTGGCGGCGGTATCACAGGGGCTGTCGTTCTGTTACCGGGTGGCCCTGTCCCGGCTGGTGGGGGCGGAGGTGATGGGGCTGTATCAGCTGCTGATGCCGGTGTGCTCGGTACTGCTGTCCCTCACCGCTGTGGGGCTGACCGCAGCCATGTCCAACCTCAGCTCCCAGTATCTGGCCCTGGGAAACGGAAAGGGAGTGGCGCAGACCAGGCGGATGTGCCTCACCGCCCTGGGAGTGGGGCTCCTGCCGGTATCGGCGGCAGTGGTGGCCTTCTATGACCCCATCTCGGTCTATCTGCTGGGGGATGCCCGGACGCAGCTGGGGCTGGTGCTGCTGGTTCCTGCGCTGGAACCGCTGTTCGCCGTGGCCCCCCTGTCCATTGGGATGGTGGGTGCCATTGTGGGACTTGCCTTCGGCTCCATGGTGGTCATCCAGCTTTTAAAATTGATCCGGCAGTAAACAGTCGTCGTTATATATCGCGGATGGAAAAGAGACAATTCTCGACTCACGATTGGGCCTCCTTATGTGACAGTTTCTTTACAAAATTACGTTTGCTCTTGCTTTTTTGAGCTTCTTCCAGTATTCTGGAGGACTCCCGTTTGGGAAGACTCTTTAGATGGAGGCGATTGCCATGAACATGAAGCAGTTTCCGGTTATTGATCCTATCGCGACTGGAAAGAACATCATCCGTCTTCGCGCCGAGCGTGGGATGAGTGTCCGCGACCTGCAGGCATACTTTGGTTTCGAGGAGCCGCAGGCGATCTACAAATGGCAGCAAGGAAAGAGTCTGCCTTCTGTAGATAATCTGTATGCTCTCGGCGCGTTGTTCGAAGTACCGATGGAAGACATCCTGGTATCTCGGACATCACAACTGAATCTGATTATTTGTGAGCAGCAGGCCGTAGCCTGCTGCTCGCCTCTATTTATGGGAGAACTGCTCCGACTATCACGGATACGGCAGAGAGCCAAGATCGCTTCGACCATTTTTGCCAAGGCCATGCGCTCGCTGGCTCCATGAGGAGCAGAGGTAGCATGCCTCGACGTATTAACGGCTCAAAGGCCAGCAGTATCAAGATAGGAAATCTATCTATATTCAACAGAATAGGGAGATGTGAGGTGGCAAGGTCGAGATTCGGCGTTAGCGTATTCACGTTATAGTGAAACAGCGTTGGGCGCTGATGGATGGGAAGGCGGTTCGTAGCATCCGTTAACGAGACGGATCATGTCTTCTTTTGGAGCTCAGAATCAACCGAGCGGATAGTTTTGATTTGCAGCACTATAGTTCGTCTGCAACTGAACCGGTCGCCACGTTCTCTTCTTCTGCCGCATCCGTGATAGTCGGAGCAAAGTCGCAAAGGCTTGGTCAGCTCAATGCGGACATATGCGCTTCAAAAGCCTCCGCAAAAGTCTCGTTCACATTGAACGGAGCTTCGTACTCCACCGGTGTGTTGACCAGAGCGGCATCCAGAGCGGCAGAGGTCTCATCGGACTTCTTGCTCAGATCAGCGCACATCTTCCGGATCTTATTGCGATCGAAATTGATGGTGGTCACACGCTTGACATCGCAGCGGTAGGAGACCTGATTTCCCTCGTTGTTGAACCGATAGCCGACTCCCCCGTTAGAGATCAAAACCTCGCCATTGCGGAGGCCGGCCATGTGACGGAGCAGAGTGGCAATCTCCTGGCGCTTCCCATTGAGGCTCACTTCGCCATCCAGGCCGGCCCCAAGCGGAAGGGATACCTTCGCCTTATGGATTGCGGCGCTCAACTTTTCCCGCTCGTCCAGGAGGAACAGCAGGAACTCTGCCATCTCGGTGATATTCTCGCTATACTCGGTGGAGGGGGCCTCCATAGTGACCTCATCCTCCGCCTCTGCCATGACCTTGTGGCGGAGATAGGTATTCTGCACCTTGGTGATATTGCCGTTGTTGCCGAGGATGCTCTGTGCATCGGTCATCATGGACTGCAGCTTATTCTGAAAGCGGAACGCTTCTTTGAGGTTCATTGTATTCACTCCTTGTCTCTTTTCGTTGATCCTATGATATCTGTCTCTGTAGCAGTTGTCATTGAACTGCTGGTTTAATCGCCTGAAAAGCTCAATTATGGACAAAGGTTTGCCGTAGGGGTCTGCCCCTCGTTTTCCCATTCAAATAGTGCAGGAAGTGCGCGAGGTGCGTAGTCACGGGATCGCGTTCCCGCAATTCTGGGAGATGGGTCATTTTCTATGAATCGATCCGGGGCCTGCTCCAGAATATAATCAATCCAAGCGATTGCATTCTTGCACTTGCGCCGGCGCACACGGGCATCGTGCAGAAGTTTATATAGCTGGTATCCATGTGAGGCATCTAGGTTATAGAACTCAGCTGCGTGCTCGATGTCTTCAATCTCCAGCTCCGCCTTCCGCTGGCCGGTCACCAGTGTTTCTCTCTGGCATTGGATGGTGTGAATGAAATCGCTGAAATTCTTCAGCCGTGTCAGGTAGAATTCAGGCGTCAGTAGCTCCAGTTGCAGATCAGGATTTTCGGGATTGGGGTTTGAGATGAAGATGACCTTATACTTCAGGTTTTTCATCGCCTTTGGCAGCAAAGAGCAGTATTTCTCTGCCGTCTTCTTATTGTTGAATGTATGCGCGCGATCGATATAGGCAGTGGTAATCATCTGATTGTTGCCGATAATCTCCACATAGCTTTTTCCATTGCTGATAATCCAGGGCATATTTGATCCTCCTTTGTCCGAATAGAAATAGTGGGCGCACATGATGGAAATGCCAGTTCTGGGTGTTTGGTTGAACATGTCCACCTATGCAATATTGATATAGAGCCATCGGGTGGTTCTAAGGGTGCGTAGGAGTTGTGCACGAGCCACCTGCGCGGTCTGCTGTTTCACTCCAGCTTTCAAGTATTCAATGGCATCATTCCACTGAAAAAGTGTGTATTCTGCAGCATCAAAAGTCTCAAGAAATGCGGCTAAACGGGATCGACCGTCAGTGGACAGGAACCGCAGGTCAGAGAGGTATTGTACTTTCATGAAGGTTGCTGCTTCATCAAGTAGACATGGAGTGTGATTGGTCATATCGGAGTTCCTCTTGCAGATGCAACGAGGTCGCACTCTCTTTCTTTTCATTTGCGCCATATAGTTGGGAGGCATCGAAGTGATCGCAGCGAAACATCGTACCATCGGACATATAGATTTCCGCTCTGCCATCGGATTCCATCTCCACACGGATAATGTAGCTGGTGTTGACAATCGCGATACCGAGGTTGATAAATCTACCCATGTTTGATATTCCTCCACTTGTTTTGGAATAGAAGGCCGCTGCCGGAGCAGCGGCCTTCGTTATTTACTTGGTTGGAACGAATCCGATAAAACCAGTATGGCCTTTATTGGCGATTCGCTCGATGTCTTTGTCCGTTGCAAAGACGAAAGGCTCAATTTTGCCGTCAGACATCAGCATCACAAAAGCGCAGGGGCAGATTTCGCTGTCGCCATCATCATCCAGATAGACAGCGCTGACGCCCTGACAAGGGATGATGGAACGAATGGAGTTGTAGTCATTGACTTCGTCGTGAAGGTCGATCTCACTGTGGAAGTGCTGACCATCTTTGGTGAGGATGATGCATCCGCCATCTTCCTTGGGAATGATGCGAGCGATCATGTCGCTGTTCAGCAACTCGCCTTTGGTACCAATAGGTAAAAACTTGCTCATGATAATACTCTCCTCATGTTCAAAAGATCAGCCCCGAAGCGAAAGCTCCGGGGCTGGCGGGGGTTATAGGAAACGACCTCGCTCGAGATCAATATCCGGTCTTCGGCAGCGGCGTGGTATTGAAGCGACGGACGGTAGTGACCCAGGTGGTCTTTGCCGTCTGCCACTCATTGAGATACTGGCCACCAACATCGGCACGATTGATGATTTGGTATCATCTTAGCATTTATGGAATACAGATGCAATTAAGCAGGACTTCAAATACAGTTCGGAAATAGTTCAATTTTAGTTCAGGGCAGAAATTGCTTGATGATTTCCATACAATCACGAGCCGTATAACCCCATAAAATGCGGTCTATGGCTTTGATCGCCATATTGAGGGAACTGTGATAAGTCACCATCGACATTTGGAAACCTATTCGCTCGAGCTCTGCAAGGATCGCTTCACGGTTGGCCAGCTTCCTCTCCGAGAAGTAGGTGAGATAGAGGATCTGGTACATCAACTCCCCATGATCCGGATCCAGCCTTACCGTGTTCAGCGCGTTTTTGATGATCTGGAGCATATTCTTGCTCCGGATGACCGTGCGTGCGTATCCTTCAAGCTTTGAGCCGGATAAATCAACCCCAGCAAGCTCTGCATTGACCTCCAGTGTGGAAAGCCGGGTGCCATGTTCCATCTCCATCCTGACATTCATGTCAGACTCCGAGATCTGGATCGCATAGGACACCTTGCGGTATTGCTTGAGCAAGTGCCTGGTGTTGTGATACTTTTTCACAGGCTTGCGTTTCATCGGCTTGTCCTCCAGATGATCTACGCCAA
>ERZ772875.1758-NODE-1758-length-18263-cov-21.738522_pt1 | contig 18263 bp, 17 predicted proteins | sample MGYA00580585_ERZ772875 | MGnify/ENA primary metagenome ERZ772875 (study PRJEB29015, sample SAMEA2737736) | human gut metagenome | biome: human gut; feature: human-associated habitat; material: faeces | place: China | collected 2012 ... | reverse complement strand
AAAAGCGCCGGAAAGACGCGCTGTCAGGCGTGTTTGCCCTTGTTAACTGATGGTATCAAGAGTAAGGAGAACACTATGGCGAAGAAAAGAGGCCGCAGGGAGGCCCCGCCCGCTGTGGGAGCGCCGCAGGAGCTGCGGCATCCGTGGCTGGTGCCGGTGCTGGCGGTTTTTTACTTTTTCATCACATGCCTGATGCTCCACGGCAGCAACAAGGGCATCACGCTGGTGGTGCTGCTGGCGGCCATCGTATGCGCGGTCATACGGGGCCGGACGCTGGCGCAGCGCATGACGTGGCCGGCGCTGCTGCTGGGGCTGTATGTCCTGCTGGACGGCATCTCTACGCTGTACGCGCCCTCCGGCAAGTTCGCACTGTATGAGTTCCTGAAGGTGGCGGCGGCGGCCGGCATGGCGCTGCTGCTGACGGCGCTGGAGCCGGAGCGGGAGCACCGCACCGGACGGTGTGCCGCCGTAGTGCTGGAGGTAACGGGCGCGCTGGCGGCGCTGTTCAGCATCGACACCGTGTCCACCCGCGTGCTGTATAACCTGCTGGCCACCCTGACCTCGGAGCTGGGCGCGCCGATGATCCTCAGCTCGGTGCTGCAGGAGCAGCGGCTCAAGACCATCTTTGAAAATCCCAACGTATTCGCGGGCTGCGCAGGCGTGGCCATCCTGCTGTCGCTGGGTCTGGCGGTGACGGCGGAGAAGCGGACGGAGCGCTGCCTGCACCTGTCGTGCCTGCTGCTGAGCAGCACCGTGTTCCTGCTGGCGGTGAGCCGCGGTGCGATGGCGGCCATCGCGGCGGCATTCCTGCTGCTCCTGCTGCTGGAGCGGGGGGAGCGCCGCGCCGTCTCCCTCGTGCTGATGGCGGAGACGCTGCTGCTGACGGCAGCGGCCAGTCTGGCGGTCTTGCCGGCCTACGCCGCCGCCGGGCGGAAGGCGCAGATGCTGCCGCTGCTGGCGGTGCTGGCCGCCGCTGCGGCGCTGTGCGCACTGGACATCTTTGTGGGACGCCCGCTGGCGCAGCGCATGGCGCGGCGGATGAAGACCGTGAATATCGTGCTGCTGGCGGTGCTGGCCGCCGCCATAGCGGCCATGGTGCTGGCGGTGAGCTGGACAGGCGCCATCCATATGAGCGCCGGAGAGCAGATCACACGCGGCGCGTATCTGGACGCGGGGGAGTACACCCTGCATGTGGAGGCCAGCGGCCCCGTGACGGTGCGGGTGCAGACCCAGACCCGTGAGGACGCGGTGATGAACCGCAAGGTCACGGTGTACAAGGGCGAGGCGGACGGCGCGGTATTCACCGCCCCGGAGGGCAACCAGTCCGTGACATTCCTCATCAGTGCCGATGAGACGGTGGACATCACCGCTATCCGCTACGAGGGCGCGGTGTCCGGCGAACTGAAATTGAAGTACAGGCTGCTGCCGGAGGCCATTGCCGGGCGCATCCAGACCCTGCGGGCCGAGGGCAACGTGGCGCAGCGGTTCGTGTATGTCAGTGACGCCATGAAGCTGTTCAAGCGCAGTCCCATCGTCGGACTGGGCATGGGCGCTTTTGAAAACGGCATCTACAACGTGCAGACCTATCACTACGAGACGAAGTACGTCCATAACCACTATATCCAGACCATGGTGGAGACGGGCCTGATCGGCCTTGCCCTGTGGCTGGGCCTGCTGGCGGCCAACGCCGTGGGCCTGTTCCGCCTGTGGCGCGGGGACAGGGAGGAGCAGCTGACCATGGCCCCGGCGCTGTGCGCGCTGCTGCTGTTCCTGATGATCCACGCCGCCGTGGAGGTCATCTTCTCCAGCGGCTATTTCCTGCCCTTCGGCTTCGGTGCACTGGCCGTCATAAACCTGAGCTGCGGCCGGCTGGTGCCCCTGCGCTTCGCGGGGAAGCGGGCCCGCCGCTGGATAGTGCGGGCGGAGGCGCTGGGTCTGGCGGTGTTCAGCGTACTGCTGCTCCTGAACCTGCTGGCGGCGCGTCTGAGCCGTCAGGGCAGCTACAGCGCCATGGCGCGGGCAGCGGACATGGATCCCTACGAGTGGGCGGATCACAAGCTGACCTATGTGTACAACGCCTCGGCGGCGGGTGAGCTGTCCGGCGACATGCGGGAGACGGTGGAGCGCTACATGGCCGATCTGGAGAAGCTGAACTCCAACTCCGTGCCCAAGTATCTGGCGGAGTCATATTTCAATCTGGGGAATGTGGAAAAGGGCTTCGCCATGCTGGAGAAGTTCGTGGACTACACGCCCTCCAACCCCGGCACATGGGACGCCAGCTTCCGTCTGGTCATGCAGTACAACGACAACAGTGACGCCTTTCTGCAGGGGACGGCCCGCCTGCGGGAGAAGCTGGAAGGCTGGAACCGGGATAACCTGGGCACCATCAGCCTGAGCAGCGACGTGTCGGATTACCTCGACAGCATGCTGGGCCAGTCCGCGGCGTCATAACAGCAGAAGAGGAGGAACGCCTATGCCGTCCGTTCTTATCACGGCGTCCACATTTTCCCATATCGTCAATTTCCACCTGCCCTACCTCCGGCGCTTCCGTGAGCTGGGCTGGCAGGTGGATGTAGCCTGCGGCGGCGCCATGCGGGACATCCCCTTTGCCGATGTGACCGCCGCGCTGCCGCTGGAGAAGAAGATGTCCTCCCCGGCCAACCTCCGGGCAGCAAAGCTGCTGCGGGGGATGATGGAGCGGGAGCACTACGATCTGGTCATCACCCACACGTCGCTGGCATCGTTCTTCACCCGCTGGGCGGCGCGTGGCATGAAAAACCGCCCGCCCATCGTCAATGTGATGCACGGCTACCTGTTTACCGACGAGACGCCGGCGGTCAAAAAGCTGCTGCTGACGCGGGCGGAGCTGCTGACAGCGCCCCAGACCGACCTGCTGCTGACCATGAACGCATGGGATACCCGGTGGGCCGCGGCGCACCACGCGGCGGCCCGGGTGGAGGAGATACCCGGCATGGGCGTGGATCTCAGCCGCTTCCGTGCGGCGGGGGAGACGCGGCAGGCCATGCGGGACAGACTGGGCCTGACGGAGGGGGATATCGCCCTGCTCTACCCGGCGGAGTTTTCCGGCCGGAAGGATCAGGCCATGCTGCTGCGGGCCATGAAGCGCCTGCCGCCGCACATCAAGCTGCTGCTGCCGGGCAGCGGCGAGCTGCTGGACGCCTGCCGTGGATTGGCCGCCCAGCTGGGCGTGGCGGATCGTGTGCAGTTCCCGGGGCAGGTACACGATATCCCGGCGTGGCTGGGTGCGGCGGATATCGCCGTGTCCGCCAGCCGGTCGGAGGGACTGCCCTTCAACATCATGGAGGCCATGGCCTGCGGCCTGCCGGCGGCAGCCAGCGCCGTAAAGGGCCATACCGACCTGATCGGGCCGGAAAACGGTCTGCTGTTCCCCCGTGGGGACGAGGCGGCCCTCGCCGCCGCGGTGCGGACGCTGGCGGAGGACGCCGGGCTGCGTGCGCGGCTGGGACAGGCCGGCCGGGAGAAGATGCAGCGGTACGCGCTGGATACGGTGCTGCCGCAGGTGATGGAACGATACCTGTCCGTGACGGGTGATAAAGGAAAACGGATATGATACGGGAAAACCAACGTCTGCTCAATCAATTCAATGTGCTCACCGACGCGGTGGCGGTCTTTCTGGCCATGCTGGTGTCCTACTGGCTGCGCTTCGAGCTGTTCCACGGCGTCAAAGGCATGCCCTTCAACTACTACGTCTGGCTGGGCGTGGTGGCGGCGGCGCTGACGCTGCTGGTCTTTGCCGTGGCGAGACTGTACGAATCCTTCCGGGCCGTGCGGTTCCATGTAGAGGCGGGCCGGGTGGCGGTGCTGGAGCTGCTGGTGGCGCTGATCGTCATGGCGGCCATGTTCGTGCTGCGGCTGGGCGAAACGTCCCGTTGGTCGGTGGCGTTCTTCTACGCGGTGGCCACGCTCCTGCTGGTGGGCAAGCGGGGCGCGCTGCGGATGATCCTGCGGCGCTACCGCGCCATGGGCTATAACCAGAAGCGGGTGCTGCTGGTGGGTCACGGCGAAAGCGCCGAGACGTATCTGGAACGGGTCACGTCGGATAAGCGCCTGGGCTATCAGGTGGTGGGCTATGTGGCGGATCAGGGCGGCTGGGCCGCCCTGCCCTACTGCGGCACTTACGCCCAGCTGGAGGAGGTCTTTCAGCGGGAGCAGCCGGACGAGGTGGTGGTGGCCCTGCCCACGGAGGAGGGCCAGTGGATCGGCAAGATCATCAATGCCTGCGAAAAGGACGGCACGAAGCTGTCCGTGGTGCCGTCCTATGTGAAGTATATGCCCTCCAACCCCCAATTCGACAGTGTGGACGGCCTGCCGCTGATCAACCTGCGGCGCATCCCGCTGGACAATCTGGGCAATGCCTTTTTCAAACGGGCGGTGGATGTCGTCTGCTCGCTGCTGCTGATCGTGCTGACCTCGCCGCTGATGCTCATCGCGGCCATCGGCGTGAAGCTGTCCTCTCCCGGGCCTATCATTTTCAAGCAGGAGCGGGTGGGCAAGGACAAAAAGCCGTTCTACATGTACAAGTTCCGCTCCATGAAGGTGAACAGCAGCCAGAACACCGGCTGGAGCAAAAATGTGGATGACCGCAAGACGTGGTTCGGCTCCCTGATCCGCAAGTGCTCCGTGGACGAGCTGCCCCAATTCTTCAACGTGCTCAAGGGCGACATGAGTCTCATCGGGCCCCGGCCGGAGCTGCCGTTCTTCGTGGAGCAGTTCAAGGAGGAGATCCCCCGCTATATGGTGAAGCATCAGGTGCGTCCCGGTATCACCGGCTGGGCGCAGGTCAACGGCTTCCGGGGCGACACGTCCATCACCAAGCGCATCGAGTTCGATCTGTACTACATCGAGAACTGGTCGCCGGCCTTCGATCTGCGCATCCTGCTGATGACGGCGTTCTGCATGTTCAACAAGGAGAAGATCAACGCCCACCGGGATGACGGTAGGAAGTAAAAAAGCAGCCATTTCCCACAGGAAATGGCTGCTTTCTGCATAAATAGCGGTTTTGCGGCGTCCTGTTACGGCTGAGCTGTCTCCTTTTCCGCCGCCAGCACATCCTCCGTGTCGGCGCCGCACAGACGGATCAGCTTCTCCGCCAGAATTTTGGAGAACCCCGCGATCAGCGCGCTCTCAATGACCAGCAGCTCCACGGCGTTGTCGCCGGTCTGCCCCGGTGTGCGGATGCCCTCCGCGCCGGTCTGCACCTGCTGGTTGAAGAACAGCGCCAGCCGCCGGAACTTCTCCGAGTAGTCCTGGTAGACCGCCCGTACCTCCTCCTCGCTGCTGTCCGGCGGGATGACCTTCTGTACGTCGCTGATGCTGAGACTCTGCTTCATGGTGAGGATCATGATGAGGTAGGCGATGTGTACCCGGTGGTACTTGCGCTTCACCGGCGCCGGCATGATCTTCAGGCGCACATAGTTGTTGATGGTGGAGGAGGTCACAAAGCGCTCTTTCATCCCCGTCGGTGCGGGTATGAAGCTGAGATACTGCTCCAGCAGCACGATGACCTGATCCATATACAGGCCCAGATCCGGAATGGCGTTCCAATCCGGCAGGTGATAGTCGGTGATGAACTTGTCCCACCGCCGCAGCTTATGAGCCACAAGATTCTTGTCGTACTGCATAAAAACGCCCCCTGACTTATAAACGTAATATACTATATCACAAATGGCTGTGCTTGACAAGAAAAACGTGAATATGATATCTTGACGCATATCACCTAATATGTTATATTATGAAAAAATCACTGAGGAGGGTATACTATGGAACGGGCGTATGTGTATGGGGATTCGCTGCTGAAGGCCACCGTGCCGGATGAGGCCATGCGGTATCATTTCCATCTGGCGGAGGTCATGGCCCGGTACCCCACGGAGCGGCTGGAGGTGGTGAACCGGGCCAAGATGGGCTCCACCATCAGCAAGGGGCTGTCACTGGTGGCGCACGACGTGCAGCGGGGCATGGACGCCCGCTGGGCGCTGGTGGCCTACGGCGGCAACGACAGTGATTTCGACTGGGCGGGCATCGCCGCCGACCCGGAGGGGGAGCACAAGCCCCGCACGGAGCTGCCGGAGTTCCTGGCCAAGCTGAAGCAGACGGTGGCGGAGCTGGTACGGGCCGGGGTGCAGCCTGTGCTGATGACGCTGCCGCCTATTGACGGGAAGCGTTATTTGGATTATATTTGCAGAGACGGGCTAAGTCGGGAGCGCATTTTACAGTGGCTGGGCGACGAGGGCCGCATCTACCGGCATCAGGAGCTGTACTCCGACACGGTAGCATCCTTCGCCATGAGCGAGGGGCTGCCTCTCATCGACGTCCGCCGCCGCTTTCTGCCGCTGCGGGAGCTGCCGCAGATGATCGCGGCGGACGGCATCCACCTGACCATGCCGGGGTACAGGCAGCTGTTTGACACGCTGGCCCAGTGGGTCACTCCGCAGCTGTAACGAACAAGAGCAAAAGGAGATACATTATGGTACGGATCATGACTGACAACGCGGCAAACCTGCCCAAGGCCCTGCTGGAGCAGTACGGCATCGGGGAGCTTTGCCTGACCTATACGGTGGACGGCGAACCGGCGGACACCGCCGCCGAGTTCGACGGCCGCAGCTTTTACGACGCCATGCGGCGCGGCGCGGTGGTGCAGACCTCCATGGTCACGCCGGACGCGGCGCGGCAGGGTATGGAGCCCCACCTCGTCAACGGCGACGATGTGCTGTATGTGGGCCTGTCCGGCGGCGTCAGCGGTACCTGCTGGGGTGTGGGACTGGTGGCCCGCGAGCTGGCGGAGCAGTACCCGGAGCGGAAGATCCGCGTGCTGGACTCCCGGGGCGCGTCGCTGGGCGAGGGCCTGATCGTGCTGGAGGCCGCCAGGCTGGCGGCGGAGGGCCGCGTACTGGAGGAGATCGTGGTGCGCTGTGAGGAGCTGTGCGGCAAGATGCGCCAGCACTTCATGGTGGACGATCTCAAGTTCCTGCGTAAGGGAGGGCGTATCTCGGGCAGCGCGGCGCTGGCCGGTACGCTGCTGCAGATCAAGCCCATCCTGCAGGGCGATGAGGAAGGCAAGATCGTGATGCTGGCCAAGGTGCGGGGCAGGAAGGCCGGTATGGAGGAGCTGGTGAAGCTCTACGACCGGATGGCGGAGGACAAAAGCGCTCCCGTGGGCATCTCCCACGCCGGTTCTCCGGCGGACGCGCTGCATGTGGCCACCCGGCTGCGGCAGGTGGGCTGCACCGGCGAGATCCTCACCGTGTGCCACGAGCCGGTGACCGGCGCCCATGTGGGCCCGGGCATGCTGGCGGTCTATTTCTTCAGCGAGACGTGGAGATGATCCCCTGCAAACCATGGAAATAACATGGAAATATCCCTGAAAAACCGGAAAATACAGAAAATACCGGGAGCCTTGGAAAAGGCTCCCGGTATTTTTTATGGAGGGGCGGTTATTTGGTCAGTGTTTCCACCCATGCGGAGTACTTGGCGATGTTGGCGTCCCGCTCCGCCGCGTCCCTGCCCTGCGTCAGGATGTAGACCTTGATCTTGGGCTCCGTGCCGGAGGGGCGGACGAGGATAGTGGTGCCGTCGGCCAGCTCGTAGCGCAGGACGTTGCTGCCGTGCAGCTCCATGGGGGAGGCAGCGCCGGTGGCGCAGTCCACGGCGGTGCCGTCGGCGTAGTCCTTGCGGACGGACACGGCGACGCCGGCGATCTCGGCGGGCGGCGTCTGGCGCAGGCGTTTCATCAGCGCGGCCATCTTCTCCAGACCGTCCACGCCGGGCATCACAAGGTTGTGGGTCTTTTCGCCGTACCAGCCGTACTTGGCGTACAGCGCCAGCAGCGCATCGTAGAGGGTCATGCCCTGCGCGGCGTACCAGCCGGCCATCTCCGTGACCATCAGGGAGGCGGTGACGGCGTCCTTGTCCCGGACGTAGTCGCCCAGCATGTAGCCGTAGCTCTCCTCGTAGGACATGATGACCTCGCCCTGACCGGAGGATTCCAGCTCGCCCTTCTTCTCGGCCATGAACTTGAAGCCGGTGAAGGTGTCGTAGCAGGTGACGCCGTTGGATTCGGCCACCTTGCGGGCCATGTTGGTGGTGACGATGGACTTGAGGAACACCGGCTTCTCCGGCATCTTGCCGGCCCGGCGCAGCGCGCCGATGAGGTAGTCCAGCAGCAGCACGCCGGTCTGGTTGCCGGTGACGGCCACGAATTTGCCGCTGTGGTCGCGCACCATGATGCCCACGCGGTCACTGTCGGGATCGGTGCCCAGAATGAAGTCCGCGCCCACCTTATCCGCCAACTCGATGGCAAGATAGAAGCCCTCCGGATTCTCCGGATTGGGGGAGGCCACGGTGGGGAAGCTGCCGTCCAGCACCATCTGCTGCTCCACGCAGTACAGGTGCTTTACGCCCAGACCCCGCAGAGCCTCCGGCACCAGCTTCCAGCCGCAGCCGTGGAACGGGGTGTATACCACCTTGAAGGTGTCGGCCACCTTGGCCATGGAATCCCGGTCATTGACCATGGCCATGACATTCTCCATAAAGGCGCGATCCGTCTCCTCGCCCATGATCTCGATGAGGCCGGCCTTTACGGCTTCATCGAAGTCCATGCGCTTCACACCGGTGAAGATGTCGATCTTCTCCAGCTGGGCGGCGATGGCGTCGGCGTGCTGGGGCGGCAGCTGCGCGCCGTCAGACCAGTAGACCTTGTAGCCGTTGTACTCCTTGGGGTTGTGGCTGGCGGTGACGTTGATGCCCGCCTGGCAGCCGTAGTAGCGGACGGCGAAGCTCAGCTCCGGCGTGGGGCGCAGGGACTCAAAGATGCGGACATGGATGCCGTTGGCGGCGCAGACCTCCGCGGCGGCATGGGAAAAGAGCATGTTGTTGTTGCGGCAGTCCATGCAGATGGCCACGCCCTTCTTTTTGGCCTCCTCGCCCTCGGCGGCGATGACGTTGGAAAAGCCCTGCGTGGCCCAGCGGATGACGTGGATGTTCATCTGGTGCAGGCCTACCTTCATGGTCCCGCGCAGACCGGCGGTGCCGAACTCCAGCGGCCCGTAAAAGCGGTTCTCGATCTCCTTTTCGTCGCCGGCGATGCTCTCCAGCTCCGCGTGCTCGGCGGGGGAGAGGGCGTCGCTGTGGAGCCAGCGCTCGTATTCCTGTTTGTAGCTCATATAGGTACTCCTTTCGGGATGATATGTACTTATTCGTCTTCCTCCACGGGCCGGGAGGTCAGCAGCTCCTGCGCCTCCTCCAGACGGGAGGCGGGGACATACAGGCTGACGCCGAAGCCGGAAAAGCCGTTGATGACCTTGCCGGCCCCGCCCTCGCGGTCGTAATACTTGAAGCAGGGGACACCGTAGGCCGACAGCAGGGAAATGACGGTGTCGGCATCGGCGGCGGAGTCAAAGGTCTGCTTCAGCAGCACGGCCTTTTCGTCGTGTCCGGCTTCGTCCTTGGGCCACGCGGGCACGTCCGGACGGCCGGTAAAGCTCCAATTCTCCATGGGATGACCTCCTATTTGTGATATTTTGCGCCGCCGGAGATCTGATAGGCGCGGTAGATCTGCTCCAGCAGCATGATGCGGGCCATGTGGTGGGGGAACGTCATGGGCGACATGGAAAGCTGCCAGTCGGCCTGCTGCTTCAGGCTTCCGTCCAGCCCCACGCTGCCGCCGATGAGGAAGGTGATCTGGGTCTTGCCCTGCACGCCGAAGTCCGTAAGACGGCGGCTCAACTCCTCACTGGAGCAGGGCTTTCCCTCGATGCACAGCGCCACCAGCGCGCCGCCCTTAGGCAGCCTTTCCCGGATGGCGGCGGCTTCCGTTTGCAGGGCGCGGCGCAGCTCAGCGGGGGAGGGGTCATCGGGCAGGCGGCTCTCCGGCAGCTCGATGACCTCCAAGCGGCACAGCCGCTGGAGGCGCTTGACATACTCGGCAGCAGCGTCGATATAGAACCTTTCCTTCAGCTTTCCCACGCAGAGGATCGTTACCTTCTGCATACGCTTACCTCCGCTTCATAGCAGACGCTGAGTTCACCACGGGGCGCCACATCCACGGAGACATCCAGATCAGACAGCGCCGTCTCCATGACCTGCAGGGCGCGGGCGGGGGTGTTATTCTCCCGGCTCAGGTGAGCCAGCACAAAGCGGCGGGTGCCGCATTCCGCCATGCGGCGGGCGAAGGCGGCGGCGTCCTCATTGGACAGGTGGCCCCTCCGGCCCAGGATGCGCTGCTTCAGGGGGTAGGGGTACGGCCCGGACAGCAGCCACTCCACATCGTGGTTGCTCTCCAGCACCAGCAGGTCTACGCCGGTGAGAGCGGCGGCCGCCGGCTCCGGCACGAAGCCGGTATCGGTGAGGATGCCCACCGACTCGCCGCCGCAGTCGATGCGGTAGTCCACGCCCTCCCCCGCGTCGTGGCTGGTGGCGAACACCGTCACCTGTGCGGGGCCAACGGCAAAGACGCTGCCGGGGGATACAAGGCGCAGGTGATCGTCCAGCCCCGGCAGGCGGCTGCGGAGATAGAAGGCCGTGCCGCCGCTGGCGTACAGCGGGACGGCATGGTGCTTCAGGAGGGTGGCAAGGCCCGCCGTGTGATCTGTATGCTCATGGGTGATGAGGATGGCGGACAGGTCGTCCGGCGTCAGATCCAGCAGAGCAAGGGACTGCTTGATGCGGCGGGCGGAGATGCCGGCATCCACCAGCAGGTGGACGCCGCAGGCGGAGACCAGCAGGCTGTTGCCCTCGGAGCCGCTGGCCAGTGTATGTAGAGAGATCAAAGCGGTATGTACCTTTCCGGAAAAATGACAGCGTCCGTTGCAGCAAGCCGCAAAGGCTGCGGCCTCTCGCAGCGGACGCTGGAAGGTGTATGTCAGCTGATGTGGGATTCGACTTCGCTCTCCTCGGGCACGTCCACCATGGCGATATCCGCGCCCACGGCGCGGAGCTTGCCCACCAGATCCTCGTAGCCGCGCTCGATATACTGGACGCAGCTGAGCTCGGTGGTGCCCTTGGCGGCCAGACCGGCGATGACCAGCGCCGCACCGGCCCGCAGGTCGCAGGCCTGAATGGGCGCGCCCACCAGTTGGCTGGCACCCTCGATGACGGCCACCTTGCCGTCCACCTGAATGTGGGCACCCATGCGCTTCAGCTCGTCCACATACTTGAAGCGGTTGGCACCGTAGACACCCTCGGTGACAAGGCTGGTGCCCTGCGCCAGGGACAGCACGGCGGCGATCTGGGGCTGCATATCCGTGGGGAAGCCGGGGTAGGGCAGCGTCTTGACGTTGGTTTTCTGCAGCGGCTCGCTGCGGCGCACCAGCAGCGTGTCGTCGTTCTCCTCCACCACGACGCCCATCTCCATCAGCTTGGCGCTGATGCAGTCCATGTGCTTGGGAATGATGTTCTTCAGCAGCAGCTGACCGCCGGTGGCGGCCACAGCGGCCATATAGGTGCCCGCCTCGATCTGGTCGGGGATGATGCAGTAGGTGCCGCCGGTGAGACGCTCCACGCCCCGGATCTTGATGGAGTCGGTGCCGGCGCCCTTGATGTCCGCGCCCATGGAGTTCAGGAAGTTGGCCAGATCCACGATGTGGGGCTCCTTGGCGGCGTTTTCGATGGTGGTGACGCCGTCAGCCAGCGCGGCGGCCATCATGATGTTCATGGTGGCGCCCACGGAGACAACGTCCAGGTACACCGGGGCACCGGTGAGTCGGCCGTTTTTGGCGGCAGTGTGGATGAAGCCGCCCTCCACGGATACCTCCGCGCCCATGGTGGTGAAGCCCTTGATGTGCTGGTCGATGGGGCGGACGCCGAAGTTGCAGCCGCCGGGCATGGCCACGGTGGCCTGTCCGAACCGGCCCAGCAGCGCGCCCAGCAGATAGTAGCTGGCGCGGATGCGGCGGGCCAGCTCGTAGGACGGGCGGGTGCTGTGGATGGCGTGGCAGTCGAGCTCCACCGCGTGGCGGTTCAGCACGCGGATGCGGGCGCCCAGCTCCTCCAGAATGGAGAAGAACAGGGTCACGTCGCTGATCTGGGGGATGTTCTCGATGCGGCAGACGCCGTCCACCAGCAGGGCGGCGGGGATGATGGCGACGGCGGCGTTCTTCGCGCCGCTGATGGTTACTTCGCCGAACAGCGGATGGCCGCCGTGGATAATGTATTTGTTCAAGGCAGTTCCCTCTTTTCAGGTGGTCAATAGGCTCTGGCAACAGTGTGCCCGGAGCGTGGAAACTTCATACCGCAAAGCGAGGCGGAAGATGTTGTATATGCAAACAAAGACAGTATACCATATTTTTTGGCAAAAGCAATAAATCCACGAAAATTTATTGGAAAAGTACAAGAAAAGTCAGGATAGTACAGGATACCGTGAAACGCTTGCGTAATTGATGAAATAAGGACGGAAAAATTTCAGGAACACGCAGGGACGTACAACCGGGGGCGGCGACGCGGGGAGAGGTGACATCATTCAGGGAGGAGTGGCAAGTATGATCGAATGGAAGGATTGGCGTCTGACGTGGGACGGTGCGCCGGCGGCTATGCAGTTCGATAACGGCAGCGTGTGGCTGGACGTGATCGGGGACATGCCGGAGGGGTACGACTGGGAGCTGCTGCTGCAGGAGCCGGAGGGCGGTCTGGACATCCTGCCGATGCAGGCGCGGCCCGGCGGTGCGGGTGTGCTGCTGCAGCGGGAGAATCTGCCCAAGGGCGGTACCTACACCCTGCAGGTGCGGGGGACGCTGCGCGCCGACGGCGTGACCCAGCGGCACAGCAGCGTGACGGAGGTGCTGGTGCCGGAGAGCCTGTCGGAGGGGGCGGCATGGCCGGAGCTGCCCACGGCGTTCCGGCAGCTGGAGACGCGGCTGCGGGAGCTGGCGGCGCATCCACCCCAGCCGGGCGGCGAGGGGTACTGGATGCTGTGGGACGCGGAGAGCGGCGCGTATCAGGCCAGCCGTCTGCCGGTGGGCACCGGCGGGCCTAAGGGTGATACCGGTGCGTCCGGCCCCAAGGGCGAGAAGGGAGAGAAGGGCGACAAGGGCGACAAGGGGGAGAAGGGCGACAAGGGCGATACCGGCGACAAGGGGGAGAAGGGCGATACCGGCGCGGCGGCGCCGGTGTACGCGGCCGGTGACAACATCCGCATCAGCGGCGGCGTTATCTCCACGCAGGCGTTCCCCTGCGCCCCCAACCTGCTGCGAAACTGGTACTTTGGCCGTCCGGTGAATCAGCGGGGCGTCAGCGGTACTATCAGCACCGCCGGGTACTTTCTGGACGGGTGGAAGCTGGTCAGCGGCTCCGTGACCATCGGGACGGACGGCATCACCCTCAACGGAACCATGGCGCAGGTGCTGGAGGACGCGCCGGCGGCTACGGTGACGGCCACCGTCCTGACGGAGGAGGGCGTTGTGCCCGTGGGCTACGACAGCACCACAAAGACCTTCACCGTCACGGCGGCGGGCACGAAGCTCATCGCCGCCAAGCTGGAGCTGGGCGATGTGCAGACGCTGGCGCGTCTGGAGGGCGGCGCGTGGGTGCTGAACCAGCTGCCCGACTACGGCGCGGAGCTGGCGCGGTGCCAGCGGTATCTGGTGCCGCTGTCGTCCGATCTGGTGCAGGCCGTGATCATCGGCACGGGCACCATCTTCTTCTTTGTGCCGCTGCCTGTGACCATGCGGGCGAAACCCACCATCGCGGTGGATGATTTCAAGGTGCGCAGCGTTATGGGCGGCACGGATCAGACGGGCTTCACGTTCGCCGTCACGGCGGCGCGGGCAAACGGCGTGATGATCTCCGCCGCCAAGGCCAGCCACGGCATGACCGCCGCTGCCCTCAACGCGGGCGCGGTGTCCCTGCTATCGGCGGAGCTGTGAGGGGGTGACAAGGCGTGGACATCTGGGTACAGATCGTGGTGCCCCTCGTGGCGGCGGTGCTGACCAGCAGCGGCCTGTGGGCCGTGGTGGCTAGACGCGCCGACAAGGGAGACGCCCAGCGCAAGATGCTGGTGGGGCTTGCCCATGACCGCATTGTGCATCTGGGCATGGTGTACGTCGACCGCGGATACATTACGCAGGACGAGTACGAGAATCTCAACGACTATCTGTACGCGCCCTACGAAAAAATGGGCGGCAACGGCAGCGCAAAGCGGGTCATGGAGGAAGTGCGGAGGCTGCCGATGCATAAGATGTAACAGGCCGGAAGGCCGGAAAGGAAAGTAATATGAAGCTGAACAATAAAGTCTACGATGTGATGAAGTGGATCGTGATGATCGTGCTGCCCGCGCTCAGCGCGTTCTATGTGGCGCTGGCCCCGGTGTGGGGCTGGCCCTACGCCGAGCAGGTGGCCATGACCATCTCCGCCGTGGCAGCGCTGCTGGGCGCCCTGCTGGGCCTCAGCACGGCGAAGTATAAGAAAAACTGCGAGACGGAGGTGTGACCATGGCGAAGCGCGTGTATCTGTCCCCCAGCGACCAGCGGCGCAACACCTACGCGGTGGGCGACACCACCGAGGACGTGCAGTGCGGGCGCATCGCGGCGGCGTGTAAGGCGGCGCTGGAGCGCTCCGGTGTGGAGGTGATGGTGGGGCAGTACGACACCATGGCCAACCGCGTGGCGGCGTCCAACCGCTTCAAGGCCGACCTGCATGTGCCCATCCACACCAACGCCGCCAACGGCAAGGCCACCGGCACGCACATCTTCTGCTATGACGCGAACAGAAACAGCGCCGGGTACAAGGCATGCCGGGAGGTGCTGGGTGTGCTGGGGCCGGTGACGCCGGGATCTCCCGACGTGGTGCGGGCGTATCCCGCGCTGTACGAGGTGAAACACCCTGCCGCGCCCACGGTGTATATCGAGGTGGATTTCCACGATGTGCCCGCTGTGGCGGCGTGGATCATCGCCAGCACCACGGTTATCGGTGAGGCCATCGCCAAGGGGCTGTGCGCGGCGCTGGGCGTTGAGTTTGTGCCGGGGGAGAACACCCCGGAGCCGGTGCCTGTGCAGCCCGCGCAGGCGGAGACGGTGCAGGCAGCCGTGCGGGTGCTGCGCAGGGGCATGACCGGTGCGGATGTGCGCACCTTGCAGGCGGCGCTGAACGCCGGTGGCTTTGCCTGCGGCGCGGCGGACGGCGCGTTTGGTGCGGCAACGGAAACGGCGCTGAAGCGGTTCCAGACCGCCTATAAGCTGGGCGCGGACGGCATCGCCGGTAAGGGCACCTGGGGCAAGCTGCTGGGGGTATAGGGCCTGCCGGGAAAGGGAAATGATAATAGCGGGAGCCGTGCCATTGGCGCGGCTCCCGCTTGGTGTCTGTTACTCCTTTGTATGCACGTTGATGAACTCGGCGCGGAGCTTAGAGTAGAGGATGGTCTGGCTGCTGTACAGGCCGCAGTAGCCGGACAGCACATAGCTGATGGCGCAGGCCATGGCGAAGTACAGCATGCCCTCCGCACCGAACATCTCCACACTCAGCACCACCGAGGCGATGGGGCAGTTCACCGCGCCGCAGAACACGGCCACAAGGCCGATGGCGGCGGCGAAGGCGGGGGGCAGGCCCAGCAGCGTGCCCATCCAGCAGCCGAAGGAGGCGCCCACGAAGAAGGACGGCACTACCTCACCGCCCTTGAAGCCGCAGCCGATGGTAATGGCGGTGAACAGCAGCTTCAAAAGCCACGCCCAACCGTTGGCCTGTCCGTTCAGCGCCCGCTGGATCACGTCCATACCCGCGCCGTTATAGTCCGTGGTGCCCAGCAGCAGGGTCAGGGCGATGATGACCACGCCGCCCGCCGCCGCCCGGAGGTAGCTGTTCTTTACCAGACGGGCCGCCAGATGCTCCGTGATGTGCAGGCCGCGGCAGAACAGGATGCTCACCAGTGCGCAGAGGATGGCCAGCACCAGCACCAGCAGCATCGTCCACGCATCCAGCGCCGGCATGGCCACGGTGAAGCGGGTGGGGGGCACGCCCAGCAGCAGGGAGATGAGATATCCCGTCATGGCGGCGGTGATGCAGGGCACCAGCCCCGCGTAGTACAGCACGCCCACGCTGATGACCTCCAGCGCGAACACGGTGGCGGTGAGGGGGGTGCCGAACAGAGCGGAGAACACGCCGCTCATGCCGCACAGCGTGGCCAGCGGCAGATCCTTCTCACCCAGATGCAGCAGTCTGCCGGTGCGGTAGCCGATGCCGCCGCCGATCTGCAGGGCCGCGCCCTCGCGGCCGGCGCTGCCGCCGCACAGGTGGGTGATGACGGTGGAGACGAAGATCAGCGGCACCAGCAGCACCGGTACGTCGGAGCCGAAGTGTACCGATTCGATGACGGCGTTGGTGCCCTTGCCCTCCAGTTTACATAACCTATACAGTCCGGCGATGACAAGGCCGCCCAGCGGCAGCAGGTACAGCACCCACGGGTGGGCCAGCCGTACCGACGTGGCGTAATTGACGCCCAGATGGAACAGCGCGCCCACCACGCCGCCGACGCCGCCCACCAGACCGCCTACCACGATCCATTTCAGCAGCGCCGCCGCGTAGGGCCCCATATGGTCGATATATTTCCGCAGCTGCTCCATGTCGTTCACCGCCGTTTCGAGGTTATTTGCGAAATCGAATTGTACCATGTTCTCTCCCGGTTGTCAAACCGCCGAAGGGCGGCTGACTTTCTTTGTGCGAAACTGAAAATCTTTTAGTTTTCCTGACATATTTTCATTTTCCCTGTTGATTCCGCCGGTGCTTTGCCGTATACTATAACTTACCAAAAGCAAAATGGACAAAGAAGAACCAACCAATTATGATAAACAGGAGGAAAACCAAATGAAATACGGTCGTACTTTCAATTTCTCCGCCGGCCCCGCCATGATGCCGGAACCCGTGCTGGAGGAGATCCGCGACGAGATGATGAACTACCGCGGCAGCGGTATGTGCGTCATGGAGATGAGCCACCGCTCCAAGGTGTTCCAGCAGATCGCCGACGAGGCCGAGGCCGACCTGCGCAAGCTGATGCACATCCCCGACAACTACAAGGTCCTGTTCATTCAGGGCGGCGGCACCGTGCAGTTCGCCATGGTGGCCATGAACCTCATGAAGAACGGTAAGGCCTGCTATGTGGAAACCGGCGCATGGTCCAAGAAGGCCATTGCCGAGGCCAAGAAGTTCGGTGAGGTGGACGTCATCGCCTCCTCCAAGGATAAGAACTTCTCCTACATCCCCGATTGCAGCGATCTGGACATCCCCGACGACTGCGATTATGTCTACATCTGCGAAAACGAGACCATCAACGGCACCACCTGGAACAAGCTGCCCAACACCAAGGGCCATGTGCTGGTGTCCGACCAGTCCTCCATGTTCCTCTCCCGCCCCTGCAACGTCTCTGACTACGGCCTGATCTGGGCTGGCGTGCAGAAGAACGTGGGCCCCGCCGGCATGGCCGTGGTCATCATCCGTGAGGATCTGATCCGGGAGGATCTGGATCCCAAGACCCCCATCTACCTGATGTACAAGACCCATGCCGACAACGGCTCCATGTACAACACCCCCAACTGCTGGGCCATCTACTGCTGCGGCAAGGTATTCAAGTACCTGCTGAACATGGGCGGTCTGGAGGAGATGGAAAAGCGCAACATCGAAAAGGCCAAGGTGCTGTATGACTTCCTGGATTCCTCCAAGCTCTTCAAGGGTGCCGTGGTGCCTCAGGACCGCAGCCTCATGAACGTCCCCTTCGTCACCGGCGACAAGGATCTGGATGCCGCCGTGGTGGCCGCCTCCAAGGAGGCCGGCTTCGACAACCTGAAGGGCCACAAGTCTGTGGGCGGTCTCCGGGCCTCCATCTATAACGCCATGCCCAAGGAGGGTGTGGAGGCTCTGGTGGAGTTCCTCACCAAGTTCGAGGCTGAGCATCAGGCGTAATGTCTGTCTCTCGGGACGCAGGTCCGGAAAACCGGACAAATCGCCACATTCCGACAATAAAACGTATCATCGAAGGAGAATATTACTATGCGTATTCTTATTACAGACGGTATGGACAAGGCCGCCATGGTGCAGCTGCGTGAGCTGGGCCACGAGGTGGTGGAGCAGTTCTACGAGCCGGATCAGCTGGGCGCCGCCCTGCGGGACTTTGACGCCGTGGTGGTCCGCTCCAAGACCAAGGTCCGTGCCAATCATATCGACGAGGCCAAGGGCGGCAAGCTGAAGCTGATCATCCGTGGCGGCGTGGGTGTGGACAACATCGACGTCAAGTACGCCGAGGAGAACGG